>Ga0208263_100015_pt1 | contig 95574 bp, 92 predicted proteins | sample LakWasMet28_LOW6_2_FD_183872 | JGI IMG/M metagenome (GOLD analysis project Ga0208263, IMG submission 183872) | Freshwater sediment methanotrophic microbial communities from Lake Washington under simulated oxygen tension - Sediment Metagenome... | ecosystem: Environmental > Aquatic > Freshwater >... | reverse complement strand
TGTAAGGTCAAAAGTTTGCTTATTCACACCAGAACCTCTTAAAACATCATTAACATAAAAATTATATGTTCCAGTAGTTGACCAACCACCTGAATAGCTATTAATATCAAAATCAGCTGTAACGGACAATTGACATGTTGATAAATTTGAAATTGTAGTTTCAGCAGCACCCGAACCATATTGAGACTTTTGATAAGATAAAGTTTGGGTTTGAGAAAATAATGCTAGATGAAAAAATAATCCGATTGTAAAAAAGTAAAGTTTTTGTTTCATAATATAGTTGTTTTTAAGTTGGTGAACAAAAATAACTTAACTTTTTTTATAAAATAATCCGAAACGACAAAAAACAGCCCGATAGGATATTTATTCTACTTCTGACGGTAAAAAACCGTGAATTTTTTGAAATGTTTTGGCAAATTTGCTACTATTGGAGTAATGAAAAATTTCGGCAATTTCTTTTATTTTAAGCGAATCTTTTTTAATTATCTCTAAAGCCAATCTCATTTGTATTGTTTGGAAATAGTGTAACAGTGTTAGTCCGTGTATATTCTTAAAATTCTTTTTTAATTTTGTTGGTGAAATTTTGAAATGAGTCGAAAGCTTCTCGATTCCCATAAATTTTTCATATATATGTTCCATCAGATAGTTTTCGATTTTTTTCATTATAATTCTTTCTTTAAAAGAAACTGTAACCAAATTGAGGGACTCAAATTCGGGCAAACTATTTATAAAAGAGTTTAAAAAATGATAGGTATTTGTCTTAAGTTTGAAAAAATCTAGGTTGATTTGATTGTCAAAAATAACTTTATACTGAACTACAATATCATGAAAAATTTGCTTTTTGAATTTGTAATTGACAAACCCATAGTCAGAATTATTAAATAAATTAGAAATAGAACTAGATATTTGTCCTTCAACTAAAATATTTTTTTCTGCCCATTCACGGCTAAAATATACTATATATTGGTTTTCAAAAGACCCTTTAAAATGGCAATGGTTAAAATCTTTTTTAGGTTTTAAAAAGGAGATAGACTCATTTTCAATTTTAAAATTATTAAACTCATAAAAATTAGCATCCACAATATTAATTGTCAAACAGTAATAGTCGGATGGTAGGGTTGTATCATAAACAGGTGTAAAAGAAACATTTTTTTTGTATTTAACTTTAGAATTTATAACCCATAATCCTTTTTCTAATTCTGAATAACAAAGTGTCGATTTGACAAAAAGATTGTCCGTATATATAATCTGCTGTTCTTTATTGTGTTTCATAAAAGGCAAATTTTTGCAACTGCTTACAATCAATTCTGGGGAATTTGACAAATAAGAAAGTTGAAAAAACCCATGTTTGTAAGCGAAAAAATAAGGTTTTTTTATATTTAACCAATTATTAATTCTATCTATAATCATTTTAAAGTTATTATTTTTACCATAGTCTTTTAATACAATTTCCCAATCTCATTAATTTGGTCTAAAATATTGGTTTGATTGGGTGAAATATAATTTTTTACTTCAAGCACATTTTCTTTTCTAAACAATAAATCTAAAGCGGTGTATAATTTTAACAATACATCTCTATCGGCTGCCTCCATCTGTACTGCAGTATTAAAATCAAATACATAATTATTAGAATTACGAACTTCTTCTTTAATCGCTTTAGGCATGATTTTAAATTTAACTACATTCATAATTTTAAATTCAATTAATTCCCTCCCAACATCTCCATCAATTCCAAAGCCCTTCTTGTGGTTTTTACATTATCAAAAGTCAGTAAAAGGCGTAATCCTGCCGGAGTTTGTTTTTCTTTCATTACACAAATACTGCTGTTCTTTTGAACAAACTGAATCACTTGATGAAAACGCTTGCTAGTATAAAAATCAGAATTTTGATCAGCCACAAAATAGCCAATCATCTTACCTTTTTTCATCACCAATTTCTCGATTCCTACTCTGGTCGCGATCCATTTGATGCGAATACTGTTCATTAAAGCAAGTGCACGTGGTGGCATTGGACCAAAACGGTCAATCAATTTATTTTGAAAAACAACCAATTCTTCTTCGTTTGTAACTTTCCCCAATTCGTTGTACAAACTCAAACGTTCCGTAACATTATTGATGTATTCATCCGAAAACAACAACTCAAAATCGGTGTCGATTTGCAGATCTTTTACGTATTCTTTTTCCACTCCGCTATCTTCGTTTTCATACAAATCCTTGAATTCGTTTTCCTTCAATTCATCGATGGCTTCGTTCATAATTTTTTGATAGGTGTCAAAGCCAATTTCGTTGATGAAACCACTTTGTTCTCCTCCCAATAAATCTCCGGCGCCACGAATTTCCAAATCCTTCATCGCAATATTGAAACCGCTTCCCAACTCCGAAAATTGTTCCAAAGCCTGAATTCTTTTTCGAGCATCATCCGTCATCGCCGAATAGGGCGGACAAATGAAATAACAGAACGCTTTCTTGTTGCTTCGCCCTACTCGACCACGCATTTGATGCAAATCGGACAGTCCAAAATTATTCGCATTATTGACAAAAATGGTATTCGCATTCGGAACATCCAATCCACTTTCTATAATTGTTGTTGCCACCAAAACATCGAATTCGCCGTTCATAAAAGCCAACATTAATTCCTCGAGTTTGCTGCCTTCCATTTGACCGTGACCAATTCCCACTTTAGCATCGGGTACCAAACGCTGAATCATTCCCGCCACTTCTTTGATATTTTCGATTCGATTATTGATGAAGAAAACCTGTCCGTTGCGCTGGATTTCATACGAAATAGCATCCCGAATCAACTCTTCACTAAAACCAACCACGTTCGTCTCTATAGGATAACGATTGGGCGGAGGCGTTGTAATTACCGATAAATCACGTGCCGCCATCAACGAAAACTGCAAGGTTCTCGGAATTGGCGTTGCCGTTAAGGTCAGCGTATCCACATTGGCAGCAATAGTTTTGAGTTTGTCTTTTACGTTGACACCAAATTTTTGTTCCTCATCGACAATCAGCAATCCGAGATCTTTGAAAACCACATTTTTATTAACCAACTGATGGGTTCCTATAATTATATCGAGTTTTCCTTCTGCTAACTGTTTCAGAGTTTCTGCTTTTTGTTTGGCGGTTCTAAATCGGTTCAAATAACCCACAGAAACAGGCATATCTTTCAATCGTTCTGAAAAAGTGCGGTAATGTTGGTACGCCAAAATCGTGGTAGGAACCAAAACGGCAACTTGTTTCGAATTGTCCACAGCTTTGAAAGCGGCACGAATGGCAACCTCTGTTTTCCCGAAACCTACATCACCACAAACGAGGCGATCCATCGGGCGGTCACTTTCCATATCGGCTTTGACTTCGGCCGTTGATTTAGTTTGGTCTGGCGTATCTTCGTAAATGAAGGAACTTTCTAATTCGTTTTGCAAATAACTATCGGGCGCAAAACGGAATCCTTTTTCCAATTTTCTTTTGGCATACAATTGAATCAAATTGAACGCAATATGTTTGACTCTTGCCTTAGTTTTCTGCTTCAGAATCTTCCAAGCATTCGAACCCAATTTATAAATTTTCGGCGGCGTTCCATCCTTTCCGTTGTATTTTGAAATCTTGTACAACGAGTGAATGCTTACATACACAATATCATTATCGGCATAAACAAGCTTGATGGCTTCCTGTGTTTTGCCTTCGACCTGTATTTTTTGCAAACCTCCAAATCGCCCAATTCCGTGATCGATGTGTGTTACATAATCACCAACAGACAAAGTCGTAAGCTCTTTTAAAGTGATATTCTGCTTCTTCGAAACATTACTTTTAATATTAAATTTATGATAACGTTCAAAAATCTGGTGATCGGTATAACAGGCTATTTGATTTTCTTCGTCGATAAACCCTTGGTATAATGGAAGTACAATCGTGTTGTATTGTTTTCGAATGCTTTCGTGATTTGCCTCGTCCAAAGATTCGAAAATGTCGTGAAAACGTTTGGCCTGATTTTCATTCGAACAAAACAAATAATTTTTGTAACCGTTGAAATGATTGTCATTCAGATTATTCAACAGCAAATCAAATTGTTTGTTGAACGAAGGTTGCGGCTTTATATGAAAATCGAATGTGCTTTTGGTTCTATAAACTGCCTTCGAACTCAATTCGACAATAGAAAAATCTAAACTTTTTTTGATAAATTCTGCCTGATTCAAAAATAATTGATTCGGTGCAACGTGATTTACCGTGGCATTCAGATTTTCGAAAATCTCTGTGGCTTTGGCAAATAATTTATCCAATTTAGACAAAAGCAAATCAGTATTCTGTATGAAAACAATAGTTTTGTCACTGATATATTCCAAGAAACTCTCCCGGTTTTCCTGAAAGAATTTGTTTTCGACATTGGGAATTATCGTGATTTTTTTCTGCTTTTCGATGGAGAGTTGCGTTTCTACATCGAAACTTCGAATACTGTCGACTTCATTGCCAAAAAACTCAATCCGATAGGGATTATCATTCGAAAAGGAAAACACATCCACAATTCCTCCACGAACCGAAAATTCGCCGGGTTCGGTAATAAAATCTACTCTTTTGAATTCGTATTCAAACAAGACTTCATTAATAAAATCGATGGAAATTTGATCACCAACAGCCACTTTCAAAGTGTTTCTATCCAATTCTTTCCGGGTAACCACTTTTTCGAAAAGTGCTTCGGGATACGTGACAATAATCGCGGGTTTTTTGCGGGAATTGATACGGTTCAACACTTCGGCACGAAGTAAAACATTGGCATTATCAGTATCTTCAATTTGATACGGATGACGATAAGAACCGGGATAAAAAAGCACATCTAGCTCGCCAATCATTTGCTCTAAATCATTCAAATAATAAGCGGCTTCTTCCTTGTCATTCAGAATTACCAAAAAAGGTTTTTCTGCCTTTTTGAAAAGCGATTGCACCACAAACGAAAGCGAAGAACCTATCAATCCATTAAGATGGATTTTTGTTTCAGCTTGTTGTAAACCATCGACAATTTGCTTGACTTTAGGCGAATTCTCGTAAATGTTATATAAAGCGGATTTACTCAATGCGAGGGCGATTTGGATCAGGCATCACATTTGGAATGGCTCTTGTGGTGTCTAACATTTTTATTAAATCTGATTCGCCGGCTTCCATTGGAATTTTACTTTTTTGAACCAATTTGTCCATTTGATTTTGTAATGATGCCAACTCTTCATTGATTTCGCGAACTAAAATAATTACTTTTTGGTCGGGAATATTGCCCAAATGGATGAACAAATCCAACATTCGCACTTTAGTTATAAGTGTCGAAATTCGACTTCTAATTTGGGGTTTATTAAAATCCGATGGAATGTTGTTATTCAAGTCCATCACTCTCTTTGAAAGTTCAGTTGATTTTTTTTGAAAAGCTCCAATAGTTTTCTTTGGTTTTTGATTTAATTCGGTCAAAAATAAACGCCATTCACTCCAAGACAAAGTGTTGGCTTGTGAAGTTGCGTTGATGGGATTTGCATTAAAAACCCAGCCTTTATCGATATTCGAAAAAATGATTTCCTTTTTTTTGATGTCTTTTTCGGCTTCGGCAATTCGATTTTGTTTTTCGTTTTTACACGAAAAAAGAACAAAAACCAGAATAAAGGGAATCGATAATTTGAATTTCATCTTTGATTAAATTTAAGGTGCAAAGTTACGAAGTAAATTTACAATTCCGAATTACAGGATTAGAACAAATACATCAAAAAAAGTTTAAACCACATAGAGTATGATTTTTATCCGTAAATTTAGAAAGCTTCGCTTTTACATAGAGTTTGGAGACTATGTGTAAATAAGAATTTTTCTGTGTTTCACTTCTATTTATCTTTTTTTCTATTTTTCCATATGGTTAATTTTTTTGTTTTTGACTTGTTACAACATTAGAATAACAATCTAATATGTTGAAGGCGTTTTTCTGCTTTTTAAAGATTAAAATTAAGAAATTAGTCGAGATTTTAAGTGCCATTTCACAAGATTTACTGCATATTTCACAAAATTTTGATATTTACGAAAACGTTATCTTTGTATTCCAAAAATTATCTAAATGAATCCTAAAATACTGATTATAGGCGCTTGCGGGCAAATTGGCACAGAATTAACCCATAAACTTCGGGAACTATACGGAACCGAAAATGTTGTCGCTTCCGACATTCGAAAATTAAATAATGATATTGTTAATTCCGGAACTTTTGAAGTTGTAAATGCATTGGATTTCAACCAGATTGAACATCTTGTTGAAGTGCATCACATCACTGATATTTATTTGATGGCGGCATTACTATCGGCAACAGCCGAGAAAAACCCTGCTTTTGCTTGGGATTTGAATATGAATTCACTGTTTCACGTTTTGAATTTGGCAAAAGCCAAGAAAATAAAAAAAATATTCTGGCCTTCGAGTATCGCTGTTTTTGGTCCAACAACTCCACGAGAAAACACCCCACAATTCACCATTATGGAACCTTCAACCGTTTATGGAATCAGCAAATTAGCCGGTGAAAGATGGTGCGAATATTATCATACTCATTTTGGAGTCGATGTACGAAGTGTGCGTTATCCTGGATTAATAAGTTGGTCAACGCCTCCCGGTGGAGGAACGACTGATTATGCTGTGGATATTTATCACAAGGCTTTATCCGATAAAAAATACGAATGTTTTTTGTCATCCGAAACCAAAATGCCGATGATGTATATGGACGACGCGATTGCCGCAACAATACAAATTATGCAAGCACCGGCGGAACAAATCAAGATTCGTTCTTCGTATAATCTGGCTGCGATGAGCTTCACACCAACCCAAATTGCAGACGAAATCAAAAAACACATTCCTGAATTTACCGTTTCGTATAATCCCGATTTCCGTCAAGTAATAGCCGACAGTTGGCCAGCAAGTATTGATGATTCTTTGGCTCGCAAAGACTGGAACTGGCACCGCAAATTTGATTTAGAAAGTATGACCGTGGATATGTTGAAAAATTTGAGGTGATTCCATAAAAATAAGACCAAAAAAAGTCCAGCCTAAAAAAACTGGACTTTTTTTGGTTTATGCACAAATATTACTTCAATTCATAAACATTGTTCTCTCTTTTCACATCAGCCATTAATCCGCTTGGGTCAATCGTTATTTTTTTAATATCTGCTTTATTTCTGGAAATACTTAAAGCGTATGAAGGATACGCCCAAGCCCAATCGCTTAAAACGGTTCTTTTTACATTCGAATTTGGGTTTTCTTTCTCGAAACTCATCATTCGCAACGGAATATAAAAACTTTCTTTTGAGCCATCAGTATATTCCACCAAAAGGTCAATTGGCATTGGCATTCTACCGATTCTTTCTAGCGTAATTACCGTATTTTTCCCTGTATAACCGAGGTCGATTTTTACCTCCTTAATTCCATAATCAATCGTATTGGTGGTTTGCGACCAATCGGTCAAATACCAATCTAGGTTAGCTCCTGAAACACGTTCGGCGGTTCTCTTGATGTCGTTGGGTGTTGGGTGTTTGAATTTGAAATCCTGAAAATATCTTTTGAGTGTTTTTTCCACGTTTTCCTTTCCAATCACGTATTCTAATTGCGCCAGAAAAATTTCTCCTTTAACATAAGAAGAAATGCTATAAGGTCTGTTTTCGTCATATCGATCACCGTGTGTGGTTTGTGGCTGTTCTTTGCCTGATTCCACTAATTTATAATAGGCTTTGTACGCCGTTTCAAAAGGATTTTCTGCTTTTTTTTCGGCAAACTCATTTAATGTCAAATCCTCTATATAAGAGGTAAACCCTTCATCCATCCAAGGATGTTTCGATTCATTGGAAGCCAAAATATGCTGAAACCAAGAATGCCCCAACTCGTGTGTTGCCGTGCCAAAAATTCCTTCAAGTTCTCCATTGCCAAGCATCAAAGTACACATAGCATATTCCATTCCTCCATCGCCACCTTGTAAAAACGAATATTGTTTGTATGGATAATTGCCAACTGTTTTATTGTAAAAGTCCATCACGTTGACCATTAATGGTTGCAGGGTTTTCCAGTTATCAATGATTTTTGTATTGTTTTTATACAGGAAATGCAAATCAACATTATTGGGTCCTTTGACCATATCGTGAATATAATTTTTATCGGCTGCCCAAGCAAAGTCGTGCACCATTGGCGCAACAAAATGCCAAGTCAAGGTTTTTGTGTTCTTTGGATAAACAACATTAATTCCAGAATCTTGATAACCGTGACCTATTTCATTTGGGTTTTGCAAATAGCCACTTCCTCCTAAAACATAGTCTTTGTCGATGGTAATTTTTACGTCGAAATTTCCCCAAACACCGTGAAATTCTCTAGCAATATAAGGATCTGCGTGCCAACCTTCGAAATCAAATTCGGCCATTTTGGGATACCATTGTGCCATTGATAGTTCGACTCCTTCGGCATTATTTCTGCCCGAACGACGAATTTGAACTGGAACTTGCCCGTCAAAATCTAATGTGAATGTAGTTTTCGAATTGGGTAAAATTGGCTTTGCCAAAGTCACTTCGAGAATCGTACCCACCGTTTTTGTAACTGCATTTTCCCCATCCTGCTTGAAGTTTGAGATGTTTAAATAACCTATTTCGTTAGGCTTCAGGTTTTTAATTCGGCTTTCCTTAATTTCTTTGCCATCCACTTTTATTTTGTTGACCATTCTGCCGTCTGGATCTTTGATGCTCTGAAGTCTTGCATCCATCTCGCTTCCCGGTTGAAATGCGTTGTTGTACAAATGATAAAAAACACGTTTTAAAGTGTCGGGCGAATTATTGGTGTAAACCAATTCCTGTTTGCCTTTGTATTGATAGTTTTTCACGTTCATAACAACATCCATTTTGTAGTCAATATGCTGCTGCCAATAGGCGGAACTTTGCGCCAAAAGATTTCCAAAACTCAAGGAAAAGAAAGAAAGTAAAAGGATTTTTTTCATATTGGATAGAATAAAAATGGAAGGATTTTCACCCTTCCATTTTAAAATTAAAAGGATTTTATTATTTTTTTGACAATTTTTCAGCCATTAATAAAGCGTTGTAAGCATTAACGATTTTTCCTGATTTAGACAAAGTGGTGAAAGAACGGCTGTCTTTTGGATTTCCCGCAACCACTACATCGGCTGTGATTGCCACTCCAGAATCCATCAAAATGTGTTTTACTTGTTGAGCGGTTAATTTTGGATAGTAGGAACGAATTAAAGCGGCAACACCGGCAACATTTGGAGAAGCCATTGATGTTCCTTGCAAGAACTTGTAGGTATTGTTTGGTGTCGAAGCATAAATTTTTACTCCAGGTGCAAAAACGTCAACATTCAATTTTCCAAAGTTGGAAAATCTAGCAACAACTTTAGTTCCATAATCAAAATTCAATGCTCCAATTGTGATTAAATTATCGGCAAATTCAGTTACTTTATCATCAGAATCATTTGGAAAATTATTTTCAACATCAATATCTTTTGAGTCATTTCCTGCCGCGTGTACGATTAAAACATCCTTGCTTTCGGCATATTTTATGGCATCATAAACCCATTGTTTGTGTGGGGAGAAGTCTTTTCCAAAACTTCCGTTGATTACCTTGGCGCCATTATCAACTGCATAACGAATTCCAAGTGCAATATCTTTGTCGTATTCATCCCCATCAGGCACAGCACGAACGGTAAGAATTTCAACATTATTCGCTATTCCATCACCTCCTATAGAATTATTTCTTACTTGAGCAACAATTCCTGCAACGTGAGTTCCGTGCATAATTTGACTTTTGTCCGGACTTATCCCCATAACATTATTGTTACCATATTTTGTATCCGTAATATCATTCGGGTTATCTCCAAGAACTTTTCTATAATCTGTTTTAAGATTTTCTCCGCTGATTACTTTGTCGTAACCTTCAAGTTCTTTTTGTATTGCTGTCTGAAATTCAGATAAACTCATTCCAAATGAATACACTCGTTTTATAACGTTTGTACTTTTGGTTATTTCTGTATCTTGAGAATTAATTGCATTAACTTCCTCGACAGAATATCCAGTTTTGCCCAAATATTTAACCAATACTTCATCGGCTTTAATGGCTCCTGCCAGCATTTGTTCTAACTTAGATTTTCCGTCAAGGCTTTCGGCTAATTTGTCATCGTTAGCTTTTTTTGCTTCTTGATAAACAGCGTCATCGACAAGATTTTTGTCTCTAAGGATTCTTTCGTATTCTAAATTTTCTTTTGTAATGTCGCCAAGAAAATTCCATCCGTGAATATCATCAACGTATCCGTTATTGTCATCGTCAATTCCGTTTCCTGGCATTTCTTTTTTGTTGGTCCAAATCACTGATTTTAAATCCTCGTGCTCAATATCAACACCCGAATCTACAATACCAACTATGACTTTTACACTTTTTTTGTTCTTCAACAATTCAGAATAGGCTCTGTCAACACTCATTCCAGGAATCGTGTCTTTAGCTATATCCAGATGGCTCCAGCGTTTCAGATTCTCCTCAGTTATTGGAGCTTTTTTTACAGTATTTAAAGGTGCGGTTTCTGGTAATAATGAAATATTGGAAACAGATTTTGATGCACCACAACCTGCCAAAACCAAGGCAGCAAAGATGGAGACATAAAGGGATTTGATTGTATTCATTGTTTAATTTTTTAGAATTTATAAAATTTGTCTAAATGTAAGTCGTTTTGTTACAAATTGAAACAAAATTAACACTATTTAAAGATTTCATCACAGGTAAATACTTCCTTCAAACGAACTCCTCTTTCGGTTTTTTCGACCGTGATGATTTGATTGTGTGCATCGTGTTCCAAGAAAAGATAATAATTATTTTCGGCTGCAGAATTCAAGAATTTTGCTTTTTCAGGCATTGTCAATAAAGGTCTGGTGTCGTAACCCATCACATACGGCAAAGGCAAATGCCCCACGGTCGGAATCAAATCGGCCATAAAACAAATCGTTTTATCTTGGTATTGAATGTGAGGAATCATCATTTTTTCGGTGTGACCGTTTACAAAGAAAATTCCAAAATCAAGTTCCGATTTTTCTATAAAATCGCTTTGGTTTAATTGAATAAAGTTCAATTGTCCACTTTCCTGCATTGGTAAAATATTTTCAGACAAAAATGACGCTTTTTCTCTTAAATTTGGTTTTGTAGCCCATTCCCAATGATTTTCGTTGGTCCAATATTTGGCATTTTTAAACGCCACTTCATAGCCCGTTTTGTTCTTGTTCCAATTCACACTTCCGCCGCAATGGTCAAAATGCAGGTGAGACAAAAACACATCAGTAATGTCGTCAGGATGAAAACCGTATTTTGCCAATGATTTGTCTAACGAATAGTTTCCCCAAAGCGAATAATACCCAAAAAACTTCTCGGATTGTTTGTTCCCCATTCCGTTATCAATTAGAATAAGGCGATTCCCATCTTCGATGAGTAAACATCTTGCAGCAAGATCAATTAAATTTTTTTCGTCAGCAGGATTTGTTTTGTTCCAAATTGTCTTTGGCACAACGCCAAACATTGCGCCGCCATCAAGCTTAAAGTTACCGGTTTCGATAGGATATAGTTTCATTAATTTACTTTATTTTTCAATTGTAAACAAAGTTAACGAATACATTTTCTTTAATGGGAAGCCAAATCGACTTTTTCTATCCTGTTATAGTTATAAAAATGTTATATGTTTGACAAAAAGCCTAAATTGTAATATCTTTGCGCTTTATTTAGACGAATTCTATATAAGCTATGATAAAGGTTTCTGATACTGCTAAAAAGAAAATCATCGATTTGATGAAAGACGATGGATTTGACCCTGCAAAAGACTACGTGAGAGTAGGCGTAAAAAGCGGCGGTTGCTCTGGCTTGTCTTACGATTTAAAGTTTGACAAAAGCAAAGGAGAAGACGATAAAATTTTCGTGGATAACGAAATAACAATTGCCGTAGAAAAAAAATCGTTCCTGTATTTAGCCGGAACAATACTCGAATTCTCTGGAGGATTAAACGGAAAAGGATTTGTTTTCAATAATCCAAATGCGAGCAGAACTTGTGGTTGCGGAGAGAGCTTCTCGCTTTAACCAAATTAGAAGAAAAAAGATTTAAACTATTAAGAAATTAAGTTAATTAAGCCTTGATGTGTCTTAATTTCTTAATGGTTTTAAAAAATAAAAAAATGCCAAAATACACCGAAGACCATTTACGAGTTGAACTCGAAAGCAAAGAATACGAGTACGGATTTTATACAGATATAGAATCGGATACTTTTCCCATTGGTTTGAACGAGGACATTGTTCGCGCCATTTCCCACAGAAAAGAAGAACCGCAATGGATGACCGATTGGCGCATAGAGGCTTTTCGCGCTTGGGAAAAAATGATCGAGCCAGAATGGGCTAATGTACATTATACAAAACCTGATTTTCAGGCCATTTCCTATTATTCAGCTCCAAAAGCGATTGATCCAAATAAAACATTAGACGATGTGGATCCTGAACTTTTAGAAATGTACAAAAAGTTAGGAATCTCTGTCGATGAGCAAAAAATGATGAATAATGTTGCAATGGATATTGTGGTCGATTCGGTTTCGGTGGCAACGACATTTAAGAAAACTTTGGGCGAAAAAGGCATCATTTTTATGAGTATTTCCGAAGCGATTAAGGAACATCCTGAATTGGTTCGAAAACATCTTGGCACCGTTGTTCCTCAAAAAGATAATTTTTATGCTGCATTAAATTCAGCTGTTTTCTCTGACGGTTCGTTTTGTTATATTCCAAAAGGCGTTCGTTGCCCAATGGAACTTTCGACCTATTTCCGTATCAATCAAGCCGGAACAGGACAGTTCGAAAGAACTTTGTTGATTGCCGACGAAGGCAGTTATGTAAGTTATTTAGAAGGTTGTACCGCACCAAGTCGTGATGAAAACCAATTGCACGCAGCAGTTGTTGAACTTATCGCGATGGACGATGCCGAAATCAAATATTCGACCGTTCAAAACTGGTATCCCGGAAACAAGGAAGGAAAAGGCGGGGTTTTCAATTTTGTTACCAAAAGAGGTTTGTGCGAGAAAAACGCTAAAATTTCCTGGACGCAAGTCGAAACAGGTTCTGCCGTAACCTGGAAATATCCATCTTGTATCTTGAAAGGCGATAATTCGGTGGGTGAATTTTATTCGATTGCCGTAACCAATAATTTCCAGCAAGCCGATACAGGAACCAAGATGATTCACCTTGGAAAAAACACCAAATCGACAATTATTTCCAAAGGAATTTCTGCTGGAAAATCAAATAATAGTTATAGAGGATTAGTGAAAGTTGGTCCAAATGCTGACAACGCAAGAAACTTTTCGCAATGCGATTCGTTATTGATGGGAAACAATTGCGGTGCTCACACTTTTCCTTATATCGAAAGCAAAAATCCATCGGCCAAAATAGAACACGAAGCCACGACGAGTAAAATTGGCGAAGACCAAGTTTTCTATTGCAACCAACGAGGAATTCCAACCGAAAAAGCCATTGCTTTAATCGTAAACGGTTTCAGTAAAGATGTTTTGAACAAGTTGCCAATGGAATTTGCCGTGGAAGCACAAAAATTATTGGAAATTTCGTTAGAAGGAAGCGTAGGATAATTTATCTACCAATAAAAACTTAATGAATCTTAATACCTTAATGGTTTAAAATATAAAAAAACAATGTTATCAATAAAAAATTTACACGCCTCTATTGGAGACAAAGAAATATTAAAAGGAATCAATCTTGAGGTAAATGCAGGAGAAATTCACGCGATTATGGGGCCAAACGGTGCCGGAAAAAGTACCCTTTCTGCCATTATTGCCGGAAACGAAAATTATAAAGTGACCGAAGGAGAAATCTTTTTGGACGGTGAAGACATATCGGAATTGGCTCCAGAAGAAAGAGCTCACAAAGGCGTTTTCCTTTCATTTCAATATCCTGTTGAAATTCCTGGGGTTTCCGTAACCAACTTTATGAGAACGGCCATCAACGAAACCCGAAAAGCCAACAAACTGGAAGAAATGCCAGCAAACGAAATGCTGAAAGTCATCCGCGAAAAATCGGAATTATTGGAAATTGACCGTAAATTTTTATCTCGTTCCCTTAACGAAGGATTTTCGGGCGGAGAGAAAAAGCGTAACGAGATTTTCCAAATGGCGATGCTAGAACCAAAACTCGCCATTCTTGACGAAACCGATTCTGGATTGGATATTGATGCGCTTCGAATTGTTGCCAATGGCGTAAACAAACTCAAAAGCGACAAAAACGCCATCATCGTTATCACGCATTACCAAAGATTGTTAGACTATATTGTTCCTGATTTTGTTCACGTTTTATACAACGGAAAAATTGTAAAATCCGGAGGAAAAGAATTGGCTTACGAACTCGAAGAAAAAGGATACGACTGGATTAAAGCGGAAAATTAAAATTTGTTTGTTGTTTATCGTTTGTTGTTCGTGGTTGAACAATAAACAAAAAACCATAAACCATAAACAGTATAAAAATGGAATTGAAAGAAAAATTACTATCGTCTTTTATGGCTTTCGAAGAGCAAATTGATGTTCATTCAGAACTTCACGATGTGAGAACTTCGGCTATAAAAAACTTTGAAAATAAAGGTTTCCCAACCAAAAAAGAGGAATCTTGGAAATATACTTCGCTAAACGCCATCTTAAAAAATGACTTTACGGTGTTTCCAAAAAACGAAAACTCGATTGAATTCAAGGATGTAAAAAAATATTTCATCCACGAAATAGACACCTATAAAATTGTGTTTATCGATGGGGTTTTTAGTTCTTTCCTGTCATCAACAACACACGAAGGAATTGATGTTTGCCTGATGTCATTGGCATTGTACAAGCCAAAATACAAAATGGTTATCGACAACTATTTTAACAAAATTGCCAGTAAAGATGAGAGTTTGACCAGTTTGAATACGGCTTTCGCCAATGAAGGTGCATACATCAATGTCCCAAAAAGCACTGTGGTTCGAAAACCCATCGAGATTATGTATTTCTCGACCGGCAACGAAGCGGCGCTTATGGTTCAACCAAGGAATTTGATAATTGTGGGTGAAAATTCACACGTTCAAATCATCGAAAGACATCAAAGTTTAAATGAAACCCGAGCCAACGGCGAATTGAGCGAAGCTAATCCGGTTTTGACCAATTCGGTTACGGAGATTTTTGCACAAAAACGTGCCATCGTCGATTACTATAAAATCCAAAATGACGGTCTCGAAGCCAATCTGATTGACAATACTTATGTTTCCCAAAAACAGGAAAGCAATGTATCTGTAAACACCTTTTCTTTTGGCGGAAACCTCACCAGAAACAACCTGAATTTTTATCATTTTGGCGAAAGAATTGTCAGTAACCTCAACGGAATTACGATTATTGGCGAAAAACAACACGTAGATCATTATACTTTGGTGCAACATTCCACACCAAATTGTGAAAGCCACCAAGATTACAAAGGAATCTATTCCGACCGTTCGACAGGTGTTTTCAACGGAAAGATTTTCGTTGAAAAAGTGGCTCAAAAAACCAACGCTTTCCAGAAAAGCAACAACATTTTACTGAGTGACAAAGCCACGATAAATGCAAAACCTCAACTAGAGATTTTTGCCGATGACGTAAAATGTTCCCACGGTTGCACAGTTGGACAACTCGACGAAACCGCAATGTTCTATATGCAATCCCGCGGAATCCCGAAGAAAGAAGCCAAAGCATTATTGATGTACGCCTTCTCGAATGCGCTAATCGAAAGCATCAAAATCCCGGAACTCAAACAACGAATCACCAAGATTATCGCTATGAAATTGGGGGTGAAAATGGGATTTGATTTGTAATTTTTAACCACAAAGTTCACTAAGGTTTACGCAAAGGGCACAAAGTTTATTTACTCAACTTTGTGCCCTTTGTGATTTTTACTTTGTGTGCTTTGCGGTTAAGTTTATTTTTTCAAACTCCCCACAATTCCTTTCAAAAACCCATTAAAATCAAATTCAGGTTCTTCTTTCAAACCCGTTCTTACGATAACCATATCTTGTGACGGAAGGATAAAAACCATCTGTCCTTGATAACCATTACAGGAATACAAATCACGTGGGGCATCAGGATAATGTCCGCCGGCATTCAGCCAAAAGTGTGCGCCATATCTTCCGTTTGAAGTATTGGTTGGCGTGGCTACATATCGTGCCCAACTTTCATCAAAAAGTTGTTCGCCGTTCCAGTTACCTTTGTGCAAATACAACAATCCAAATTTTGCCCAATCACGAGTTGTTGCCCAACTGTAAGACGAACCCACATAATTTCCAGCCATATCGGTTTCTACAATCATTGAGTTCATCCCAATTTTATCAATCAAAGCCGAATACCAAAAATCTAAATATTCCTGATGGGTTTTAAATTGATTTCTCAAAATTCCGGACAGCAAATTTGTGGTTCCAGAGGAATAATTCCAATGGGTATTGGGTTTGAATTGTGCCGGTTTTTTCAATTGCGATTGGCTCATATCAGTAGCAAGGAAAAGCATTTTGGTCACATCTGAGATTCCGTCATAATTTTCATCCCATTCTAAACCTGAATTCATATGCAATAAATCATTGATGGTGATGTTTTTTCGGTCATCGTCTTTCCACTCGGCAATTGGCGCAGGTTTATTAATATCCATTTTTCCTTGCTTTTGTAAAATTCCAAACATCGTGGCCGTAACACTTTTGGTCATTGACCAACCCAATATTTTGGAGTTTTTATTGAAACCCGTATCGTATTTTTCGGCGATAATTTTGTCTTTATAAATCACAATAACCGAACGGGTTCTTTTGGTTTTTTGCCCTTTGGTGTCAAAAGCATTGGCGACAGCCGCATTCAATTTCGAATAATCAATATTGGCAAAAACCGTATCCATGCCATTCGGCAGGCAGGCTTTTGCTTCCTTATTTCCATACGGAAAGGGCAAATCAGGTGAAATTTTTGTCCTCTTTGGAACTTCATAGGGTTTCGAAACATCAAAATCATCATTGATTAAAGTCGCACCCAAACCTTCGCGATAAATCGCTTTTCGGTTCTTTAAACCATAAACTGCGGTTGTTACAAATTGGCCGTTTTCATCAATTTTATTCTTGGCCAAATCCATCATAGGAATATCATTGTCCCCTTTTTCAATCATTTCCAGCGAACGATTGTCGATAAAATGACCCGAAGCCACACTCTTGGCCGAAAATCCCGAAATTATATCCAATTTGGGATAAGTGGTGTATCCAAAATAAACTAAAAAAACTAAAAGAGCAAGACCAAGAAACTTGAATATTTTTTTCATTTGAAGATAAATTTGTAGCAATTTAGGGAAAAAAAATAAACTTTCCTTAAACCATTAAGGCAATTAAGTTTTAGCACTTTTTCTTAATGAAACTTAATTTCTTAATGGTTTAATTTCACTACTTTTGTATTTAGAATTTTTCTAAATAAAACAATGTTAGATATAAATAAAATTAGAGCCGATTTTCCGATACTTTCAAGAACTGTAAACGGAAAACCGTTGGTTTATTTTGACAACGGCGCAACCAATCAAAAACCGCAAGTCGTGATTGATGCCATTGCTGAATATTATCAGGAAATTAATGCCAATATACATCGCGGAGTGCATTCTTTGAGCCAGTTAGCCACCGATGCTTATGAAGTTTCGCGTGCTAAAATTCAAAATCATATCAATGCAAAGTTCTCCCGAGAAGTGATTTTTACTTCTGGAACAACACACGGAATAAACGCTGTTGCCAATGGTTTTGCTTCTTTATTAAAAACAGACGACGAAGTTCTGGTTTCGGCAATGGAACATCACAGCAATATTGTGCCTTGGCAAATGTTGTGCGAAAAAACCAGAGCTGTTTTGAAAGTGATTCCAATGAATGAAAATGGCGAATTGATTATGTCCGAATACGACAAATTACTTTCCAATAAAACCAAAATCGTGGCGGTAAATCATATTTCGAATGCTTTGGGAACCATCAATCCCATCAAATATATGATTGACAAAGCACACGAATTTGGTGCGGCGATTTTGATTGACGGAGCACAAGCCGTTCCGCATCTCAAACCCGATGTTCAGGAATTGGATTGTGATTTTTATGTTTTTTCCGGACACAAAATGTGTGGCCCAACAGGAACCGGAATTTTATACGGAAAAGAAGTTTGGCTCAATAAATTACCTCCTTATCAAGGCGGTGGCGAAATGATTAAGGAAGTAACTTTCAAAAAAACCACTTATGCTGATTTGCCCCATAAATTTGAAGCCGGAACCCCAAATATTGCAGGCGGAATTGTTTTGGGAACCGCAGTTGATTATTTGAATTCCGTTGGTTTTGACAACATTCAACAACAAGAAAAAGAATTGGTGGAATATGGAACGCAAAAATTATTGGAAATCGAAGGTTTGAAAATTTTTGGCACAGCCAAGGAAAAAACCTCAGTGATTTCGTTTAATGTTGGCGAAATTCATCCGTATGACATTGGTACGATAATTGACAAACTCGGAATAGCCGTGAGAACCGGACATCATTGCACACAACCCATTATGGATTTTTTTAAAATACCGGGAACAATTAGGGCTTCGTTTTCGTTTTATAATACCAAAGAAGAAATTGACGTTATGGTAGAAGCCGTTAAAAAAGCGCAACTAATGTTATCTTAAAAATAAAAAAGATGAAGCTGTTCACAATGATTTTTTTGAGTATTTTCCTTGGTAAAAGTTGTACGAGTCAAACTAAAAATGACTTGAATAGTGCAATTGTTGAATACACTGCCAGCACTCGAGGTTTTTATCAAAAGATAACTATCGAAAACCAAACCGTTTCCGTTTCGAAAGACAGAAGTGGTAATGAAAAACCGGTTGCCACAAAAATTTCTGATAAGGATTGGAAGGAATTGGTTGGCTATTTCGAAACTATAAATTTAGACAGTTTGGTAACCGTAAAAGCTCCTTCGGAAAAACGCTTTCACGATGGCGCAGCAATAGCCGGTTTGAAAGTTATTTATAAGGACAAGGCCTATGAAACTCCCGCTTTCGACCACGGAAATCCACCGGCAGAAATCAAAAAATTAGTTGATAAAATAAATACATTTGCTAAAAAAGAATAATGAGCATTAAAGAAATACAAGAAGAAATAATAGACGAATTTTCAATGTTTGACGACTGGATTCAGCGTTATGAATACATTATAGAATTAGGGAAGAACTTGCCATTAATCAAGGAAGAATTCAAAACCGATGAGAATCTCATCAAAGGATGCCAGTCGAAAGTTTGGCTTCACGGTGAAAAAAAAGACGATAAAATTGTATTCACCGCCGATAGCGATGCCATTTTGACCAAAGGAATTATTGCCATATTAATTCGGGTTTTCTCGAACCAAAAAGCTTCGGATATTCTAAATGCTGATATGGATTTCATTGACAAAATAGGTTTAAAAGAACATTTATCGCCAACACGCGCCAATGGTTTAGTTTCGATGATAAAAAACATAAAAATGTATGCATTGGCTTTTGACTCAAAAAAATGATTTAACATATAAGTCATATAAGTTTTTTATTAAAAAAGCTAAGAAAAAAAGAAGTGATATAAGTAATTCTTTAAAATATGGTTATAACAAGAAGTATTCTTAAAGATTTGGTTTACCAAGTAAATGGAGCGGCAATTGAAGTTCATAAAAGTATTGGAGCTGGACTTTTAGAAAATGTATATCATCAATGTCTTAAAAAAGAATTAGAATTAAGAAAAATAAATTTTTCCTCTGAACTTCAAATCCCATTAATTTATAAAGGATATGAGCTAGAATCAAAATTGAGATGTGACTTATTAGTAGAAAATTGTCTTGTGGTTGAATTAAAATCGGTAGCCGATATAAATCCTGTTTTTGAAGCTCAATTGCTTACTTATATGAACTTATTAAAAGCTCCAATAGGTTTATTGATTAATTTTAATGTGAAAAACATTTATTATGAAGGTCAAAAAACTATGGTTAATGAATATTATCGAATGTTAGAAGATTAATTACTAAACATATAAATCATTTTATAAAAAACTTATATGACTTATATGTTTTAATAAAAGTAAAAAAATTATGGAACAAAAAATAGACACCAATAAACTAGGAATGGACATCGTTGACAGGCTAAAAACCATTTACGATCCTGAAATTCCTGTTGATATTTACGAATTAGGATTGATTTATGATGTTTTGGTCAGCACAGATTATGAGGTGAAAATCCTGATGACACTTACTTCGCCTAACTGTCCTGTTGCCGAAAGTTTACCAAGGGAAGTAGAAGAAAAGGTAAGGTCAATTAAATATGTAAAAGAAGCTGAAGTAGAAATTACATTCGATCCGCCTTGGAGCAAAGATTTGATGAGCGAAGAAGCAAAATTAGAACTGGGAATGCTTTAGCCTGTTAATTTGTTTGTTGTTTATAGTTTGTTGTTCTCAAACTATAAACCATAAACTACAAACCACAAATTTTCAAATGGAAGAAATTGTAAATAAAGTTGCCAATAGCGCTTTGGAAGTTTTCGATCTTGAAGATTACTATCCGAAAGGAATTCGGGCGCAAATTGATATTTCGCCTTGGCTTCTTGAAGGATTTTTGCTGAAGGAAAAAGACTTTAGAGCACATTTGCAAGAGTACGATTGGTCACAATACCAAGACCAATATGTCGCCATCAATTGTAGCACCGATGCCATTGTTCCCGCTTGGGCTTCTGTTTTGGTTGCGATTCAATTGGCTCCTTTTGCCAAGAAAATCGTGAACGGAACCATCGAAGATTTAGACTCCTCATTATACGAAGAAATCCTTTCTAAAATAGATTATTCGGCGTATGAAAACAAATCTGTTATTATAAAAGGCTGTTCGAAAAAACCAGTTCCAATGCGTGCTTATATACTGGCTGCACATTATTTGCAACCCTTTGCACGAAGCATTATGTATGGTGAAGCTTGTTCTGCCGTACCTCTTTTTAAAACCCAGAAAAAAGATTAATTTTTAGAGTTTTTCCTATCTTTACTTTTCAAAACAGTAAAAATGAAAAAGACAGTATTTTATCTCGCTCTTATTCTGTGTGTTTTTTCGGTAAATGCACAAGAAACGGCGAAAGACTCCACAAAACTTTGGAAAAAAGGCGGAAATTTTCTGCTGCTTTTTAACCAATCTGCTTTTAATGCAGAATGGCTGGCCGGAGGAACTTCAAGCATTGCTGGAAATTTAGGATTGAATTATGATTTTAATTATAAAAAAGACGATGTGCTTTGGGATACAAAAATCATAGTCGCTTATGGTTTAACTAAAATAAAAGAAGCTGCTAAAACCGCAAAAACTGACGACCGATTGGAGTTAAATTCTCTCTGGGGGAAGAAAGCTTCTGAAAAATGGTATTACTCCGTGTTTTTTAATCTTAAAACCCAAATGGATGCCGGATTTGATAAAAACGGATTTGAAGTTTCCCACTTTTTTTCGCCTGCCTATTTCCAATTTGGACCTGGAATGCTTTGGAAAAAAGATGGAAATTTAAACATCAATATTGCGCCAACAACTGCCAGATTAATTTTGGTTGATCATAAATACACGACTTTGGGTTCTTCGTTTGGTGTTTTGCAAGGCGATACTTCACGATTTGAATTTGGCGCAAGTGTTTCGGCCTATTATAAATTAAATGTAATGGCGAATGTAAAAGTAGAAAATAGACTGAATTTATATTCCAATTATTTAGACAACCCACAAAATATTGACATCGACTACCAAATGAATGTGGTGATGAAAATTAACCGATATATGTCGACCAATATAGCCTTACAGACAATATATGACGACAATGCCGTGAAAGCGGTTCAAGTAAGAGAAGTTTTTGGGATAGGATTGGATTTTAGTTTCTAAAACTGAAAAACGAACGCCCATTTCACAAATTTTCACAGATTAATTTATGAAAATTCGTGACTGTTTTGGGTTTTTTTTACTTCCCCTCGGAGAGGTTTAGGGAGAGGATTATCCCTCTTTTTCAACGGCATCCTTATAATCAGGATATAAAAACTTGTTATACGGAAAACGCGTAATGTGTATTTGTCTCACCGCTTCATAAAGACGTTCTCTCAATTCCTCAAAATTTTCTTTGTTGGTTGCCGAAATAAACAAGGCGTTTTCTTCGCCCACACGATTCATCCAGGTCGTTTTCCATTCTTCGAGCGTGTAGTGTCTTGGCGTTTTTTCGGTGATTAAATCGTCTTCGTCAATAGTCAAATGTTTGTAAGCATCAATTTTATTGAAAACCATAATTGTTGGTTTATTGTTTGCCTTGATGTCCAATAAAGTTTGGTTTACCGAGGCTATGTGATCTTCAAAATCAGGATGTGAAATATCGACAACGTGTAATAACAAGTCGGCTTCGCGAACCTCATCAAGCGTACTTTTGAATGAATCTACCAATTGTGTTGGTAGTTTTCGAATAAAACCAACGGTGTCAGACAACAGAAAAGGCAGGTTTTTAATCACCACTTTCCGAACGGTTGTGTCCAAAGTGGCAAAGAGTTTATTTTCAACAAAAACATCGCTTTTCCCAATGGCGTTCATCAAAGTCGATTTCCCAACATTAGTATAACCCACCAAAGCCACACGAACCATAGCGCCACGGTTGCCTCTTTGGGTTCCCATTTGCTTGTCGATAGCCTTTATTTTTTCTTTTAACAATGCAATCCTATCCCGAACAATTCGCCTGTCGGTTTCAATCTCAGTTTCTCCGGGTCCACGCATCCCGATTCCTCCTTTTTGGCGTTCGAGGTGTGTCCACATTCCGGAAAGTCTAGGTAATAAATATTGGCATTGTGCCAGTTCTACTTGCGTTCTTGCATAGGAAGTTTCGGCTCTTTGGGCAAAAATATCCAGAATAAGATTCGTTCTGTCCAAGATTTTGCAATCAATAATTTTTGAAATATTCTTTTGTTGCGAAGGAGTCAATTCATCATCAAATATCAAGGTCGAAATATCATTTTCTTTTACAAAATGATTGATTTCATCTATTTTTCCGGTACCAACAAAAGTCTTGGGATTAGGACGTTCCATTTTTTGCCAAAAACGTTTCACAACCTCGCCGCCAGCGGTAAAAGTCAAAAACTCCAATTCGTCAAGATACTCGTTGAGTTTCTCTTCGCTTTGATTTTGGGTAACAATACCAACGATGGCGGTTTTTTCGAAATTTATGGTTTCTTTTTCTAACATAACTTTTAATAAGCTACAAATTTAATCATTTGCTAGGGACTTATTGGAATAACGATTTATTAAATTTATAGGTGTTGAAATATAAAAATTTGTAAGTATGTTTGTAAGGAGAAATTTCTTGCGCAAATAAGTTATCCGCAATTAAAAAAACAAAATATGAAAAACATTATAACAATATTAATCATTGCGTTGATTTCCTATTCCACATTTGCACAACAAATGACATATAATCAATGGAAAGAGGAAGGTAAAACCAACATAAGACTTCAGCCAAAATATGGAAATGTTTTAAAATCTGAGGGGCAAAAACAAGCGGATGAAGAATTGATTAATGAATATCTCGCAAAAGAGGGTACACATCGAAAGGCTTCTGAATTATTGATTAAACTTGGGTTTGATTATTTATACAAAGGCGATTTAAAAACTGCTATGTACCGATTTAATCAGGCTTGGTTACTGGATCCAAAAAACGAAAATGTGTTTTGGGGGTTTGGTGCCATCTATTTTATGTTTCAAGATTTTCAAAGCGCAATAAAACAATATGACGAAGGATTAATTTTGAATGCAAAAAGTTCCAATATTATTACTGACAAAGCATCCGTTTTTATGTCTAAATATGACAGCCGTAAAGATATTAACGATTTAAATACTGCTATAAATTTGTTTTTGAAATCTTATTCAATTGATAATAAAAACCAAAACACTTTATTCAAACTATCTGCTTGTTACTTTTTTAAAAGTGATTGTAAAAACGCTTTGAAATATTATAAAGAATGTTTGAAACTCGGCGGAAAACCAATTACAAAAGAATACACAGAAGCATTAAAAGAAAAATGTATAAAATAAACATTTGATTGGTTTTGAATCTCAACCTATTAAAACCTACTCAATCGCCTTAATTCTCGACACCATCAGCGCTATCAAAAACCCAAAAACGCCAACAAAAGCAAACGAAAATCGCAAACCAAATAGTTCAGCAATATAACCTATAACTGGCGGACCCAATAAAAATCCCAGAAAACTTATACTGGAAACCCCTGTCAATGCCTCGCCTGTTGGGATTGTTGGGTGCTTTCCCGCAATGCTGTAAAGAGTGGGTATGATGGTAGAAACTCCCAGTCCCACAAACATAAATGCAATTGTTGAAGGAATTAGGAATGGAAAAAATACGGCAGTATATAAACCTGATGAAATTATGAAACCACTAATTTGCATCACTTTTCGCCTTCCAAACTTATTAATTAATCTGTCGCCTAGAAATCGGCCACTAGCCATCATAATCATAAAAGAAGCATAACCCAAAACTACCAATGATTCAGGTGCTTTGACAATATCTTTGAAATAAACACCGCTCCAATCAAACATAATCCCTTCGCTCGCCATACTGCAAAACCCTATTATTCCCAGCAAAATTAAGGCCTTGTCTCGTTTTCTGAATCCTTTTTTCTTTTCGGGTTGGGTGGTTTTTTTTGCTTTAATCAAGAATTTAAAATTAAGAGCGTCCAACACAAGTACGAATGCAGCAACGATTAAAAAATGAGTGTACGTTTCTAATTTTAATGCCAACATTCCCAGACCCACCAAAGCTCCGGTGAATCCGGCCAAACTCCACACTCCGTGAAAAGAAGACATAATGGTTTTTCTAAAAAGTATTTCTGTATAAACGCCTTGAGTGTTTACGGCTATGTTCGATAAATTCCCGAAAATTCCAAGGACATATAATCCAAGACCCAATTGCCAAGCGTTTTGTGCCAACCCTAAATTGGTTAAACTAAAAGCATACATCAAAACGGAAAAAGGGAGAATGCGATGACTGCCAAAACGGGTGACGAGTTTTCCCGAAAAAAACATCATCGTTAACTGTCCCACTGGCAAGGCAAATAAAATCGTTCCTAAATGCCCGTCGCTTAAGTGTAACTCGGTTTTGATGCTTGGGATTCGACTTGCCCATGTAGCAAAGCACAATCCCATCCCAAAATAAAACATTGAAACAGCCCAACGAATTCGGTTGAGATACCAAGTTTTTGCGTTTTGAAAGGCACTTTTGTATTTTGCTTTGGCTCTAAACTTGCCAATGAAATATAAATCCATCAAGATAGTTGACTTTTTAAAATTTTATGACTATTTGTTACTAATACCTATCGAAAATTTTGTCGGTTTATAAAAAAATAAAGCCGTTTTTCTCTTGAAACCATTAAGAAATTAATGGTTCATTAAGGTTAAAAACTTCATTTTCGTAATTTCTTAATGGTTTGAAAAAATAAAATTTTATGTTCCAAAAGTACAAAAATCAATCTTTATGCGAATCAAGGGTTGAAATTCTAATTATTGTGTCGTTAGGCACTAAATATTGGTGGTAATTTGATTCAAAATTTGTGAGCGTGCCGTAGGTACGCAATATTTGCCTTTTTGTTGCGTACCTACGGCACGCTAAATCTTTTACAATTCCTGTTTCCTACCAATATTTAGTGCCTAACGGCACATTTCAACCCTTGATTTGTATTCTATACTTCCTATAAATCAATTAGTCTATTTTCCAAATTACTTCTCAAAGCAGCTTCGATAATCATCATAACATTCACACCATCTTGGGCAGTCACGGGTTCGATTGTATCATTGCAAATTGATTCATACAAACCATCAAAAAAATCGTAGTAATTTCCTTGAAGCGTCGAGACTTTTTCCCTAATGATTTCGCCATTGGTTTCCGTGTGCAAAATTCCTTGATTTTCCTCGGATTCAGTTCCCCAAGTAGTTAAATTTGGTTTCATTCCCAGTTTTAAATTGTCTTCCTGCACATCGCCACGCGGTTTCAGAAAAGAGCCTTTTTTGCCGTGAACAACATAGGAAGGAATCGCTTCCCGAACGAAAAAACCGGCTTTCAATCGCACTCTAAAATCAGGATAATAAAGTAAAATATCTAAATAATCGTCCACCAATGAATGCTCTCTAATTATCCTAATATCTGCGAAAACAGCATTAGGCAAGCCAAATAAAAACAAGGCTTGATCGATTAAATGCGGTCCCAAATCTTTCAGAATTCCTGCTCCGGGATTGGCGGATTCCTTGTGTTGTTTGGGACTCAAATTAGGATTGTAACGATCAAAATGAAATTCGGCTTCGACGATTTGACCTAGAACATTATCGGTAATTATCTTTTTCAGGGTTTTGAAATCGCTATCCCATCTCCTATTTTGGAAAACGGACAATTTTAAATTTTTCTCTTTTGCCAAAACAGCCAATTCTTCGGCCTCGGCAACCGTGGTCGTAAATGCTTTTTCGACCAAAGCGTGTTTTCCGGCAAGCAAAACTTTTTTGGCATATTCAAAATGGGTTTCCACAGGCGTATTTACAACTACCAAATCGATGGATTCGTCCTGTAAAATTGCTTCCAGACTTGGATAACTTATAGTATTTGGATAATCGTGTTGTATGAGTTTTTTACTTCTTTCCCAAGAACCCAATAGCTTAAAACCGGGATGAATTTCAAGAAATGGTGCGTGAAAAACTTTTCCAGACATTCCGTAAGACAGTAGTGCCGTTTTTATTATTTGCATTTTGTTTGATTTTTAAAAGTTTGACACGAATTTCACGAATTAGCACGAATTTGTTTGTCTTAAAAATTACACAAACTATTGATTGCATTTCCTTGTAATTCGTGAAAATTAGAGACCTGAGAGCAAGGGTCGAATAGGCCAAGCAAATTCGTGTTTAAATTTTTGCTCTTTCGTATTGTTTTGGCCAGGGCACATCGACGCCAAGTTCTTTGGCAAAATCCAATGCCAAGTTCGGATTTCTCAATGATTCTCTGGCGAATAAAACTAAATCTGCTTTTCCGGTGGCAACGATTTCTTCTGCTTGAACGGCTGTTGTTATTAAACCCACTGCTCCAGTCAAAATTCCTGTTTCTCGTTTGATTCTTTCGGCAAAAGGGACCTGATAATTGGGTGCCAAAGGAATTTGTTGGTGCGAAACTAATCCGCCAGAGGAAACGTCAATTAAATCAACACCTTTTTCTTTTACTATTTTCGAAAGTTGTACTGATTCTTCAATATTCCAACCACCGTCAGCCCAATCTGTGGCGGAAATCCTGATGAATAATGGTAAATTCGACGGCCATTCCGTTTGAACGGCTTCGAGAACTTCAAGAAGCAAACGGGTTCTGTTTTCGAAACTTCCGCCGTATTCATCAGTCCTGAAATTAGACAAAGGCGAAAGAAACTGATGCAACAAATAGCCGTGAGCTGCGTGGATTTCGACCACTTCGAAACCCGCCTTCAATGCTCTTTTGGTTGCTGATTTAAAATCGGAAATCACTTTCTGAATGCTTGTTTTGTCCAAAGCAATGGGAAGTTTCTCATTAGAATGAAAAGGAACTGCCGAGGGTGCAACAGTATTCCATCCGCCATTAGTTTCGTCCAGTTTTATGTTTCCTTTCCAAGGAATGGCAGCACTCGCTTTTCTTCCTGCGTGAGCCAATTGGATTCCAGGAATTGCATTTTGCGAGACAATAAATCGATTAATGGATTGCAGTTTTTCGATGTGTTGGTCTTTCCAAAGACCCAAATCTCCAGGAGAAATTCGTCCTTCGGGAGAAACCGCAGTCGCTTCCTGAATGATTAATGCCACGCCGCCACTGGCTCGACTGCCTAGATGGACTAGATGCCAATCATTGGCAAAGCCGTCCTCTGCAGAATATTGGCACATTGGCGAAATGGCAATTCGGTTTTTGAATGTGAGGCTTTTTATTTGGATGGATGAAAATAATTTTGATGTCATAAAATTAGTTTTAGTTCATTTTTTTTTAACACATAGAAGCATAGCTATTGGTGATTTTAATTAGTCGTTTCACTTAATTTTGGAATACATAGTTTATGCGAAAACCAAGACCCGAGCGATAGCGAACAGGCGAAGCAATTGGTCTATCTCAATCTTTTTTCTATGTTTCTATGTATTTCGATTTTTTAATTCAATAATTGAAAATAATTGGGCTGACATTGAATTGATTTTAAGGTGCTACAATTAGAACAGAAACTCTAAAAAGGTCATTTTTGAGAGTAAAGTTACGCGAGATATTGGAAACATAAAACAGAAATGGTGCAATTATTAACAAATTTTTATCGTCTTACATAAAAGTAACCCTTTGCAACTAAAATAGAAAGCCTTACTTTTGTGCGCTATACAGAATTTAAAAACAAGAAATGGAAATAGTTATCAAGCTTTCTCAATTTTTATTGAGCTTATCATTACTGATTATACTGCACGAATTAGGACATTTTATTCCTTCAAAAATATTTAAAACAAGAGTAGAAAAATTCTATTTGTTTTTTGACGTAAAATATTCTTTGTTCAAAAAGAAAATTGGCGAAACCGAGTACGGAATTGGCTGGTTACCTCTTGGCGGTTACGTGAAAATTTCAGGGATGATTGACGAAAGTATGGACAAAGAGCAAATGGCTTTACCTCCACAACCTTGGGAATTTCGTTCAAAACCAGCTTGGCAGCGATTGATTATTATGCTTGGTGGTGTTATTGTAAACTTCATTTTGGCCTTTATTATTTACATTGGAATGGCGTATGCCTATGGGGATATATACCTCAATAACTCTGAATTGAAAGATGGAATTGCAGTTACAAGTTCTGTGGGAGAAGAATTGGGATTCAAAACAGGCGATAAAATAATTGCCATTGATGGAGAAAAAATAGCTCATTTTGATGAAATTCCAATGAAACTCTTGTTTTCGAAATCGGCTCTGATAAGTCGAAACGGAACAGAACAAACTATCAATTTTCCTGTAGATTTAATCGACAAAGTCTTGAAAGGCGAAAAACGCGCTTTTATTGGACTAAGAGAACCATTTGTAATAGGAAAAGTATCCGATTCGTCAGCAAATAGAGCTCTCCAACCAAAAGATATTATCAAATCACTAGCTGGTGTAACAACACGATATGATGATCAAGTTATTGCATTTTTAAAAGCAAACAAAAACAAAACCGTTGATGCTGTTGTTTTAAGAGATGAAAAAGAAGTTCCTGTAAAAATTCAAATCAACAAGGAGGGTAAATTAGGAATAATTCCTGGCTCTTTAGGAATTAAAAGTCTTGAAAAACTTGGTTTTTATAAATTCAGCACGCAAGAATATGGTTTCTTTGAAGCTTTCCCTGTGGGAATTGAAAAAGGGAAAAATCAACTAGTAGGTTACGGCAAACAGCTAAAAGCGATTTTTAATCCAAACACTGGTGCTTATAAGGGTGTTGGTGGTTTTAAAGCCATTTTTGATATTTTTCCAAGCACTTGGAGCTGGGAAGTTTTTTGGAATATCACCGCTTTATTGTCGATAATGTTGGGAGTGATGAATTTATTGCCAATTCCTGCACTTGATGGAGGTCACGTAATTTTCTTGTTATATGAAATGGTAAGTGGAAAAAAACCGAGTGATAAATTCCTTGAAAATGCCCAAATGGTTGGTTTCATACTACTTATCACTTTGTTATTGTTTGCTAACGGAAACGATATTTACAAAGCAATTGTGGGTCGATAAAATAAATTAAAAATTTTACAGATTTTATTTGCTTCAAAAAAATTAAGCCTTATATTTGCACCGCTTTAAAAGTGAAATACACTTTCCTTCTTAGCTCAGTTGGTTAGAGCATCTGACTGTTAATCAGAGGGTCCTTGGTTCGAGCCCAAGAGAGGGAGCAAAAGCAGAAAGGCTATCAGAAATGATGGCCTTTTTTGATTTCAGCCCCGTAGTTCAACGGATAGAATGGGAGTTTCCTAAACTTTTGATCCGGGTTCGATTCCCGGCGGAGCTACTAAAATTAAAAAGACCATTTGTTGCGAATGGTCTTTTTTGGTTATACCATCCAGACTTCACCATTTTTTGATGTTATCCAAAAAATAAAATTTTCTATTTTAAGCCTATTGCCTTTATTATACAAACTCTGGCTTCAATGCTCGTTTTTAATGGGCTTGTTCTCGATAAAATAAAATTCTCTTCACTATAGTCCTGCGCATTTTGTATATAAAAATACGCATAAGAAGTATTTAAAATCGTGTAGTTATAGTATTATTGCATACTATCAATATGTATCGCCAATATATAATTTATTGGTGGTGCTTTATTTTAGAAAAGCAAACTCGAACAGGATTGAAGATTTCTTTAAAAAGCCGAATTATAGTTATGGACAATATAGTATTAGGAATTGATATAGGTGGTACTGACCTGAAAATTGGGCGGGTTGAGAATGGTATAATTGTGAAACAAACTTTTCGTAGCGTTGATACAAAAGCAGCAAAAGAGGAGACTCTTTCTTCCCTTTTTGACGCAATAGATCGTACGATAAGTGCCAATGTCACTGCCATTGGAATTGGTGTTCCTGCAGTTGTTAATCCAGTCACTGGGATTGTTTATGATGTACAAAATATACCTTCGTGGAAAGAAGTAGCTTTGAAAGAGCTGGTCGAGCAACGCTATAAACTCCCCGTTTTTATTAATAACGATGCTAACTGTTTCGCTTTGGGCGAAAAAAAATTTGGAAAAGGAAAGGGTTACGAAAACTTTATTGGGCTTTCAATTGGGACAGGCATTGGAATGGGAATTATAATCAATAACCGTTTATACAACGGCGTTCTTTGCGGTGCTGGCGAAGTAGGTATGTTAGCCTACAAAGACAGCATTATGGAAGACTATTCGAGCGGTCATTTTTTTAAAAATAACTACAACATTAGCGCCAAGGAATTGAGTCAAAGTGCTGCCGAAGGAAACGAGATTGCTTTACAAGCCTTCAATGAATTTGGATTACATTTGGGAGAATGTTTAAAAGCTATTTTATATATGTATGCTCCCGAAGCTATTATTTTAGGAGGTTCTATAAGCAAAGCTTTTCCATATTTTAGAAAATCACTAGAGCTGTCCTTGCAATCATTTGCCTATCAAAAACAAATTCAGGATCTGAAAATCGAAACCTCAAACTATGAGGGAATCGCCATTTTAGGAGCTGCTTCTCTTTGTTTGCAGGAATAAACAAGTTTATTTTAATAAAAACAAAACGACCCTTTTTTGATGTTTTAATTAAAGGAAAGTTTCATATTGAAATTGGGTTAACCAAAATAAATTTTGCTCAACATTATATAAGACTTATCGAAAATAAAAAAGACAAAATTATAATCTCTCTTATTTTGTCAATAAAATCATAATTTGTCACGTATTCATTATTAAAAAAACACCCTTTTTAGTTTTTCGAAAATTAATGCCCTTTCATTTTTCTAACGAATCATTTTTCCCAAATATTTCCCCACAAGGTTGACAAAATATGTATTTGATATATCTTTGCAGCATATATCAATAGTCATTCTTTATGAAAAAGTCACTCCATTCATTTCTTCCATTATTAATGCTCTTTTCTATGCTGTTTTACGTCAGCAGTTGCAATAAGGGTAAAGCTTCGGAGTCTACTATCGAAAACAGCAAAAAGGAAAATGCAAAACCCATTCCTGCCCAAGAAAAAAAGATTACCACAATCGACACAGCCGACTACAATAAGAGGATGCTGGCTTTGGCCAACAATGATACTACTGGAAGGTGGCCTGTTAAAAAAATTCCTTATCCGCTGCCAGGAGCAATATTGCCATACAACAGAATTATTGCTTATTACGGCAATCTGTATTCTAAAAGAATGGGGATTCTGGGTGAATTGCCAAGGGAGGAAATGCTCAAAAAATTACAATCTGAAGTGATTAAGTGGCAAGCCGCCGATTCGACAGTAAAAGCAATTCCTGCCCTGCACTACATTGCCATAACGGCACAAGGTGCGCCGGGAAAAGAAAATCTACACCGAATGCGAATGCCTTTTAAACAAATAGATACCATTTTAAAGTGGGCAAAACCAATCAACGCTTTGGTGTTTTTAGATGTTCAAGTTGGTCATAGTAATGTCAAGGACGAAGTCACCTCGCTAGAATCTTATCTTAAACTACCCAACGTTCATTTAGGAATTGACCCCGAATTTTCGTTGAAAAACGGCGAAATCCCAGGTAAAAAAATAGGCACCTTCACTTCCGATGATATTAATGATGCTATAGATATTTTGGCGAACTTGGTTCGAAAAAACAAGCTGACTCCCAAGGTTTTGGTAGTACACCGATTTACACAAGGTATGGTAACGGGCTACAAAAACATAAAAAGAGTTCCCGAAGTTCAAATAGTTATGGATATGGACGGATTTGGTGACAGAGTATTAAAAAAGTCAACCTATAAATCTTATATTTTTAGAGAGCCGGTTCAATTTACTGGTTTTAAATTATTTTATAAAAATGACATCAAGAAAAACTGGGTTATGTATACCCCCGAGGAATTGGTCAAATTTACTCCAAAGCCCATTTATATTCAATATCAGTAATTCATTAGACTCAACTTTTGAAATATGAAAAAAATTCTGTTTACACTTGCTCTTGTGCTTTTTTTAATGGCAGGCTGTCAATCAAAACCTGATACAGTAAAAAAAGAAGTAGCTTTTGTCCCAAAGCAAATCAAAAAAGAATCCCAAAAAAAGACTTCAGCAAGTTTAAAACAAATTCTTTCGAAACCCGAAGTGCCTATATTGTGCTATCATCGCATTCGTCCTATTCTTGCCGGTGATGGCCCAAATATGAAGACCTATTCAGTTACTCCTGCTGCTTTTGCTCAGCAAATGAAAGCCTTGTCTGACAATGGGTATCACACCATTTTACCAGCGCAACTGAACGAATATCTGGTTCACGGCGGAAAATTACCTTCCAAACCTGTCATGATTACTTTTGATGATACTCGAGAAGAACATTTCAGCGTTGGAGCTGCCGAAATGAACAAATATGGATTCAAAGGCGTGTTTTTTATAATGACAATTTCTATAAATCGTCCCAAATATATGACCAAAGAACAAATTAAAAGTTTGTCAGATATTGGAAATACTATTGGTGCCCATTCTTGGGATCATCATATGGTTACGAAATATGCGGGGGAGGATTGGAACATCCAACTTACAAAACCGAAAAAGAAACTGGAAGAAATCATTGGTAAACCCGTGAACTATTTTGCCTATCCTGATGGAATATGGAACCAGGCGGCTATTCCAGAAATTAAAAAAAGCGGTTATAAACTTGCCTTTATTCTTTCGACCAAAAGAGATTCAATAGAACCTCTTTACACTATCAGGAGAATAATTGTGGCTGGAACTTGGTCAACTTCAGGATTCCTGAAAGCAGTGCAATCCAGTTTTAATAAATAATTGCTTGGAGATTTTAGATGAAAAAAACTTTTTTTTTAAAGTAATTTGATTTACTCTTTATCACATATTATACAACCAACTTGCTGGATTGTTGTATGTAGTGTTTTGTGATAGAGTGAATTTTATTATCGTTTTTCCTGTGTCACCGTTAGTCCTTATTTTGCCAATACTCTGTTTGATACTCACTTTATCTCCCTTGTTTACATATACTGAACTCAGGTTTTGATATACCGTAAAATAATCTCCGTGCTGGATCATTACTGCTTTATTTACGGGGGATAAAACCATTACGCTTGTTACTTCTCCCGCAAAAACGGCTCTTGCATTTGCTCCTTCATTTGTGGTTATTTCCACACCGCTATTGTGAACCGTTAACGTGCTGAAAACTGGGTGAGGTTGGTCGCCATAAGCTAAAGACACGAAGCCTTTCTCAACTGGCCAAGGCAATTTGCCTTTATTTGCCTTGAAGTTATCGGCCAATATTTTTGACTCTGCCGTCAATACTATTCTTGACGAAGACACGGCTTTTTTAGAAACTACTGCCGTTGGATTTGCTTTCGCATTTTCGGCGGCAGCTTTTCTGTTAGCTTCAGCAATGGCTTCGCGCATTAATCGATCAATTTGTCTATCGATGGCTCGAGCTTCCATTTGTTTTTTCTTGATTTCGGAAGCTATTTTATTTTTGTCTTTTTTAATGGTTTTTACCAGTTTTTCTTGTTCTTTCTTTTCCTTTTCTAACGACAATTTTTCCTTTTCATTTTCGGCAATCAATTTTTGTTTGGCGGTTTTTTGAACGTTTAATTTTCCGTTATACACTATGAGTTGATTCGATTTTACTTGTATTTCCTCTCCTTGCAATTTCCTGTAATTTGTATATTGCTTCATGTATTGAACTCGTTTATAAGCTTGCAGAAAACTCTTGGAGGAAAGTATAAACATCGCCCGGCTTTGTTCTGAGCGACTTTTATAGGATTTCACAATCATTCTGGCATAATCTTCTTTGAGCACGGCTAATTCCCTGTTAAGTTTATTGATTTTCAGTTGATTAATATACATATCATTGCTCAACAGCTTAGTTTGCTTTTCGGTGGTGTTAATGAGTTTTTCCTTTAGTTTGATTTTATTGGTTTGAATCATAAATACATTCACGGCCGATTTTTCCTTTTTCTTTACCGTTTGCAATAAGGCTTCATTCTCCCTAATTTCTTTTTGAATTTGGGCTTTTCGTTCTTCTAATTTTTCTTGTTGGGTCGATTGGCTCCACATCAGTGAAGTCATACTTATAAAAATCAGGCTTAGGAGAAATTTTGGCATCTTAAAAATATATTTATGCAAACTTAATTAATTAAAATTCTTTTATAACCATTTGGAACACTATAAGGAAAAGAAAATTCTTCATTGAAGGTAATCGTATTATAATCTAAATTGATTTCGCTTTGACGACCCCTCTGATAGGTTTTTATAAGCACGCTCGATGGTAAAATTGCTTCTTTGTAAAATATGTCATTTATATAATTTACTTGAATCATTCTTCCCTCAGCGGTTTGTGTTATTTCTTGTTTTGTTACAAAAAACTTGTTGGCATCAAAATAGAATGATTTCTTGGTATTGTTCACCAATGCATTATCCAATCTGTAAGTTTGGTCAACCACTGATTCAGTGTATTTTTCCTTTTTTAAATCATCTATTGCTTGTCCTAGTAACATATTTTGTATTTTGTTGAAATCTAAATCCGTTCCCAGCCATTGACTCAACGCACTGAAGTCTCCTTCAAAATAACTGCCGTTTATTTTTTCATAATAGTTAACCACCGTTGGTGTAATCAAAGCTTTTGCCATCGTAATGCCCAAAAACCGAATGCTGATCAAAATCTGTTCGTCTTTCTTGATTTTTATTTCAGCAGTAACGTTTTGCGTTTGTTTTCCGTCCGAATATTGTGCGTTTGCTTTTATATATAATGTCGAAAAGTTGTTTTTATTGTTGTAGTAGTTTTCTATTATTTTATTGGATTTCAAGTGTGTTGCCTCTTCTTTTGTCCCAACCACTGCAGCTTTCGATTTACAGGAAACCAGAGTCAGCGAACTTGCAAATCCAACAACGACCATTAATAACACGGTTTTTTTCATTCGGATATATTTATTTTTTGTTCTTTAATAATTGATCGGCTTTAGAAAAATAAAGTTCTTTTTTCTTGACATCACCCAGACCATTGTAAGCTTCCCCAAGTTGAATATTAAAATTAATTTCCAAAGCTATGTTGTCAACCACATAATCCATTCCCGTTTCTAATATTTCCTTTGCGCTTTTAAATTGCTTCAATTGATTATTAGCCAAACCGGAAAAATAATAAAATTGGGGCTGTGTCGGGAATATTTCAACTAATGCTGTTGCTTTTTTAGCCAATACATCAAACTGCTTCGTCTCGATATAGGCTTGAAACAAAAGCAGATTAGTTTCAACATCATCTCCGGAATTATTTTTTAAAGCTTGCTCATAATACTGGACGGCTTTACCCCATTGTTTTTTATTATGATAATACTTCCCTATTTCTTTGGCAACATCTACATTGGCGTCATTGGCAAAATACGAAATGGCTTTTTCTAAATCAGGGGAAAATTGCGGATTCGTGTCCACAAAAATCAAGAATTCATTCAGGATTCGATGCCTAATTTTAGAATCAATTTTGGTGCTGGCCAAAACCATATTCATCGAATTCACTGCTTTTTGTCCTTCGTTATTGTCCAAATAATATTTAAACAAACTCACTTGTGCCCATTCTGATGTTGGAATTTCCGCCTCCAGTTTTCGTGTTATTTCAAACGCTTTTTCAGTCTCATTATTTTCCGAATACAATTTAATCAAGGCGATATAATTTGATTCTTCCTTTGGATTTTTATTGATTTGATCTATCAAATTGGCGATTTCCACATTTTGATATTTCCCTTGGGACAAAATCTGCATTTTGTACAATTCCCTCCTATCTGATTTTCCGGTTTTGTCGTTCAACTCATTAATGAGGTCTAGTGCTTTGTCAAATTGTTGCGTGTTCATATAAAGCGAAACCAAATCTTCTTTGTAAATTTCATCAAATTCTATCAGTTTATTGACCGTGATTATGGCTTGAAGATAATTTTTGGTTTGATAATTCACATCATAGATTCCCAGCCAAAACCATTTGTTTTTAGGGTTAATTTGAGTAGCCTTTTCGAATGATTTATAGGCGTGTTCGTAATCTTTTAACGCCAACTGATTTTTTCCTAACTCAAAATAAACAGTGGCATCATTAGGTTTTATTTTCGAACATTCTTCCAAAGCCGTAATAGCTTTGTCATAATTCTCGATACCTTTTTGCAACAATGACTCATAGAAATAATCTTGAAATTTATCCGTTTCAGGCTTGATTTGCTCGGGCTCGGTTTGTGCCAAAAGCAAAGCAGGATTGCAAAGCAAAGCCAAAAATAGAGATGTCAAAATTCTTTTTTTCATTTCTGTTGCGATATTTTTCGACGCTTAAAAAAGAAAACCCTATTCCAATACCGAATAATCTCCAATACTGATGCTTGTAAAATTCCCATCAAAACTGACGTGATTTCCAATCATTGCATTGTCTAAATTAGCGTTTTTTATATGAGTGTGGGTTTGCACCAAACTGTTTTTGATTGAACTGTTAATTACGTGGCAACCGTTCCCTAAAGAAACATTGGGGCCAACAGTTGCATTAATCAAGACCACATTCTCGCCAATATAACAAGGAGGAATGATTGTCGAGTTTTCTAACTTTACGTCATAATCAACTAAATGTTCCCCATCGTTGTGCAAAAATCCCAACATTCTGGAATTGGTTTCAACAGTTACGTCTTTGTTTCCGCAATCCATCCACTCGGCAACCTCTCCTGGAACAAAAACCATACCTTTTGCCATCATTTGCTTGATTCCGTCATTAATTTGATATTCGCCTCCGTGAATAATATTATTGTCTAAAACTAGCTGCAATTCATTTTTTAAAACGGCAACATCCTTAAAATAATAAATTCCGATAACGGCAAGATCAGAAACAAATGCTGCAGGTTTTTCTACCAGTTCAATGATTTGATTCGATTCGTTTAAGTTAACCACACCAAAAGCTTCCGGATGGTCTACTTGTTTTACCCAAATCACGCTGTCGGCATTTTGGTCTAAATCGAAATCGGCACGAATTAACGTATCGGCATAAGCTATAACAGCTGGTCCGCTCAAAGAATCTTTGGCACACATAATTGCGTGACCAGTACCCAATGCTACGTTTTGATAATAAATCGTTCCTTTGGCACCCAACTTTTCAGCAATGGCAATTAAATCTTCTTCTACTTTTTTGCCAAAACTTTCGTGAATGATGAAGGCAATTTCTTCAATATCCTGATTCAAAACCCCTGCAATATCTTCGACCAAACGATGTACGATTGGTTTCCCGGCAATTGGAATTAAGGGTTTAGGAATGGTTAATGTGTGTGGTCTTAATCTGGAACCTCGTCCAGCCATTGGTACTATTATTTTCATTTTATTTGTCATTTCGAGGAGCAAAAGCAATCTCATCCTCTTATTAATTAATTTTTTTAACCGCAAAGTCGCGAAGGTTTCGCAAAGTTCACGAAGGTTTTTATTTTATTTTTGGCCACAGATTGAACGGATTAGACCGATTTCCACGGATTTTTTGAATGTCAAATGAAGTGTCAACTCTCACAACTGCTAACTGTGGCTGAATATTACTTCACTCCCGTACTTCCAAAACCACCTTCTCCTCTTGATGTTTCGGATAATTCCTGAACTTCAATCCATTCAGCTCTTTCGTGTTTGGCGATGATGAGTTGAGCAATGCGTTCGCCGTTTTCGATGACGAAAGCTTCATTGGATAAATTTACTAAAATTACGCCAATTTCCCCTCGGTAATCAGCATCGACTGTTCCAGGCGAATTCAAAACCGTAATTCCTTTTTTGGCTGCCAAGCCGCTTCTGGGACGAACTTGCGCTTCGTAACCTATGGGTAATTCGATGAAAAGCCCTGTTTTTACGATGGTTCTTTCCAATGGATTTAAGGTTATGGATTCTGTAAGATTTGCTCGTAAATCCATTCCTGCCGATGCTATGGTTTCATAGTTGGGCAAGTCGTGTTGCGATTTGTTGATGATGTTTATTTTCATTTTTTATTTTTGATGGAACGTAGGGACAAGTCGCGACTTGTCCCTACTTATTTTATTTTTTTCGTTTTATAATGCCTAATATGGTTTCTTTTTCATTGTGATATATAAAATACAGGAATATGACCAATAATGGAACTCCGACAAAATAATTTTCGCGGAAACCGTAGAAAGAAATGATGGAAAACAAAATTGATAATCCTAAATAGCCCATAATTTTGTCCATATCATACGGAATTGGGTAATATTTATTTCCGAGTACATACGAAATAATCATCATACTACCATAAGCTGCAATAGTTGCGATTGCCGAACCATAATAACTCATCGAAGGAATCAGCAGAAAGTTTAGTGCAAGCGTCACAATGGCGCCAGCAATCGAAATATAAGCCCCAATGTGTGTCTTGTCGATCAATTTGTACCAAACCGAAAGATTGGTGTAAATTCCCAGAAAAAAGTTGGCCAAAATAATCAACGGAACGACTTTCATCGCTTCCCAATAGGAGGAATCGCGTATCATAAGTTGTTTAAAAACATCAGCAAAAACGATGACTGCCAGCAAAATAAAGGAGCCGAAAATGACGAAATATTTGGTTATTGTGGCATACGTTTGAGGGGCGTTTTTATTGGAAGCGTGGCTAAAAAAGAAGGGTTCAATCCCTAGCGTATAGGCAGTTCTATATAAAACCATAAACAAACCCAGTTTATAGCAGGCTGAATAAACCCCTACTTGTGCATCGGCGATATTTGCCGGCAATAATTTTCCTAATAGGATTTTATCGAATTGCTCGTTGATGGCGAAGGCAATTCCTGCTATCATTATTGGCAAACCATAGCGCATCATTCTTTTCCATAAACCGAAATCGAAGTTCCATTTTAACGAAAAATAATTAGGTGACAACACTACAAACGTCAGCAAACTCGCCATAATGTTAGAAACAAAAATATAACCAATTTCAAAATTCTCCGAGTGCAAAGAACTTAAAAATCCATCTGGATGAGCTGCGGCTATTTTTGGTAAATAAATTAAAAAAAACAGGTTGAGACTAAGGTTGAGAACCACATTTCCTATTTTTATTATGGCATAAGCCATTGGTTTTTGGGTTGCTCTTAATTTCGAAAAAGGAACAATTACAAGCGCATCAAGTACTAAAATCCAAATCGTATAGGTGATATATTGAGCGTCAATTCCTGACAATGAAGCTAAGGCATTTCGGAATAATAATGCGGGAACCAAAAATAGTATTGTGGACCAGAAAACAGAAACCATTGTGGTTTCAACAACCGATTTTTTGTCGGTTTCGTTGTTGTAAAATCTAAAAAAGGAAGTTTCCATCCCGTAAGCCAGAATGACATTGAAGAAAATCATATAGGCAAAAATAATGGTTACTTTACCATATTCTTCTTTTGGGAGCAAATCTGTGTAAAGTGGCACCAACAAAAAACTGAACATCCGCGGCAAAACCGTTGCGAGCCCATATATAGCTGTTTGTTTAAAAAGGTTTTTATATAATCCCAAGGAGGTGTTTTTTATTTTACGAAACAAAAATAACCATTTCTATCGTTTAATATTGATTTTGTTTATTCAAAGTATTTAGTTTTTATAAACGTTTTATGACAATCCTTCTTCGTTTAAGGTTTTTATAAAATGGAACCCTCTAGGGTTATAACCTTGATTATAGTAGAAACGGTGGGCGGTGAAATTCCCTGTGAATGCATCGAGAACAATCATCGTACAACCTAAATCAGTTGCTTTTTGATTAACAAAATCGGTTAGGAGTTTTCCAATTCCCTTGGAGCGATGATCGGGATGAACAATAAAATTGTCGATTTCCATATATTTTCCTGACCAAAGTTTGATTCCATACCATAAACCTGTAAGTCCAAGACATTCTTCCCCTTCAAAAACTGCAACCTGAGTGTAATTGTGCGGAATCATTGCTTCGAGATAAGCTTTGTATTTTTCATTGGAAATATTAGGGTACAAATGACGGATTATTTCGATTTGGGCATACATTTCATCGAATGTGGTAAGTTCTACGGTTTTCAAGGTTATAAAAGTTATTAATTTATGGTGTGAAATTAGTAAAAAAAAAAGAGCCAACATAAGTCAGCTCTCTAATATATTCAGAATAAAATTCTTATCCTTTCAAAGCTTCCGCTCCACCTACGATTTCTAAGATTTCATTGGTAATTGCAGCTTGACGTGCTTTGTTGTAGGTCAATTTCAATTGGTCTCTCAATTCGGTTGCGTTGTCTGTTGCTTTGTGCATCGCAGTCATACGCGCCCCGTGTTCAGAAGCAAATGAATCTCTAATTCCTTTGTATAATTGTGTTTTCAATGATTTTGGAATCAAAGTCAACACGATTTCTTCTTTGGATGGTTCAAAAATATAATCACCAGTAGAAGCTGGTTTATCTGATTTTATTGGCGCTAACGGCAAAAATTGTTCGGTTTGAACGATTTGAGTTGCTGCATTTTTAAATTGGTTATAAACCAATTCGATTTTGTCGTACTCGCCGGAAACAAATTTTTGAGTCAATGTTTCAGCAATTTTGGTAACATTTTCGAAAGTCAATTCATCAAAAACGTGACTTTGATTGTCAACAACAGAAAGCGTTTTAGTTAAAATGTCATTTCCTTTTTTACCTATGGCAAAAACATCTACTTGTTTTCCCGCGTAAAAATCAGCACGGTTTTTTACTTCCTTGATTACATTACTGTTGAAAGCCCCACACAAACCTCTGTTTGAAGTTATAGCAACAACTAATACCTTTTTAAGTTCGCGTTGTGTTGTGAATTCTCCTCCAACATCTCCGTCAAGAGTTGCTGAAAGATTTTGCAATAATTCCGTTAATTTTTCGGCATAAGGTCGCATGGCCGTGATGGCATCTTGTGCCTTCTTAAGCTTTGCAGCAGAAACCATTTTCATCGCTGCAGTAATCTGCATCGTCGATGAAACGGAAGTAATTCTATTACGGATTTCCTTTAAGTTTGCCATTGTATTATAGTTGTTGGTTGTTGGTTGTTGGTTGATGGTTATTGGAATTATCCAAGTAACCATCAACCAACAACCATCAACTAATTTTAGTTATATTTCGCTGAAATTTCTTTTGCAACTGCTTCAAGTACATCTGTAATTTCGTCAGTTAATTTTCCTGCTTTCAATGCATCAAGCGTGGCCCTGTTTTTGTTGTTCAAGAATTCCAAATAGTCTTTTTCGAATTCTTTCACTTTATTCACAGGAACATTACGCAACAAGTTTTTTGAACCTGCATAGATAATGGCAGTTTGGTTTTCAACAGTATAAGGGTCGTTAAGATTTTGTTTCAATATCTCCACGTTTCTTTTTCCTTTTTCGATTACGTTTAAAGTAACTGCATCCAAATCAGAACCAAATTTAGCAAACGCTTCTAATTCACGGTATTGCGCTTGGTCAAGTTTTAATGTACCTGCTACTTTTTTCATTGATTTAATCTGGGCGTTACCTCCAACACGTGATACCGAAATACCTACGTTAATCGCTGGACGAACCCCTGAGTTAAACAAATCGCCATCCAAGAAAATTTGACCATCTGTAATCGAAATTACATTTGTTGGGATATATGCAGAAACGTCACCAGCTTGAGTTTCGATAATTGGCAAAGCAGTTAGAGAACCACCACCTTTTACGATACCTTTCAATGAATCTGGTAAATCGTTCATATTTTTAGCGATATCATCATCGGCAATAACTTTACAAGCTCTTTCTAATAAACGAGAGTGCAAGTAGAAAACGTCTCCAGGATATGCTTCACGTCCCGGTGGTCTTCTCAATAAAAGAGAAACTTCACGGTAAGCAACAGCTTGTTTTGATAAATCATCATAAACAATCAAAGCTGGACGACCTGAATCTCTAAAATATTCTCCAATTGCAGCACCTGCCATAGGAGCATATACTTGCATTGGAGCCGGATCAGAAGCATTGGCAGCTACAATTACTGTGTATGCCATAGCGCCTCTTTCTTCCAACATTTTTGCGATTCCTGCTACAGTTGAAGCTTTTTGTCCAATTGCTACATATATACAGAATACAGGTTTTCCTGCATCGTAAAATTCTTTTTGATTCAAGATAGTATCGATACAAACAGTTGATTTGCCTGTTTGACGGTCGCCAATAACTAGCTCACGTTGTCCACGACCTACTGGAATCATAGCATCTACTGCTTTAATACCTGTTTGTAATGGCTCAGTAACTGGTTGACGGAAGATAACTCCAGGAGCTTTTCTTTCTAAAGGCATTTCGAATAATTCGCCACCGATTGGTCCTTTTCCATCAATTGGAAAACCAAGTGTGTTTACTACACGACCCACCATTCCTTCTCCTGTTTTTAAAGAAGCAATACGTTGGGTTCTTTTTACTGTTGAACCTTCTTTGATTCCTGTTGATGGTCCTAAAAGTACCACCCCAACATTGTCTTCTTCAAGATTCAAAACAATCGCTTCAAGACCATTGTCAAATTCTACTAATTCACCATATTGAACATTAGAAAGCCCGTAAACACGAGCAATTCCATCTCCTACATTTAGTACTGATCCAACTTCTTCAAGTGTAGCTCCAGATTCGAATCCTTCTACTTGTTTTCTTAATATTGCTGAAATCTCAGCAGGTTTAATTTCCGCCATAATTATTTATAAATAACTAGTTATTCAATTCTCTTTTTAAAACTTGTAATCGGTTTGCGACTGAACCATTGTATTGTTTGTCGCCTATTCTTAAGATAAATCCTCCAATGATAGAAGGGTCTATAGTGTTTTCTATTGTAATTTTTTTGTTTGAAAATGTTGCTATTTTAGCCGAAACTTTAGCTTCTAAAGCAGCATCCATAGGAATGGCTGTTGTAACTTTTGCTACTTCAACGCCATTCAAGACATCAAACAATTTGTTGTATTCTACTGCAATGGCATCCAAAATTTCAAATCTTTTGTTTTCTAATAAAAGATGAAAAAGACTTTTTGTTACTGCATTTGCATTTGAAAAAACTTCTAAAAGTGCATTTTCTTTTTGCTCCACTTTAATAGTCGGACTTTGAATAAAAATATTCAATTCCGCATTGGTACTAATAGTGGAAAAAATCAAAGACATATCAGTTCCCACTTTACTGGCAACCCCTTTTGATTCTGCGATTTCCAGAATGGCTTTTGCGTAACGAATTGCTGCTCTTGTACCTGACATATTAGTTTAGTTTAGCGTCACCTAACATTTTCTCAACCAATTTTACTTGGGATGCCTTGTTAGATAGTTCTTCTTTTAATAATTTCTCGGCAATTTCGATTGACAAATTAGAAACTTGCGTTCTCAATTCGGCCATTGCTGCATTTTTTTCGCTTTCGATTGCAGCTTTTGCTTGTTCGATCATTTTTAGACCTTGGGCTTGAGCTTCATTTTTGGCATCCGAAACCATTTTGTCTTTCATTTCACGAGCATCTTTCAATAATGCATCACGTTCTAATCTTGCTTCTTGCAAAATACGTTGGTTGTCAGCTTGAAGATTTTGCATTTCTTTTCTTGCGTTGTCAGCAGAAAGCAGAGCATTTTTAATACCTTCTTCTCTTTCGTTTACGGCATCAAGAATTGGTTTCCAAGCAAATTTTTTCAATAGTAAAATCAATCCCACAAAAATTATTGTTTGCCAGATAAATAGTCCAAACGAAAAATCATTTATTAACTTTTCCATAGTAAGTCTTTAATTGTATTCTTTTAATTTAATTTTTTAAACAAAAGCTGCAACCAACCGTTACAGCTTTTTGTTTTGAAGAATTATACAGCGAATAAAGCTGCAAATCCAATACCTTCAATAAGCGCAGCTGCTATAAGCATTGCTGTTTGAATTTTTCCAGTAGCTTCTGGTTGACGAGCGATTGCATCCATTGCAGAACCACCGATTCTACCAATACCAATACCTGCTCCAATAACTACCAATCCTGCTCCAACGATTTTAGGAATTTCCATAAAAATATGTATTAAAAATTAAACATTCAATTTGATTTTGCCAGCGCACCGTCTGGCTCATCGCTTAAAATATCCACTGGATATTTTAATGATGCTCTGCCCCTTCGTGATGATGCTCCTCAACTGCCGATCCGAAATACAATGCCGATAACATTGTAAAAATATAAGCCTGTAATAATGCAACTAATATTTCGATAATGGAAATAGCAAATGACAACATAAATGACAAGCTACTTCCTAACCAACTTTTGAAAATAAATATCAATCCAATCAAGCTCATCAATACAACGTGACCTGCAAAAATATTTGCGTACAAACGTATCATTAATGCGAAAGGTTTGATAAACACTCCCAATAATTCGATAGGCGCAAGAATAATTTTCATTGGAGTTGGCACGCCTGGCATCCAGAAAATGTGTCCCCAATAATTTTTGTTGGCCGTAAGTGTTGTGATGATAAATGTGATTACCGCTAATCCGAAAGTGATGGCGATATTTCCTGTAACGTTGATTCCTAGTGGAGTCAAACCAAAAATATTCAAGAACCATACAAAGAAAAAGATGGTCAATAAATAACTCATATATCTTTTATAGTGCTTTTCGCCAATGTTTGGAATCGCAATTTCGTCACGGATGTACAATACGATTGGCTCAAAAAGTCTTCCGAAACCTGCTGAAATTCCTCCGTTTTTAGCGTAAGATTTTGCCAAGCTTGTAAACAATAAAAACATCAACAAAGCCACGACCATTATAGTCAAAACTCCTTTTGTTATAGAAAGGTCAATTGGTTTTTCGTTTGTTGGATGTCCGTGCTCTTCGGTTAAAGTTCCAGCAGCATCGGTTTTGTATATTTTTTCGTGGTGTAATTTGTAAAAATTTCCGTTAGATTCGGCAACAGCTTCTCCGTGGTGGAATTTGGAAGAAGAAAAAACGTGAACTCCATTATCCCAAAGAATGATTGGTAATGGAAATCCGTAATGTTCTCCTGTTGCAGCGTCAGCAAAAAGTGAAAAATCGTGACCGTCCAAAACGTGGTGGTCAATAACTTCCTTTATTTGCTTTTTAATTTCTGAGGTTTCTTCTTCTGCTTTAGGTGCAGTTTCGTGAGCAACGGCAGTTGTTTCAGTATGTGCTGGCGTACTTTCCGTTGGTGTATTTGAGAAACCAAATAATGGAAGACAGGCTATTAAAATCGCTATTATAAATTGAAGTGGTTTGTTTGAAATCACCATAACTGTTAATTATCTTAATTTTTACTTTCTGAAATTGGGTGCAAAGGTACATTTTAAATTAATATGCCAAAAGCATTAAATAATTTTTTTTGACAGATTTATTGTTTTAAAAGCGATTTATTGCTTATTATTTAGAATTCTGGCTGTTACAATGGTTTCTATCGCTAAAAACAGGGCGAAAATGATGAAAAAATTGATTTTTTCGGTTTCCGCATTTGGATTTCCTGAATGTAGTATGGGAGACAAAACAGCATAAGAAATCCCCATCTTGATGCAGGTTGTCAATAAAAAAGTATAACCCACATTGTCGATGCTTTTTTCATTGACCTTGATTAGAATAAGAACAATAAGTACTGAACAAATAAAGAAAAATCCGAAAATGAATTCTATTGGAAAGTGGAAATTTTGAAACTTAACATTGTTTTCATTCAGGGAAAAAAACAGTTTATGTATAAAATAAGCCAAAACCGAAATCGCTAAAACCTCAAGCAGGGGCTGGTGTTTTTTTATGTTCATTTGGATTTATGAAGATTTATTGATGTCCTTTAACTGTCTGTTTATGTTATAAAAGGCAAGTGCAACCCCAACCAACGTTAGGATTTTGACAAATACATTATGTGAATTTGGATATTTTCCGTCAAGCCAATTTCCTAAATAAGAAAACAAAAAGATGATTGCTCCCATTTGTATGGGAATGTTAATAAAGGCGAGCCATTTATTATTGGTTTGCTTCTTCTGGTTTTGGTTGTCCGTCATTTGCAATGTGGTTTTTTGTACTGGCCTTCATTACACAAGAGGCACTAAATTCTGCGCCGGGTTCAACCGATAATTTCCCGACTGTAACTTCGCCGTGAATGCTTGCTTTTGATTTTACGTTGAGTATTTCGACCACCTGAATCTTGCCGTTAAATCTTCCTTCGATGTCTGCATTTTTACAGATAATATCGCCAGTAACACTTCCCGCAGGTCCAATAACAATTTTCCCTTTCGATTGAAAATTTCCAATTAATTCTCCGTCAAGTCTAAAGTCTGCTTGGGAAATGATATCTCCTTTGATGATTGTTCCTTCAACAATTCTATTGGTTTTCCCTAAAAGTTCAGTATATTTTTTGGGTTTTGATTCAAACATGGCTTACTACTTTTTTGGTGTTAAATAAGCTTCTAAATTTTTCTTGATTTGAACTACTTTGTAGTTTTCATTCGTAAGTATAATTACCGGTTCGGCAACTTTATATTTTTCATTCAATGTTTTGGCTATCGCCCTTGCATATTCTTCTGAATTTATTCCGTGGATAACAATGAAAATTTCTTTTTCAGTGTAATTATCACACGAGTAAGATAGTGTTTTATGATTTTCGGCGGCAATAAACTTACTAATTTTTTCCTCTAATATATTTGCGGCTTTGTTGTCCAAGGCTGGTATTTTATATATATTTTTCCAGTTCTTTGTATCAACTCCGTTGAAATCAACTTGTTCTAAAACTGGTATTTGTGTAGTTAAAATCTCTTGGGCATTCTTGCCTTCTTCACTGTTTGGATAATTATCGGCAACATTTTGCATTGCTTTTTTATAGGCATACAATCCTTGGAGTTTTCCAATGGTGTTTGCTTTTAATAGTTCGAATTTCGATACAATTTCATCGCCTGAAAATTGATTGATTAACTCGTCAATTTTGTCTAATACAGTGACAAACCGTTCTTCTTGAAATAATTTATATAATTCATCATATACGTCTTCTGGAGTCCCTGTTGACAAAGCACTGTTAGAATTTGAATTATTGATGATCTGTGCATAGCGGGAATTTGGAAATTGAGTAGAAATCTTGTTTTTCATCTCTTCCGCCTTGGATTTATTGGTAATTTGATAAATTTTATACAAATTGTACATCGCTGGAAGAACTAGTTTTTCTTCTGGATTGTTTTTTAATAACTGTTCCAGTTTATTACTGGCTAATTCATATTCCTTGAATTTTTCTTTGTAAATAACTCCCAGTTGATAATAGGCAAAATTTCGTTCCTTGGCAATACTGTCAATTTCGGTTTGTGTTTTTGGAAGCTGTTTTAAATAATAATCGACTGTGTATTCTTCTACTATTTTAGTGTCGGCTAACTTGTTTTCCTCTGTCGATTTGCCTCCGCTTATGGAGTCATTAACACTCGATTCTATTTTGTTGGATGGTAATCTCCAGTAGCCGCTTAAAGCTCTATTTCCCCATTTTTTTCTGAATTCTAATTTTCCAAAAGCCACCGTTGACGGATTGTAAAAATAAAAAGCATTTGTCGCAGCTTTTGTAGATGCATCGGCAAATGATGGCGGAGAAATTCCTATTTTCTTTGTTGGTTTCCCAGGTGTTTGTGCACTTGTGGCTGGATCGTCAGAGCCTATTTTATTAAATCTGTCAATATTTTCAAGGATGGATTTTTGTTTTTCTTCTGCTATTCTTTTGTCTTCATCAGACTTTTTCAATTTAACAATATAATTTTCAAAATAGGAAACTCTGCCGGTTTCTGACAAAGAAACTACATTCAATATGCTGTCATTTATTTTAGCAATAGATTCATATTCAATAACTTCGTCTAAATCCTTTCTGACTTTTTGAATATGAATATATTCTCTTGTTTTAACGTCAAGTTTAACTAATGTACTGTCATAATATTTTGCAGCAACTGGATATTCGGCATTTTTAAAATGCATATTCCCCAAATTTCTATATGTCGATGCCACTAAATATAGGTCTGATGATTTTCTTTTCAGGGAAGAATTATAAAACTGTGTGGCTAATTTTTGATTGTTGTTTTTATCATAAAACACCCCGGTTTCATAATAAATAATGTCTAAAAATGGTCGGTTTTCTCTGTCATCAGCCAGTTTTGTGAACGTTTTTACAAATGTAGCTTCGTCCCCATTTTCATAATCAAATAATTGTGCTTTTTTGGCGTAAGCCTGAATAACAAATTCTCTGCTGGATTTTCTATTCATATCAATCACTGATTGAAAACAATAAACAGCGCTATCTTTTTTGCCTAATTCCTGGTACAATTGTCCAAGAATAAAACGGTACCTGGCTTTTTCTGAATTTATTTTCGTGTATTTTTCGGCAATTTTTAATTTGGCAACGGCGCTATCTTTTTCTTCGAGGTTTAAAAAAGTTTCTGATAACAATGCGTTGGCATCAGCAATAACTTGGTTTTTAAGCTTTTTTTCATCCAAGAGTTTGCTTATGTTTCTTACAACTTGTTCGTCGTTTCCAAGACGCATATTGGTTTTTTCTCTCCAAATTTTGGCTTCATAAATCTTGCTACTGTTGGGATATTTATATAAAATATAATTGAAAGCATCCAAGGCTGGAATGAATCTTTGGTCGTAATAACGGGCTTTGCCAAGCAGTAAATAGGCTTCGTCTATTTGGCTGTTTTTCTCTCTTCCGCCGATGTTCATCGAGTGTTTTTGAATTGCTTTTGTGGCTTTGGTTTCGGCAAGTTCAAAATCGCTGTTTTTTGATTTATCCCCTGAAGCAAAATCATCATTGATTTGCATTCTTTCGACAGGCAATCGTTTCCAAAAATTGTCCTTGCTGTTGGTTTTTATTCCTTCAATTCCTTTGTCTAAACCTATTTGCCCGTTAAACAGAATATTGTATTTTGTGCTAAGAGCGTGGGATTTTCTGGCCAAAAAGACATCTTTCTTGGTAGAACAGGCTATCAAGAAAAACAAAAAACCTAAAATAAATGTGTATTTATATGTGTTGGTTTTCAATGGTAAACATTTTAATCATTAAACTTTTAAAAGTATGTTTTAGTATAATGACTGGTAAAAATACGTTTCTTTTTGAAATATGAAAATTTAAACCGCAAAAAACGTTTCTAACTCTTGTAAGGTTTCTGTTGATGTTTGAATATCTTTGACAACTTCTCCTTTATTTAAAACTACAATTCTATCGCAAACCTCAACGGTATGTTGCAAATCGTGGCTCGAAACCAGCACTGTAACATCAGGATTTTCGGCAAGTTCCTTGATGATTTTTTTTAATCGGCTTACGGTTGTTGGATCCAAATTAGCAAAAGGTTCGTCGAGAATCACCACTTCTGGATTGCCAATGAGCGTGGCGATAATTCCCACTTTCTTCTGATTCCCTTTTGATAAATCCCGCAAATACTTTTTATTTTTCAAGATTTCATTGTTGAAAAACTCTTCATGTTTGGCCAATAAAGAATCGACATCTGCCTTGTTTTGATTACGTAAATCGCCAATGAAATAAAAATATTCTTCGGGCGTGAGATAACCTATCAGAAAACTTTCGTCAAGAAAAGATGAAGTAAAAGGTTTCCAGTTTTCGCTAATGTTTACCTGTACATCGTTATTGATAATTTTCCCTGTAGTAGGCTGGATTAAATCTAAAAGTAAACTAAAAAAAGTAGTTTTCCCTGCCCCATTGTTGCCCACAAGACCAAAACTTTGTCCTTTCGGGATTTCTAAAGTGTCAATTTTTAATACGGTAGTTCCGCTGTATGTTTTTGAGAGATTTTGTACTTGTATCATTTTTTATTTTTTTTTGAGATGTGTGTAAAGACGCGATTAATCGCGGCTTTACTTTGATGTTATGAGAAACGATTAATCGTGGTTAAATTTTAGTTTTCTTGTTGTTTGAATCCGTCAATGGTGGCATATTTTCTTTTGCGAAAGCCTTCGGCGATTTTATCGATCAGGAAATTTCTCATTCCAATTCCTATGATGCCTAATAATGCCAAAACAATTATGGCGCTTTCTGGATTTAAAATAGTCGAAACGCCATAAAAAAGCAACGCCGGAAAAGCCATCAAAGGCAATCCAACAATCCATTGAGTGGCACCTGTTCCTTGGTAATTCATAAACGGACTTTTTTCTAAATCAATTTTCTTTTTGTTATATGATCCCGCAAACAATAATACGGGAATATTTACACCCAGATTATACGTCGCACAAGCCAAATTGATGGCCAAAACTTTCCATCCAAAATACAAATAGGGCGTGCTTAAAATTGCCAAAACAACCACCGAAACCGACATCAATCCCGCTTTTGAGGCTAGATATTGTTTTAAAGGAATGTTTTGCGACATCATCATTCCGTAATAATTGCTGTCCCAAGAAGGAATAAATTGCCCGAAGTTGAGCATAAAAATTCCCGTCATCAAGATGCCAACAACTACAAAAAACGCTGGTGAATCGTTATAATGTGGATTAGGATAGATTAATAAACCGTAAGCCAAGAATATAAATGACATCCAAACCGTGGTTCGTGGTCGTTTGTTTCTCCAAATTAATTTTAAATCCAATTGTAAAAAAGGAGCAATTTCGCCAAACCTTTTCGTCCAACCCAAATCAGTCGTTGTTGCTTCTTGGGCTTTCGATTGCAAACTATTATCCAAATAAAAGTTGTGTTTCAGATAATTGAAATTCAAAAAGTACATCCCCGTCAAAATCAAAATTGGAATAATTACCAAAGCCGGTTGTTCGACCAATGTGTTTAAAAATGTTCCAATGGTTGTGCTGATTTTAAAAATAGTATAATATTCAAGTGCAGCCAAAATCAACCCAAAAACCACGAAAACAAGAAATGTTTTTATGTTTTCGGCAAACTTCTTCTTGATTAAAAAATTAGTATAATTCACGATCAAAGCCAATGAATACATTGCCAACATCCAAACAATAATATTGAATGTTGCATAATTCCCTTTTAAAATGCAGAATATCCCGAAAGGAATAATCATCAATTGCGGGAAAATATTATATACCGAGCTAAGGCTTTTTAGCAATACAAAGTGAATCACTTTCTCCTTTTTAATGGGCAAAACCAGCAAAGGTTTAATATTCATAACCGGCAAACTTTGCATAAAAAACCGTAAAACTAAATCGGTTACCATCCAAAAAATCACAAAATTATTAACGATGATTAATGGTTTCTGACCCGGAAAACTCTTTTCTAAAATGGGGTAAAGTGCAATTCCTATAACCAAAAAAGAAAGCAAGAAATAAACCGCCAAGAATCCCATCAGGATTTTCAGGCCAATACTTTTCCCTAAACTTGCCGAACGAAAAAAAGTTTTGAGTTCGAGATTGATAAAATGTTTGAACATATATTGTGGTTTGATTTTGTGATTAGTCTCAAAAACAATCCAAAGTTACCGTTTAATTAAAATATTCCACAATTTATAAGTTTGATTTATTTGTCGTTTCTTATTTTTGTAAAAAATAATCCAAATGCCATCATTCAAAAAACTTGTCATTAAAGAAATACGCCGCGAAACTTCATCTGCTGTTTCCATACTTTTTAATGTTCCCGAGGAATTAAAACCAAATTATACTTTCGTTGCGGGTCAATATGTCAATTTGAGACTATCGCTTGACGGACAGGAAATTCGTCGTGCTTATTCTATTTGTTCTTCGCCTGAAAGTGGAGAATTGAGAATTGCCGTGAAAGCGGTGAAAGACGGCGCGTTTTCACAATTTGCCAACACAAAACTAAAAGCGGGTGATCTTATCGAAGTAGGAAAACCAGAAGGAAAATTTACCTTTGAACCACAAATTGACCGCCAAAAAAATTATGCGGCTTTTGTAGCCGGAAGCGGAATTACACCTGTAATTTCTATTCTGAAATCAGTTTTGAAAAGCGAACCGAAAAGCTCTTTTGTATTGGTTTATGGAAATAAATCTCCCGAAGAAACCATCTTTCATCAGGAATTACACGATTTGCAATCTAAATATACTGGGCGATTGTTTGTTCATTATGTTTTCAGCCAAGCTAAAGTTGACGGAGAACTTTTTGGAAGAATCGATAAATCTGTGGTGAATTTTGTGTTGAACAATAAACACAAAGAATTGGAATTCGACAAGTTCTATTTGTGTGGTCCGGAAGAAATGATTAATACGGTTTCCAAGGTTTTGGCAGCGCACAATATTTCTGAAAAAAATATCAAATTTGAATTGTTTTCGTCCTCATCTGCCGAAAATAAAATCGAAAAATCACTCGAAGGTCACACAAAAATCACCATTCTGGTTGATGACGAGGAAACGACTTTCGAAATGTCGCAAAAACAAACTTTGCTCGAAGCTGCTTTAAAACAAGGTGTTGACGCGCCTTATTCCTGCCAAGGTGGAATTTGTAGCAGTTGTCTCGCTCGCATTACATCCGGAACAGCCGTGATGAAGAAAAACTCCATTCTAACCGATAGCGAAATCGCTGAAGGTTTGGTTTTAACTTGTCAAGCGCATCCTACTTCAGCAGAAATTTTTGTGGATTACGATGATGTTTAAAAAACGAAATGATGAAAATTTTATAAAAAAGCATTCCACAAAAAAAGATTTTTTTGTCTTTTGTTTTCTTCTTTATCCTCGCCATAGCTGAACCAGTCCTTCGTTTTTTCTTCTATCTCCTTCTTTAGACCTATTAAGTCGTAGGTTTTTTTGGCTGCGATGGGTTTTATGTCAGATGTATTACTCATAGTTAAATCTACTTTAGTAGCTACAAATGAGGTGTATAATCTAGGTATTGAAAGTCCCAAAATCATACCCGATAATCCATTTATAGAACACGGCCCTCCAGAAATGGTAATATCATCTGTGTAAAAAGCAAATACATACACGTCATCCATTATTTTACCTACGGCTTTTCGGCAATTATAGCCTGCTATTTCTCTGTTTTCATTTGTAATTTGCCATTGAATATTTTGTATGCTATCTGCTATCACAAAATTAGTTCCTACTATTTGTTTTTGCATTATCATTTTTTTTGCTCCAAAATCAAAATACCAAATGTTTTCTTCATCTGCATCTTTTTCACGTTTAGAAATTCTTGTTTTTGGGCTCCATCTATCAAATTTATAGATGCTTTTGTTGTCTGCAAAAGTGTAGGCGTAATACGATGTTTTCAAGTCTGAGATGTTGTCTTTCATCATCTCATCCCAACTATCATTGCTCATCGTTTTCTTTAGATTCGTATTTACTTCATATTCAATTACAGCTTTATCTATAAATTGCTGCGCCATTGATGTAGCTGTAAAAATTAATGCTGCTATAAAAAAAAGTGTTGATTTCATAGGTTGTGGGTTATGAGTTGAGGGTTGAGAAATTGCATTGAAATTTGCAGTAGTTACAACCCAATAAATATGTTATTTATTTTTGTTTTTCGCCTTTGTTTTTAAAATTCCAGGTAAATCCTATCATAGCATATCTTTTGAGTCTATCATTTTGTTCCTGTACAATTGTGTTTTCGTAAGCATATCTATTTATGCCAATATTTTGATTTAAAATATCTCGAACCAATATATAAGCTGTAAACTCATCGTTTTTGAAAGTACGTTGAAATCTAGCATTCCACAATTGATTGGTAAGATTGTCTTGAAAATCGACTGTTTTTTGCCTAGAAAACAAATTGTAGTCTGTAGATAGTTTCCATTTTTCTTTGAAATAAATTCCTATATCTAAGCCCAAATTATTGGTGTTAAATGATTTTATTTCATTGTTTTGAGAAGTACTGCTTCGGCTATTTGAAAAGTTATTACTTAAACTAATTTCGTATTTCTTTTCTTTTGATTTATTTAAATAAACTCTAAATCCTGAATTTAAAGTTTTAGAATTGCTGATTTTGTTGTTAATACTAAGTACTGATTTGTTATAGTTAACCGTTGGATTCAAGTTTACTTGTAAATCTATTTTTTTTATCTTAAATCCATATCCAAAATAAAAATTTCCAGAAAAATTTCCGTTTGTGTTTATGGGTTTGGTAATTGTTTTAGCACTTTCTGGATCTATATCTTTGTTGTAAGAAATTAAATTCGCAGTGGATTTAATATAAATACTTTGGTAAAAATGGGATTCGGTCAAAATACTATAACTGCTATTAAATATACTTACACTATTGGTAAAGGATTGTTTTAAATCTGGATTACCTACTATTTGATTGAAAAAATCTTGATTGTTTCTCAAAGGTTGTAATTGATCTATAGTAGGCTGTGTGGTTGCTCCTTGATAATTGATTCGCAAATTACTATTGCTTTTGTACTTATAGGAAAAATTCGCATTTGGAAAAAAATTGGTATAGCTACGCTTGTATTCTTTGTTTAATGTTTGATCTTGCAAATCAAACGAAGTAAAACCAAAACCACTTCCAAAACTATAATTTATTTTTTTTGCATTGTAACTCAACTTTATATTGGGCTTGTTTGTTGTTATTGTCTGTTTGAACCGGTTTGACAAAGCATCTACAACCAAATCATACTTGCCTGTAACATCCGAATAATCATAGGTTAAATAATTGCTTTCGCCATTATTATACGTAATTTGATGGGCAATTTGTAATGCAAATCTCTTGCCAATAGGTTCTGTATAAGCAACGTTTACAGCAATATTTTGATTTGCTTTTTCTCCTATTTTATTTTGATCCACATCTTCTTTAGAGGAAAAAACGCCTCCATCATAACTTTCGTTGGAAGACTTTAAAAAATTATTTGAATTGGTGTTCAAAGTGTTCCAACTACTGTTTACAGAAAATGTACGACGCGCTTTGGCGAATTTATGTTTAAACAAAACACTTGCAGACAAAGATGTTTTATCGGAATTAGTTATAAATGTTTTTTGCTGTTTGTTTTTTAACAATCCACCATCTCCCGTAGTCATTCCATTTGTAAATTCATCACTATCGGTAGTGTAAAAATTGGTTTTAGCGGTAAATTTTAAGGAGTTTATAGAGTCTAATTTTACGTCATAAGTGGCGTTAAGTTTAAAATTACTTCTGTTTACATTGCTTGCCGTGGATTTGTTTTCGTTTAATTGGGTTTCCCCTACTTGTGTTTGGGTAATCCTGCTATTATTGTTTGTGTAAATTTGATTATTATATTTTGGCGATAAATTCAATGTTTGTTTATCATTCCACTTGTTGCTGTACTGCAATCCTGCGTTGGTGTTTTTGATAAATCCATTTTGGGTGTCAACATAAGGTTCTTCATCATTATTGCCACCTGTCCATTCATAATTCACATTTCCATCATCATCCATACTCATACTCACATTATTATCTCGTGCTCCATATTTATCACTGTCTTGCCAGTCAAGTCCATCTTGTCCGGTATTCCCGTTTAATAAAAAAGCGGATAGTTTTCTTTTGCCCTTAAAACTACTAAACAAAAGATTGCTATTGTATCTGGAATCTGCGTTTTTAAGTGGTCCATTAGCCGCATCAATTTTACCAAAATACCCTTTCTTTCTATCTTCTTTTAATTTTAAATTAATTGTTTTTTTTGTGTCGCCATCATCTATTCCTGTAAACTCGGCTTGATCACTTTTTTTATCAAAGACTTGAACTTCTTTTACTGCATCTGCTCGCAAATTTTTTACTGCCATACCAGGATCATCTCCAAAAAATTCTTCACCATCAACCAATACTTTTTGTACTGTTTCGCCCATTGCTTTTATTGTGCCATTTTTATCCACTTGTATTCCTGGAAGTTTTTTTAGTAATTCTTCTACGTTAGCATTAGCGCTTACAACAAAATCACTTGCCCTGTAACTAGTAGTGTCTCCTTTAATTCTAATTGATCCTGTCTTTATAATTACTTCTCTTAGTGCATTAATTTTGCTTATTAAAACAATTGTTCCTAGGTTTTTTTCGGTTTCATTAATGGTTATATCTTCTAAATAATCAGCATATTGCCTATGTGAGGTCATCATAATATAATTTCCAGCTTTTACATCTTTGATCTCAAAGTTTCCCTTTTTGTCCGATCGGGTAAACTTATATAAAATAGAGTCTTTAGGAGTTAGTAAAGCAATAACTGAATTGTAAACCGGTGCATTTTCGTTACCATCCGTTAAAACGCCTGAAACGTTTGTTTTTTGAGAAAAGACGGAAAAAGAAAATAAAAATAAAATCGCAATTATTAGTGTCGTTTTTGGCATAAATAGATTCTGTTTTTTACCTTGTTAATGTTTAAAAGATTCATAAAAGTAGCCCATCAAAAAATGAAACTCTTTCACCTCAAGTTAGCTTTGAGTGCAAAACCTAACGCACTTAAACCAAAAATAGTATTATTCCCACCAAATAATTAATTTTTTTAGTTATTAAAAAGTTAAAATTTTTCTTACCAAGTTTTGATTTTCTGTTGCTGTTTATCTCACATTACGTCCCTAACCACCAAAGAAGTAATTCTTACTTGTTAAGCACATTCAATGTCATTCAAAATTTTTGTAAATTACGACGATGTTTAAAACAGGGTGGAATAAAAAGCAAAATTCTAAAATACAACGAATTACAATGATGAATCATCACTTTAGAAAAGCCGAAATTTCTGATGCCTCTCAAATATGGGACATTTTACAACAAGCTATACTACGAAGAAAGGAAGATGGCAGTAACCAATGGCAAGATGGCTATCCAAATCCAGAAGTTGTACTAAAAGACATCGAAAAAGGAGAAGGATTTGTTTTGACCGAAGGAGAAACAATCGTTGGCTATTCCGCAGTTTTGCTCAATGACGAACCTGCCTATGCAAAAATTGAAGGACAGTGGCTTACGAATAATGATTTTGTGGTGTTTCACCGAATAGCTATTTCGGAAAAGTATTTGGGAAAAGGTCTGGCTAAAATGATTGTCAAATACATAGAAGAATTTGCGATTGACAATAACATATACAGCATAAGGGCAGACACCAATTATGACAATACTGCAATGTTGAAAATTTTTGAAAATTTGGGTTATGCTTACTGCGGTGAGGTTTATTTCAGGGGAAGTCCAAGAAAAGCCTTTGAGAAAGTGCTCCCTAAGACTTTCTAAATTCGATACGTTAAAATCAAAAAGACTGCTCAATGAACAGTCTTTTTTGTGTTTTTAAATGGTTTATGCCATAAACAATGCATTCTTGTGATAATTGTAAAGAGTCAAATCGTAAGGGACTAGTTTAGTCTCCACTTTTTCTGAAGAGGCATCAAACACAATATTATTGTGTTTTCTGAACAAGTAAATTTCTTTTAAACAATTGGACAAACTCTGATGAATTGATGTTGTAAACGTTGGTAATTTTTTGTCGCCTACCAATAAATCAATCTGATAATTAGAACTACTTTTCGATAGATTATTTCCAATGATTCTTATCGTAAATGTTGTGGGAATTCCGTTTTGTTTTCCTTGATATTGTATCACCATACTAGCTAATATTAAAATGTGAATAAATTAAATTTTTTAGTTTCAACTTATATATTCGTTGAATTTTGTGTTAAAGTTAAAAAATTTTGGAAACTGAAACAATAACCGCTATTAAATTATCATTTTCAAACCAAAATTAATTCATAAAATGGTTTTCAAAAGTTATTTAAGATTCTGAAATTCTTATAAAATCTTCGGAAGATAAAAGGAATGGCAAAATGAAATGTATGCTTATTGGTGCATTTTTGGCGTTTAGGATAATTGCTCCTGAATTTTAGAAACTATTTTCTCGACAGGAATCGTCCGCATAGCATCTTCATAACCCATCACTTTTTTATTTCCGTAAACCGAAGTGGGAATTTTTGGAAACAAATTTCTATCCGAAACTAAGGCGTTTTCCATCGGCTGATTAAACGGTAAAAATCCCGCAAAAGGATGTGTTGCCCCCCAAAGAGTAATCACTTTTAACCCAAACATTGCTGCAATATGGGCATTCCCTGAATCCATTGAAAGCATAACCTCAAGATTACTGATGAGTTGCAATTCCTGTTTGAAATTTATTTTCCCTGCAATATTGATGACATTTTCTTTGCCTTTTGAAAGCGAATCCAATAACTCTTTTTCTTTTTTTCCGCCTCCAAAAAGCAAAATTCTATACCTTTTGGTTTTTGCTAATTCATCAATGACTTCCTGCATTAAATCGAGTGGATATACTTTAGAATCATATTGTGCAAAAGGAGCTATGCCAATCCATTTTATCCCTGATGGTTTCGGAAATTCTCCTATTAAACGAATGGTTTCTAGGTCTAAATCTTGCTTTTTTAGAAATGCCGACCCATAGTCTTTGTCCGTTAAATCAACTGGAAATCCTAGTTGTTCAAAGACCTTTGCGTGCCTTTCGAACATCGTGGGAAGTTGTTTGAAAATTTTATTTTCAGAACGTGTCAAAGCCGCTTTTTCGGCTCTGCCTTTATCGACAAATGCGGTTTTTATTCCACTAAATACAAATAAGGTTCGAATAACTTTCGAACGTAAAACGTTGTGCAAATCGGCAATTTCCGTAATTCCTTTCGATTTCAAATCTTTGTACAAACGAAATAATCCCAACAGCCCTTTGTGTTCATGATGAACATGGGCAGGAAAGAAATCAACATTTGGAATATTTTTAAAAAAGGGTCTAAAAAATATTCGTGAAACCACAGTGATTTTTACTTCAGGATGCTGATGCGCTAACGCCAAAATTACAGGAACCGTCATTGCAACGTCTCCCATTGCTGATAGGCGAATTATCGCGATATGTCGTATTTGTTTTGGCAAAAGCTATTATTATTATTTCTTATTTTGATACAAAACCGGATTCAAATCATCATCATTGTACATTTTCATTTGCTTGTACACTTTCATGAATTTATCTCCTTTTTCGATGTCATACAGTAAATCATCTATGGCGGTTGACAAATCAGTCCTTTGCTCTAACAACACATTCAGTTTTGCTTGACATTTATCCCTATGGTCTTGTGAAGCGTCGTCGCGAGTGGCCTCCTCTTTCATATGATAAATTTTTAACGCCAAAATAGACAATCTGTCAATTGCCCAGGCAGGACTTTCAGAATTAATTTTAGCCTTTTCCTTTACAATAACGTGACTGTATTTCTGAAGAAAGTAACCATCGATATACTCCACCATATCTGTCCTTTCCTGATTTGAAGCGTCGATTCTTCTTTTCAAAATTAACGCTGCTGCAGGATCAATATTTGGATCTCGAATAATATCTTCAAAATGCCATTGCACAGTGTCGATCCAGTTTTTTAGATATAACAAATGTTCTATTTTTTCTTTTGGATAAGGATTGTTTATGGGTTGGTCCACACTATCAAATTGATGATAATCGTGAATACTTTGTTCGAAGACTGAATAAGCTATTTTTGAAAACATATCTTTTAATATTAAAAAAACAAAGATACTTTTTATACTTTTACAATGAAACTTTAAACTTTAAACTTTAAATGTCATTTTATGCAAATTCATTATTTATCCGAAAAAAATAGTGTTCTGAATCATTTTTTGGGACAAATTAGAAATGTGGATATTCAAAAAGACAGTATGCGTTTTCGTAGAAATATTGAGCGTATTGGCGAAATAATGGCTTATGAATTAAGCAAAGATTTGCATTATGCGACTATAGAAATTCAAACCCCTCTTGGAATTAAAAAAACCACCGAGATAAAAGATCAATTGGTTTTATGTTCAATTTTGAGAGCTGGACTAACAATGCATTTGGGCTTTTTGAATTATTTTGACAGTGCCGAAAATGGTTTTATTTCGGCTTATCGTCATCATCCCTATAATGATGATTACTTTGATATTTTAGTTGAATACCAAGCTATTGCTGATATTAATAATAAAAATTTAATTTTGGTTGATCCTATGCTTGCCACTGGCCAATCTATTGTGGCGGTTTTTAATAAATTGATGGAAAAAGGAACTCCAAAAGAAATCCACATTGCTGTTATAATTGCTGCCCCAGAAGGAATTTCGTATCTAGAAGAACATTTACCAAAAAACTGTCATCTTTGGGTAGCAGCATTGGACGAAAAATTAAACGAAAAAAAATATATTGTTCCGGGACTGGGTGACGCAGGAGATTTAGCTTACGGAAACAAATTATAACTGCGAGAAAAAGGCGAATAAACTGCACACAGTAAACACAAATAAAACTAATTCTTGTTGTAGTTTTGGTTGTTTCATTTCAATATGACTTGTTGCCATTATCGATAATGGTGCAATAGTATAGACCAATAAATCATTGCTTTTGTTAGAAGAAACAACAAAAATTAACACTCCAATAAAAAAGAACCCTATAATTTTTTTGTAAGACGTATGTAGTACTTGTGGTCTATTTGATAATGACGCAAACATCGAAACCACAAAAAATAAGGCAATAGTAGCGTATATTGACAAAGCGCCATTTTGATAATTATTGGTAAAATAATCTATTTTATAATTGATTGCTGCATTTGTGTTAATGAATCTGATGGGATTTTTATAAAAAATCATCGATAACAGAATCGAAATAATTCCCGCTGCAAAAAAAGCAATAAAAGGCAAAACCCAATTTCTGTAATCTCTAGAAACGTGAAAAATTATGGAAATAAAAACCAATATCATAAACAGAATGCTCCAAAAATGGAATAAAGAAGCCAAAAAAATCCATAACGATGCGTCAAATATTTTTTCTTTTGATGCTTTAAGCGATTGTAAGGAAATTAGTCTTCGAAGTGCTGTTAAGTAACGAAGGAAAAAAAAGCAATAATAAAAAATAGAAAAAAATGGTGTAGCTACTGTCTTTGCTCAATCCGTTTTTCTTGGCAACAAAATTAGCAACAAAAATAGAACTCAATAATACTAAAAATAATCCTGTTTTTTTTAAAATTAAAAATACAGAATTTGTCCAAGACAAATCTTGAATCTGATAGATTAAAAAGAAAACCAGTATTAAAATCACTACCAAGATTAAATTTATTGGCGTAGATTTTTTAAAAACACTTGTTATCATAAGGATATTTTATACTTTTGCGATTGTAAATATAATACTTGTACAAAGATGAGAGCATTTTTTGAAGGAATTCAATGGTTATTTGAAAATATTTTTTTCGCACTACACAATTATCTAAGAGAATTAGAACTTGTTTGTTGGACTGGTGCCAATACAATCAACTGGATTTTTATGGCAATCTGTGCTGTAGCCATCGTATATTGGTGCAAACAATTGGTTTTACACGAAAATAACGGTGAAGAAAACCAAGACACAACTGCTCATTCGTTCTTGAAATAATAATTTAAGAAATCAGAGCAATCCTGAGAACTATTTTAAATCGTTCCCAATATCTTTTCTAAAATACATCTTATCAAAATGGAGCTTGTCTATGTTTTGGTAAGATTTTTTTATGGCCTCTTCAAAATTGTCTCCATAAGACGTCACTGTTAAAACTCTTCCTCCATTGCTCACCACGTTTCCGTTATCCAATTTTGTTCCTGCATGAAAAACAATGGAATCTTGAATAGTTTCTAATCCTGAAATTACTTTTCCTTTCTCGAAATCTTCTGGATAACCGCCAGATACAACCACAATTGTTGTAGCGCTTCTTTCGTCAATTTCAAGTTCGAATTCGTCCAGTTTTTCATTGGCCACAGCTAAAAACAATTCCACCAAATCCGATTTCATTCTTGGAACGACAACTTCAGTTTCTGGGTCGCCCATTCTCACGTTGTATTCAATTACGATTGGCTCGTTTTTCACATTAATCAATCCAATAAACACAAATCCTTTGTATTCGATTCCGTCTTTTTGGAAACCTTCGATTGTTGGTTTTACAATGCGTGTTTCGATTTTTTCCATCAAAACGGCATCCACATAAGGAACTGGAGAAACTGCTCCCATTCCGCCTGTATTCAAACCCGTATCGCCTTCGCCAATACGTTTGTAATCTTTGGCAGTTGGCAAAATTTTATAGCTTTTCCCGTCAGTCAAAACGAAACAACTCAATTCAATTCCATCAAGAAATTCTTCAATTACCACTTTCGAACTTGCGGCACCAAATTTTTGGTTGACCAACATATTTCTCAATTCTTCCTTGGCTTCCGCCAAATCGTGAATGATTAAAACGCCTTTTCCTGCAGCCAATCCATCGGCTTTCAAAACGTAAGGCGGTTGCAAGGTTTCAAGAAATTCACATCCTTTTTCAACAGTTTCAGCAGTAAAACTGTCATAAGCCGCAGTAGGAATGTTGTGCTTCATCAAAAATTCCTTGGCAAATTCTTTACTTCCTTCTAATGTTGCACCTAATTTTGACGGTCCAATAACCGGAATATGTTTTAAATCGTTGTCGTTTTTGAAAAAGTCGAAAATCCCTTTTACCAATGGATCTTCCGGTCCAACAACCACCATTTCTATATTTTCCTTGATTACTACTGTCTTGATGGCTTCAAAATCAGTGGCACTAAAATCTAAGTTGGTTGCAATTTTTGCAGTTCCAGCATTTCCCGGCGCTACAAAAAGTTTGTCGCAAAGTGGACTTTGAATCATTTTCCAAGCAAAAGCGTGCTCTCTTCCCCCAGAACCTAAAAGTAAAATTGTCATTGTGTTGTTGTTAAGTTTGGCAAAAATAATTGCTTTTAGACTTAAAAAATAATTAATTTTCAAAAAGTTGTTGGTTGTAGGTTATTAGTTGTTCGTAAATATTATTTTTGGTAAAATAAATATACCAAATGTTTCCATTTTTCAATTTATCGCTCCAATTAAATGGTTTTCCAATAAAGGAAGCCAAGGACGAATTGCGAAAAATACATTCTATCCCCGAACAAGAGTTTGAAAATTTCATCGAAGAAAAAAAACAGGAAATTGTTGAATACCACTTAAAAAACAATTCCTCTTATCAAAAATTTGTTGGTAAAAACACTTTCAATAATTGGAATGATTTACCGATAATGACCAAGAAAAACTTTCAGAAACCTTTAATCGAAAGGCTTTCCACTGGGTTTTCTACAAAAAATATATACGTCAACAAAACATCTGGTTCGAGCGGCGATCCATTTGTTTTTGCCAAAGACAAATTTTCGCACGCATTGACTTGGGCAAACATCATCAACCGTTTTGGTTGGCACGGAATTGATTTCAATTCGTCTTACCAAGCCCGGTTTTACGGAATTCCACTGGATTTTATAGGTAACAAAAAAGAGCGCTTCAAAGATTTTTTGAGCAACCGCTTTCGGTTTTCTATTTTCGATTTGTCTGACAAAGTTTTGGAGAGGTTTTTAAAAATTTTTAAAACCAAAAAGTTTGATTACATCAATGGTTATACAAGTTCGATTGTTTTGTTTGCCAAATTTTTACGAAAGAAAAACATCGTTCTTAAAACAATTTGTCCAACATTGAAAGTCTGTGTTGTTACTTCAGAAATGCTTTTTGAGGAAGACAAAATCTTGTTAGAAAAACAATTTGGCGTTCCTGTTGTCAATGAATACGGAGCTTCGGAACTGGATCTAATTGCTTTTCAAAACCCTAATGGTGAATGGCAAGTAAACTCCGAAACGCTTTTTGTGGAAATTTTGGATGATGAAAATAATGTTTTGCCGTATGGTGCGGCAGGTCGAATCGTAATCACTTCCTTGTTCAACAAAGCGCATCCGTTTATTCGATACGACATTGGCGACATAGGAATTTTGGACACGAAAAGCACACCCAAAAAACCTATTCTGCAACAATTAATTGGCAGAACCAATGATATTGCTATTTTACCAAGCGGAAAAAAATCGCCTGGATTGACTTTTTATTACGTAACCAAAAGCATCATCGAAGACGACGGCAACGTAAAAGAATTTGTCATCAAACAAACAAAAATCGATACTTTTGAGATTGAATATGTAAGTGAAACTGAATTGAATTTGGCACAAATTAAGAAAATTGAAGATGCAATTGCTTTATATTTGGAAAAAGGATTGATTTTTACATTCATCAGAAAAGAAAAATTGGAACGAAGCAAAAGCGGAAAATTGAAACAGTTTGTTTCGTTAATTTAAAGAAATAGCATAATGAAAATAACCATAGTAGCAGGCGCAAGACCTAATTTCATCAAAATCGCACCCATCATTAAAGCGATTGAAAAAAAGCAAAACGAAGGAGCCGATGTTTCCTATCGTTTGGTGCATACCGGTCAGCATTATGACAAAAATTTGAGTGATACTTTTTTTGAAGAGTTAAATATTCCGCATCCACACAGCAATCTGGAAGTAAAAAGTGGTTCACAAGCAGAACAAACCGGAGCGATTATGATTGCTTTTGAAAAAGAATTACAGCAAAATCCTTGTGATTTGGTTTTGGTGGTTGGCGACGTCAATTCTACGATGGCTTGCGCGATTGTGGCCAAAAAACAAAATATAAAAGTCGCTCACGTGGAAGCCGGAATTCGTTCTGGCGATAGGTCAATGCCCGAAGAAATCAATAGAATCGTTACTGACAGCATTACCGATTATTTCTTTACCACCTCAACCTCAGCATCTGAAAATTTGTTAAAATGTGGTTTCGAAAAAGACAATATTCACTTTGTTGGCAACGTGATGATTGATACTTTATATCAAAATTTAGATAGAATTTTTGCGCCACATTTCTGGAAAGAATTTGGCTTAGAATATAATAATTATGTCGTTCTTACCCTACATCGCCCGTCAAACGTAGATGAAGAACGCTCTTTAATTCAATTACTCCAAGGAATTGACACGATGGCTGGTGACAAAAAAGTAATTTTCCCCATTCATCCAAGAACGAAAGCGATTTTGGGCGAAACAAATTTGGGGTTGAAAAACATCCTTTTTGTGGAACCGCAAGGCTATTTGAATTTTATGTTTCTTGTGAAAAATAGTTTTGCTGTAATCACTGATTCCGGAGGAATTTCGGAGGAAACCACGGTTTTGGGAATACCTTGTTTTACGATGCGAAACAATACCGAAAGACCAGAAACAGAAAGGATAGGAACCAACGTTTTGGTGGGAACTTCAATAGAAACTCTGAAAAAGGATTTTGAAAGTTTCTTGAAAAAAGGAAAGAAAAAATCAGCGATACCGGAACTTTGGGACGGAAAAGCCTCGGAGAGAATTATTGCTGTTTTGCTAACAAAAAATTAACCACAATTTTAGATTCCTACGGACTCGAGAGCTCTGCTCGAACTGGCGAAGCAATGACAAAAAGAGTGAAAAAAATGGAAGAAATTATTATCATATCAAATTATTATCCGCCAGAAAAAGGTGCTGCTGCCAATAGGATTGAGCAGTTGGCTTTGAAATTACACCAAAATAATTACAAAGTTTCTGTGATTTGTCCGCTGGGGAATTATCCGAAAGGGAAATTATTTCCTCAATATAAAGGCAAGTTCTCAACAACAGAAAATCTTCAGAATATTACCGTAAAACGCCTTTGGATTTATCCGAGCGTGAGTAAAAATATTTTCAAAAGAACGCTTTCGGTTTTGTCGTTTTCTACACTGCTCTTTTTCTATTTATTGTTCAAAAAAACGCCTAAAAAAGTCATTGTTCAATCTCCACCATTGTTGTTGTCTTTTATTTCGGTTTTTGTGATTTCGCTAAAACAGAAAAAAATAATTCTGAATGTTTCCGATTTGTGGCCATTGGCAGCCATTGAATTAGGAGCTTTAAAAAAAGGAAGTTTTTCACATAAAATTTCCTTGTTTTTTGAGCGATTTATCTATTCGAAAGCGACTTTAATCCTTGGCCAATCTAATGAAATCATAACACACATTCATTCTATTTTCCCTGAAAAATATTGCTGTTTGTATCGCAATTTTCCCGATCATCAAATAGAAAAAACGAATTTTGAAACCAATGAAAATGAACCTATTCGATTATTTTATGCTGGATTGCTTGGAGTTGCACAAGGCGTTTTTGAATTGTGTCAAAAAATTGATTTAAGGGATTTAAATATGGAATTGCACATTTTTGGCGATGGTGCAGAGAAATCCCAAATTGAAGATTTGATTCAACAAAATCCACTTAAAAAAATATTCTTTCACGGAATGCTGGAACGAAAAGAGTTACACGAAAACTTAAAAGATTTTGACGTTGCCATTATCCCCCTAAAAACAAGAATTTACGGTTCAGTTCCTTCAAAAATATTCGAATATGGTGCTTTGGGATTCCCTGTTCTTTATTTTGGAGGAGGTGAGGGCGAATCGATCGTGAGGGGAAATAATTTAGGCTGGGTTGCCGAAGTTGGAAATTTTGAAAGCTTAAACTCTATTTTAATTGAAATTTCGAAAACAAACAAAACTCAAATTAAAATGATGAAGAAACAAGTTTATGATTATGCTGAGAATAATTTTAATCTTGACCTTCAAATAAAGGAATTAATTGAAAAAAAGGTGTTTTAATAGGCTTTTTTGTCTCCTTTTAATATATTGAAAACGGTGTTAAAGATGATTTTAATGTCTAATAAAATAGACCAGTTTTCCATATAAAAAATATCATATTTTACCCTATTGATGATGTCTTCATCTGTTTCTACCTCGCCCCGATATCCTTTCGTCTGGGCAAGTCCTGTAATTCCCGGTTTTACAAAATGGCGAACCATAAATTTATCTACTTTTTGAGCATATAAATTAGCCACACTAACCATATGTGGTCTGGGACCAACAACCGACATATCGCCTAATAAAACATTAAAAAATTGTGGTAATTCGTCAATGCTGGTTTTCCTAATAAATTTTCCGACTTTAGTGATTCGAATGTCATTTTTTGATGCTAAATCTAAATCCGCTTTGTCATTTACCTCCATAGACCTAAATTTATAACATTTGAATTCTTTATAGTTAAGTCCGTTTCTTTTTTGAATAAAAAACAATGGCCCTTTGGTTTCCCCTTTAATTATAATAGCCATAATTGGGATAAGCCAGGATAGCAAACCCATGATCACGAGCGAAGAAAAAAGAATGTCGAAAACACGTTTAATAATTTTATTTAAGGTTTCGTCCTGCAATATATTTCGCAAAGAAATAATAGGAATATAGTCATAGTATTCGAACTTAACACTCCTTGAAAGAATTTGCTTTTCATTAGGAATAAATTTTAAGGTTTTTAAATTATTGTCGGCAAAATCAATAATGTTATTTATTTGACTATCGGATAAATCTGACATCGAGCAATATATTTCATCGGTTTTATTCTCTAAGGCAAAGTAGAGACACTCATCAATTCTTTGTTTTTTATGGTCTTCCAGGGTAAATATTTTAATCAATTTATATCCATAATCTGGATTTTCGGTAAAAAAATTTTTCAATGGATTAATGTTTTTATTGTTTCCTAACAATATCACTGTTCTATAATTCCCCCCAAATAATACCCTGAATTTTCTTAGAAAGTAATAAATAAAAAGCTTAATCAATAAAATCAGCAAGAGGGAAGTAAAGACAAATAATGCTACTTTTTTTTGATTTGCCGTTTCAGAATAAAAATATTCCAATACAAGACAAAATAAAGTAAATAGAATTCCTTGTTTTAAAGTACAATTTAATATTGCAATAACCTTCGTATAACGGTACACTTCATAAAAACCAAGATTGGCTGCAATAATGAACCACGCAAAACTTATGAATATGGAATAATAAACTTCATTCGTGTGAAATGGCATAATATAAAAAGCCAATACATTGATGATTATTAAATCTATCAAGTAAGAAAAAGGGCGAATATAGCCTGAATATCTTCCCGTTTTTGTTTTCACTAGTTTATATACTTGGAAAAATCTTTGTGTTCTTCTTTTAAAAGTTCCTCAGTTGACAACGATTTGAAATAGTCGTAGGTAATTTTCATTCCCTCTTCTCTTGAAACCTTTGCTTCCCAACCAAGAAGATGTTTCGCCTTTGTAATGTCAGGCTGGCGTTGCAAAGGATCATTAATTGGTAACGGATGATACACCACTTTTTGATTTGTGCCAGTAAGTTTAATTATTTCATCGGCAAAATCTTTGATGGTAATTTCGTCAGGATTCCCGATGTTTACAGGATACACATAATCTGAATGCAGTAATCTAAAAATACCTTCAACTTGATCGTCAACATAACAAAAAGAACGTGTTTGCATTCCGTCTCCAAAAATTGTCAAGTCTTCACCACGTAATGCTTGGCCAATAAATGCAGGAATAACCCTTCCGTCATTGAGTCTCATTCTTGGACCATACGTATTAAAAATCCTTACAATTCTAGTTTCTACACCGTGAAACGTATGATACGCCATCGTGATGGATTCTTGGAACCGTTTGGCTTCGTCATATACTCCCCTTGGACCAATGGTGTTTACGTTACCATAATATTCCTCTGTTTGTGGGTGAACCAATGGATCTCCATAAACTTCAGAAGTTGATGCAATAAGTATTCTGGCTTTTTTTACCCTTGCCAATCCTAAGAGATTATGGGTTCCTAATGAGCCTACTTTTAAGGTTTGGATAGGGATTTTTAAATAATCTATTGGACTTGCAGGCGAAGCAAAGTGAAGTATATAATCTAGATTTCCAGGGACATGGACAAATTTAGTAATGTCGTGATGATAAAATTCGAAATTTTCCAGCTTGAATAGATGTTCTATGTTTCTCAAATCTCCAGTGATGAGATTATCCATTCCTATAACAAAATATCCTTCTTTAATAAAACGGTCACAAAGATGTGAACCTAAAAAACCTGCGGCTCCTGTAATTAAAATTCTCTTCATAATTATTTTATGATTACAACATAAACGTAGCTTTTATCTTAATCGTCTAATTTTAAAAAATTTTATTTTACATTAAAAATTTGTTCCAATATTTTAATGGTAATCAAATAAGTAGGTTTTACGCCAGTTGTTCCTAATCCGCCTGAGGCCAATGTACTTCCTGTTTCTAACGGATTATCCGATGCGTAATACGCATATCTCACTTTCACATCCTGCGGAATGCTTTTCCTGATTTTTGAAGCTGATTGAATCGCTTTTTGATAATAAGAACCTTCCATTTCTAAACCAATAACACCCCAAGTAGATTCGTGAAAGAATTTTAATAAATCTTTATTTTGTAAAGATGTGCCAAGAACGGTAACCATTGGACCTTCAAAAACCGCAATGCCATTTCCTTCAAACATTGTTGCGGATAATTCATTTTGGAAAAAATAATTGTCTGCGGTTCCTTCGTTAATGTGTGCCGTTGGAATCATTATATCACCCTTTCCTCCTTCAAGAATTCCGGCTTTTCCCATTATCGAAACCGATTCAACATTGATTAAACTGTTGTTTTTCTTGAACGGTTTCAATAATTCATCGATGGTTTCATAAGCTTGTTCTCCAAAAGCATAATCCATAACAATGATTACTGGTCTTTTATCTCCTGTTTTGGCTGTTGGGAAAGATGATTTTGCCCAATCAATTTTTGCCGTGTCAAAAATTTGAACATCGATGTTAGTTCCTGAAGCATCTGGAACCGAAATCATTCCGTGAATTTTCGCAAATTCCTCCACTTTGTCTCTAACCTCATAGGCTCCTGATTTGCTCAATTCTTCGTAAATAAAGAAGTCAGATTTGTCTTTAAACTTGGTTTTCAACACCGTTGTGGCAAAAATAGAATTCATTACGCTATGCATATTGGCACTGATAATGTGAATTGGACGGTCTAGAAGTTTGTTTTCTTTTAAAACTTCCTTGATGTTCGTTGCCCAAATTTCGCCATGAATATGATGTCCTAGTCTTTCTCTTAAAATTGGACTAAAAGTAATTGTTCTTTTATTGTCGTCAACAATTTCTTCGATTGCTAATTTTCCCAACCAAAAAATAACATGCAGGAAACGATCTGGTGATAATTCAGATCCAAATGCGTCATAAATATCTAGAACTTCTATAAAAGTTCTTCCAAGAATGTTGGCGGCATGTGAAACAGCTTTTTCTTTCTCAATTTGGGTAAGTTTTTTCTTTTGAGAAACAGCCTGTTCTAGTTTTTGCCAATCGCGCGAAACTTCGCCTCCATCATCCAGCAAAACCCTGTTTCTTATCTTGTGAGATTCAATGAAAATGAAGGTTAAATGTGTTAAAATATCATAAATATCCGAACGCCCTCGAGTAATCTCAACATTCATTTGTTCTTCGTCAATGCGATAACAATTTCTTTTTCTTTTGGGAGGTATAATGGCTTGAAAATGGGATTTTGAATATCCTTCGTCCGAAGTCAAATTAATAAATCTACATTCTTCAATCCCAACAGGAAGTCGCTCAATAACGTATAAAAGTCCGTTAAGTTCTACTTTTTCTTCGGCAATATTTCCGTAAATTTCTGGACGCAATGAGAGCAGTGCTTCTCGCAATGTTTCTCCCGAAACCCCCATTGGTTTATAAAAACCACGGTTGAATAAATGGCGCATCGTGATGTACATTTTTTCGATTGCCGCCGAAGATTCTTGTGCTCTGGATCTGGAGATATTTTTTATTTCTTTCATATGTAGAAAATATTTGTTTTTTTTAGGAAGACGGAATCTCCCTACTTTTGTTAGTGTTTACGAAATCTATTTGATATAGCGTTTTCATTAGTTTCTATTTTGTAACCTGCAAATGTATGGTTTTTATGGGTTAGTTGGTCAAAATTAGATTTATTACTGGTTCATTTATCATCATTTTCCCTGTAGAATCGCCGTTATTCTGCTTTGTTTGCCTGTTCCATTTTCCACCCGAAAAAGTGTAGAAAAATTCCTTTTCCACATAATTGTATATAACAAAGGGATAATATGTCTTTTGTATTTGGGTAATGTTCGTGTTTAAATCTTTAATGGTTTTTTCGGTTTTATTCTTTTCAATCATTAGTTTTTCAAACCCTACAAAAAGTCCTTTTGGTGGCATCGTCAAATTAAAATCCGTTAAATCAAAACGGTTTGTTATTGTTCCCTTTTTTACTGTTACGACAAAGTCTTTGTCAAGCATTTCTTCACCAGGAAAACCATTAGAATCAACATTATAAAAATGAATTTTAATGATGGCGTTTTCAATTCTACTATCGGTGTAAATGGAAACTTGTTTGATGAATTTTGATTTTTTATAAGAAGGGACGTAAGGGAAAAATTTGGTGTCAATTCTTGGCCCATTATCAAATGCTTGGAAAATTTCGTTATTCGTTTTGCCAATTTCTATTTCTTTGGTTCCAATGCTTTTCGAAATCACGACTTCATCTAAGGAATAAGCAATTGGCACTAAATTCACTTCTGAAACTTCAGAAGCCTTGATGGTTTTCTTTTCATATCCTAAGGTTGAAAAAATTAACCTTTTGCCTTTTGCAGCAACATTAATCATAAATGTCCCGTTCCCCTCTGAAGTTGAGCCAATATTTTCATTCTCGACCCAAATGTTTACATAAGGAATTGGTTTTCCAGTAAGGCTGTCTTTTACAACTCCTTTTATTTGAGATGAAATTGAACAACTAAATAATAGAAAAAATAAAGTGTTTTTTTCATTTCTTATTTTAATAGATTAACGATTTTTCTATCATTGATCAGTCTCGGAATTTTGTTTTGTCCTCTTCATCTACCCATAGATTTCATTTCATATTGAAAATCATTTTTGCCAGACTGAAATTCGCCTAAAAATAATCTATAATTTAAGACTTCTTAATTTTAAGATTTTTTCTACTATACCTGCAAAATAATTTATAAACGCACACATATCTATAAAATTATAATGCTTCATACAAAAAAACAAAATTATTTACTTTCTTTGAATTAAAATAATACAATACCTATTTAAAATATGTTTTTAAAAAAATTTGTTCCGTTATTTCTTCTTTTTTATTATGTACCCATTAAAGCTCAAGAAAGTAAACCAAGTAGTAAGAGCAATTATTCCTTTATTGGATTAGGATATTCTTTAGGGAAAATAATTCCATCAATAAGTATTTTTCCCGATTCCAAACAGCAACAAAGCTTTGATTTAACTTATGGCATCTCCACATACGGAGATAATAATCTTTGGGCAAAATATTTAAATTATCCTAAAATTGGATTAATGTTTTCTTATTCTGATTTTGGAAATCCTAAACAACTTGGCGTTGGATTAACATTGATGCCTTTTTTTGACTGCGATGTTTTCGATAGTTTTACCAAAAGAATCCGTTTTCAAGCAGGTCTAGGTGGTTCCTATACCACCGTTATATTTGATAAAGTAACAAATCCAGGAAATTATGGCATAACCACTCATATTACATGGGCATTTCGTGTTTTTATGTATTATAGCCTTATACAAACAAAAGACTATGCCCTAAAAATAGGGGCTGGATTAACTCATTTTTCTAATGGACACACACGATTACCCAATCATGGTTTAAATTCTGCTTTAGCAACAGTAAAAACCGAACTTTATTTTCCTAAAACACAAGCACCTATATTAGTCAATAAATTAGCCGAAACGAACAATGGTCGTGATGTCCAAAACTATTTTTCAACACGTTTTGGTATGGGAATAAAGGTTTTGTCAAGAAATTATGATGCTCAAAAGGGTGTTCTTACTTCTTCATTTTCATTTGGAAAAATTAAACACAAAACATACAAATATGGAATAGGATTGTATTATCATTTCTACAAAGATTATTACGATTATATCAAGGAAGATGGGCAAATTATAAACGACAAGTTTCCAAATTTTAAAAAAGCTCCGATACAATATTCATCTGCATTGGGAATTTTTTCCAATTTTGAGATTTTAATGAATCATATCAGTTTAGAAGCTGAATTAGGTGTCAACTTATATAAACCAGCTTATAAAATGGATTGGCAATTAAATGATGGTCTTACCTATTATCCAAGAGAATTTGGGGTAAAAGACAAATTTAAGAATATAATATCTACTCGACTTGGTCTTCGATATTATGCCTTAAACACAAAAAAATCGCCACTTCACAATCTATTTCTTGCCACAAATATTAATGCAAATTTAGGGCAAGCTGATTTTAGCGAATTAAGTTTTGGATATGTTTACAGTCCGAAAGCAGCAAAAAGTAAAAATTAATTCCTTTTAATAGCATAAAGGAAGTCCTAAGCTCTTCTCAGCAAATCCACAATTTTTCTATCATTGCTCAGTCTCGGAATTTTATTTTGTCCGCCCAGTTTTCCAATGGATTTCATATAGTCTTGAAAACCATTTTTACCCACTTTTGTAATAACCACTTTTCGCAACACGTTGCCCACAATCAAATCATCGTAGTATATGTTTTGTTTGCGCATTGCGTTATCTAATGCTTCCGCAAAAACAACTGGATTTTCAGGTTCATTCTCAAATTCTATGAACCATTCGTGATATGGCAAACCTTCCTTTGGAGTAATTTGTGGTGCAACCGTAAATTCATTGATGCGAATAGTTGTTCCAATTATAGCTTCTTGCAACGCACTTTCGACTTCTTTGCCAATCACATGTTCTCCAAAAGCCGAGATATAATGTTTGATTCTTCCCGAAACGATAACTCGATAGGGTTTCAAACTCGTAAACTGGACGGTGTCGCCAATGTTGTAGCCCCAAAGTCCGGCATTGGTAGAAATAATCAATACATAATTTACTCCTAATTCGACTTCACCAATGGTATGTCTTTTTGGATTTTCGGAATAAAATTCATCGCTTTTAATGAATTCGTAGAAAATTCCGGAGTTCAACAACAGCAACATTCCTTTTTCTTTTTGGGAATCTTGGTAGGCAAAAAATCCTTCCGAAGCCGGGAATAATTCAATACTGTCGACTTTTCGTCCAATCAAGTTTTCGAATTTGGCACGATACGGTTCATAGTTTACGCCGCCATAAATAAACAAATTGAAGTTTTTGAAAATTTCACCCACAGACTTTCCTCCTCTTTGATGCAATTTTTCAAAATACATTTGCACCCATGACGGAATCCCGGAAATCACGGTCATATTTTGGTCAAAAGTTTCTTCGACAATAGCGTTTACCTTAGTTTCCCAATCTTCAATACAATTCGTTTCCCATGAAGGCATTCGGTTTTTTTGCAAATATTTTGGAACAAAATGTGCCACGATTCCAGACAGTCGTCCCAGTTTTATTCCGTTTTTTTCTTCGAGAATTGGACTCCCTTGGAGGAAAATCATTTTCCCATCAACAAAATCTGCGTTTCCTGTTTCGTGAATGTAATGCAAAATAGCATTTCTTGCTGCTTCAATATGAAATGGCATCGATTCCTTGGTAAGCGGAATATATTTAGCTCCTGAAGTGGTTCCAGAAGTTTTGGCAAAATAAAGCGGTTTCCCTTTCCAGAGTACATTTTCTTCTCCGTTTACTACTTTGTCAATGTATGGTTTCAGTTCTTCATAATCTCTTACGGGAACATTTTGGGAAAAATCATCGAAGATTTTAATTTGGTCGAAATGATGGTCAATGCCAAACTTGGTATTTGTGGCTTGGAGAATTAAATCTTCAAAAACACGACGTTGTGTTTCTATTGGATTTGTTGCCCAAAGTTGTGTTTTTCGATAGATTTTTTTGGCAAAAAGTTTAGCAAAAAAAGGTTTTAAAGACATTTATTTTTTTGTGTGTGTTTTAGATTTTGGAAGATTGGTTTTTTCCTCTTTGGCGACCTGTTCTCTTAATTCGAGTTCTTCTTTTGATGGAGATAAATCAACTTTTGATGGTATATCATCACTAGCGGCAAGGATGGAATCTTTATTGAATCTTGCATATTCTAATTTGCCTGTCAATACTTTTTGAATTGATTTTATATAGGCTTCATTTTTCTTCAAAGCATTTGATAATGAATCTGATTTTAAAGCGAGTACGGTGGCGTCCCTTTTTAATTTAGAAGAAGAATATCCAGGAATAAACTCTCGTAAAGGGGTAAAAGCAATAATATAGGTTGTAAATAAAATCAATAAAATTGCGCCAATAGTTGCCGTTACAAAAACATTCATAAGATTCAGTTTGAAGGAAAAAAGTTCTTCAAATGTTTCCTCGTTCAAAATAACCAAACGGTTTTTTGTGAATAATCTATTGTAGAGTTGTCTTCTTTTAAATCGCTTTTCAGACATATATGATGTTTATTTTACAAATATAATAATTAATGTTTTGAAATCACTCGCCCTTTTTCTTATAGAAATGTATGGCAAAGAAAAAAATTACCAAAGATTTAACGCATCTGAAACTAAATAATTAAGCTAAAATGAATTTAGGTAAAGTATTTCTATATACCTTTGCTTTCAGATTTATTACAAATTTGCTTCGGCAATAAATTATTTAATTATGGGAAGATTTGGTATCACGGAAATCCTTGTTATATTAGCGGTTGTTTTATTGCTTTTTGGAGGTAAAAAAATTCCGGAATTAATGAAAGGTTTAGGTAGCGGAATTAAAGAATTCAAAAATGCCGCAAAAGACGACCAACCAGCTGATAAAAAAGCAGACGAAACCAAAGAATAAGTTTCTTTTTCCTGAGATTTCGGGACAACGGTAAAAAATTCCAAACTCCAAACAATTGCGTTCCTGGGTTTGGAATTTTAATTTATATAATCATGGTGAGTTGAATTCTCTTCCTATCTTCATCAACTTCGGTGACTTTTACCTGAACGTGTTGGTGTAATTTGACCACTTCATTCACGTCACTCACAAAACCGGCTTTGAGTTGGGAAATGTGAACCAAACCGCTTTCTTTTATTCCAAGATCGACAAAACAACCAAAATTAGTGATGTTATTGACAATTCCGGGTAAAATCATTCCGGTTCTCAAATCTTTTATGGTTTTTACATTCGGGTCAAATTCGAAAACTTTAGCTGATTTTCTTGGGTCTAATCCTGGTTTTTCGAGTTCTTTAATGATGTCTTTCAATCCCAATAATCCAATTTCTGTCGTGATATAATTTTCTGGTTTTATTAAAGCTGTTTTTTCTTTATTGGCAATCAAATCATTGACTGAAAGTTTTAAATCTTTTGCCATTTTTTCTACAATACCATAAGCTTCAGGATGCACTGCAGAATTATCCAAAGGGTTTATGGCATTCGAAATACGGATGAAAGCAACACCTTGTTGATACGCTTTCTCGCCTAGTCGTGGCACTTTTTTCAATTGTTTTCTGTCTTCAAAAGGGCCATTTTCTGAACGGTATTGCACAATATTTTCCGCCAACTTCTCCCCTATTCCACTCACGTAACTCAACAAATGCTTGCTCGCCGTGTTGATGTTTATCCCAACAGAATTCACGCAACGAATTACCGTATTATCTAATTCTTCCTTGAGTTTGGTTTGGTCTACATCGTGTTGGTATTGACCTACACCAATGGCTTTCGGGTCTATTTTTACCAATTCGGCCAATGGATCAGAAAGTCTTCTCCCTATAGAAACCGAACCACGAACCGTGACGTCATAATTTGGAAATTCCTCTCTCGCAATTTTCGAAGCCGAATAAACCGATGCTCCCGCTTCGGAAACGATAAAAACCTGAACGGGTTTGTCAAAAGTGATTTTCTTGATAAAGAATTCCGTTTCTCTTGAAGCTGTTCCGTTCCCGATGGAAATCGCATCAATGTTGTAGGCGTTTACCATCGATTTTATCTTTTTCATCGCCATTGCCGTTTCGTTTTGTGGCGAATGCGGATAAATAGTTTCGTTATATAACAAATCGCCTTTTTCGTCCAGACAAACTATTTTACAACCACTTCTAAACCCTGGATCAATGGCCAGAATTCGCTTTTCGCCCAAAGGCGGCGCCAGCAATAATTGTCCCAAATTGTTGGCAAAAACCTGAATAGAATTGGCATCTGCCTTGGCTTTGGCTTCTTGTAAAGCTTCGTTTGAAATCGCAGGATTCAATAATCTTTTATAGGAGTCTTCGATGGTTAATTGTATGTGTGGCGTACTTGGATTTTGCCCTTTTAAAACCAATTCGTCAATAATATTATAAGCTTCGTCAATATCAACTTCTACTTTAACCTTAATAAACCCTTCATTTTCGGCACGCAACATAGCCAACAATCTATGCGATGGTGCTTTGGTCAAAGGCTCTGACCAATCGAAATATTGGTTGAATTTTTGAGCGTCTTGTTCGTCTTTTTTGGATTTTATAACCTTGGTTGTAATGATTGCTTTTCGTTGAAAAAGTCTTCGCAACTGCTTGCGGACATAAATATTTTCGTTAATCCATTCAGCAATAATGTCTCGTGCTCCTTGCAAAGCGACATCTTCATTAATCACGTTATCGTTCAAATATTTGGTGGCGATAAAATCAACATCGTCGTTGTTTTGTGCCATCATAATTTTGGCTAAGGGTTCCAATCCGTTTTCACGAGCGACATCGGCCTTGGTTTTTTTCTTCTTTTTAAATGGTAAATAAAAATCCTCCAGTTCCTGTAAATCGAAGCTCTGCTGGATTTTTTTATCCAATTCGGGTGTCAATGCGTTTTGCTCTTCAATCGATTTTAAAATAGCTTCTTTTCGTTTTACAATAACTTCGTAATCTTTTTGAAGTTTGGCAATTTGCTCAATTTGAACCTCGTTTAAATTTCCTGTTTTATCTTTTCGATAACGGGAAATAAACGGAATCGTGCAATCTTCTTGTAATAATTGAACTGTGTTTTGGATATTTATGGTTGCTGTGGCAACAGTTTTGGAGATGAATTGTATATTAGTCATTATTTGATTTTGACATTAATCCTGGACGATAAAATCCATTGGGTCTTCTTTATTGAATTCAGGTTGAATGTTGATGTGGTTGATTTGAAATTTATCCAATAAAACATATTCTAATTGATGTAATATTTCGTTAAATTCAGACATTTTTATATCTTCAAGACAATCTAAATGTGCTTCGAGGTGGAGTTCTTCTTCGTTAAGATACCAAACGTGAATATGGTGTAATTTGCCAACGCCTTTTATTTTATGCACTTCGCTAACAATCTCTTTTATATCGATGTGAACGGGTGTAAAAAGCATAAGCATTTGAGTGGATTTTTTGAGTAAATCGAATCCAACAAAAATTAAATAGATTGCAATTAATAAAGTCATTACACTGTCGACCCAAAACCATTGATACTGTTTCATCAATAAACCACCAACCAAAACAGCCACAGAGGCTAACATATCTGTAAATAAATGCAAATAGGCTGATTTCATATTCAGGTTTTTGTCTGCATCTTTTTTTAATAGTATAACAGACAAACCGTTTACAATAATTCCTAAAAGAGAAAGCCAAATTACTAATCCAGATGCGATTTTATGTGGATGAAAAAAACGTTCAGTTGCTCCATAAATTAAAAACAAGGCGACAATAATTAAAGTCATCGCATTTACAAAAGCAGCAATAAGTTCGGCTCTTTTATATCCAAAAGTTTGATTAACAGATGCTTCTTTTTTTGATAATTTATTTGCAACATAACTAAATACCAAAGAAAGAACATCTGAAAAATTATGCAATGCATCCGAAATTAAGGCTAAACTTCCTGAAATGAGTCCGCCAACAACTTGAGCAATTGTAATTACAAGGTTTAAAATAATCGAAAATAGAAGATTTTTGCCTTGAACTTCGTGTTTATGAATGTGGCTGTGGTTGTGTTCCAAAATTTTTTAACAACTAATTTTATTCACTCTAGTTTGATGTCTTCCGCCTTCAAATTCGGTATTTAAAAAAGTGTCCACTATTTCAACAGCTTGCTGAATTGAAGTGTAACGCGCCGGAATACTGATAATATTAGCATCATTATGTTGGCGTGCCAAAGCGGCAATTTCTTTTGTCCAACATAAAGCTGCGCGAACTTTTTGATGTTTGTTCGCTGTCATTGCTATTCCATTTCCTGAACCGCATATCACGATTCCAAAATCGGCTTTTCCTTCAGAAACATCAATTGCTACAGGATGACCAAAATCTGGATAATCAACACTATCTGTAGTATCAGTTCCGTAATTAATTACTTCGTGTCCTTTTGATTCTAAATATTGAACGATTGCTTTTTTATAATCTGGTCCTGCGTGATCGTTTCCAATGGAGATTTTCATGTTTTTATTATTAGTTGTGTTGCGCAAATTTAGCGAAACAATTGCGGAACTTTTAAATATATCCTGTTAAATGTATAACTGTCATAATATTAATAAGCTATTGTATAAAGAAAATGACATCAATATAAATTCAAATGAAATAATAAAGATTTTATAATTAATATGTTAAATTATAGTGGTGTTAATAATGTTTTATAAGTCGTTGATAATCAGTTAACTTTAAATTAACATTGGATGTTTATAACTTTAGATAGAAAATCAGAAGTATTTCTTGTTTGTATGGAATAAAAACGTAATCCAAAACCGGAATGAAATAACCAAATTTAGTTTGGTGAATTTTTATAAAAGTTGTTGATAGAAAAAACGTTATTATTAACAAAAAACGAAGTATGACTTATTTACAAATTCGATATTTTTTGAATTGTCAACAACTGTTAACAGCTTTCTAAAAAAGCTTTAAAATGAATGATTTAGTTTACCATAACTATGTTAATAAATCATTATAAAAAAGCATAACCACAAAATAATCTTTTTAAGATTAAAGTTATTGTAACTATTAACACGCTATAATAACCATTAAAAAATTAATTTAAATTTCTTTTTCTTTTTGTTGTTTTTAATAGATGTTGACAACTTTAAAAATTCAAACAATATTTAAATTAGTATTTAATTGGTCTAATATTGTTTGAACAATTTCAAAATCGTTTGGATGAATTTTTAGTTTAATTCCTCCCAAGGCATTCGAATAAAAAGGAGCTATTGAAGACATTGTTTCATTTTTGAAAAAATATTGAATTCCTTCTTGGTCTAAACGATGTTTTAGAATCACAATTTCGTGTGTATAATTAAATACTGATATAGTTTTAAACTCTTCCATATTTTACTTTTTTATAAAGGTACGAAAGTTATTATTTCTTTAAAACTGCTTTTAGAATACCAAACACTGAGTACAATTTCGTAATTTTAGACTTTTAAGAAAATAATTATGAGTAAAAAGTTACGAAAACCAGAAAAAAAAGAGAAAACTTTCTCCGAAAAAATATTAAAAATATTATCACAAAATGCTAATAAAACGTTCAATTATAAGCAAATAGCAGCTATTCTTGAACTAGATGACACTAAAAGCAGAAACGAAATTATTAAAGATTTAAAAATTCTTGCTGCCCAAAAAGTAATTATAGAATCTGAACCTGGAAAATACCTTGTTAAAGCGATTAGTCAAGATTATTACGAAGGTACTATTGATATGACCAGCCGAAGAACTGCTTATTTTGTTTGTCCGGAATTAGAAGAAGATGTGTTTATTCCAACCAATAATTTAAACAGAGCTTTAGATAAAGATACAGTTAAAGTCTATGTTTATAACCGTAGAAAAGGTAGAAGACCGGAAGGAGAAGTAATTGAAGTTTTAGAAAGAGCTAAAACAGATTTTGTTGGCGTAATTAAAATCCACGAAAATTTTGCCTTTGTTTCGACAGCAAATCCAAAAATGTACACCGATATTTTTATTCCAAAAGATAAATTAAGTGAAGCAGAACAAGGAGATGTAGTTTTAGTTCATATTGAAGATTGGCCAAAAAAAGCCGATAGCCCTTTTGGAGCTGTTATTAAAGTTTTAGGAAAACCTGGAGAACATGATACTGAAATTCACGCTATCTTGGCAGAATATGGTTTACCAGCTGAATTTCCGGTAGAGGTAGAAGTTTATGCCCAAAAAATTGATACAACAATCAATGAGATTGAAATAAAAAAACGTCGCGATATGCGCGATACCTTGACTTTTACTATTGATCCAAAAGATGCTAAAGATTTTGATGACGCCCTGTCTTTCAAAAAATTAGAAAATGGAAATTACGAAATAGGTATCCATATTGCCGATGTTTCTCATTATCTTCAAGAAGGAACAATTCTGGATGATGAAGCGTATCAACGAGCAACTTCAGTGTATTTGGTAGATAGGGTCGTGCCAATGTTACCTGAGGTTTTGTCAAATTATGCGTGTTCTTTAAGACCACACGAAGAAAAATATACTTTTTCTGCAATATTTGAAATCAATGAAAAAACTCAAGTTGTCAATCAATGGTTTGGTAGAACGGTAATTTTTTCTGACCAAAGATTTTCATACGAAGAAACCCAACATATCATAGAAACCGAAGGAAATATAATTCCTAAAAAAATTTCTATTACCGGAAAGTCATATCAAGTTTCAGAAGAAATTGTAAATGCGACTTTAAAACTAGACAAATTAGCCAAGATTTTCCGAAAAAATAGAATGAATAATGGCGCTATTTCGTTTGATAAAGTGGAAGTAAAATTCAATTTAGATAACGAAGGAGAACCAGAAGGAGTTTATTTTAAAATATCAAAAGATGCGAATCATTTGATTGAAGAGTTTATGCTTTTAGCTAATAAAAAAGTGGCTGAATATATTGGAAAACAAAAGAAAACCTTTATTTATCGTATTCACGACGAACCGAATGAAGATAAATTAATTGCGATGCAAACCGTAATTTCTAAATTTGGTTACAAGATAGATTTCAGAAATAAAGGAGATATTTCAAAATCCTTGAATGCTTTATTAAATGATGTTGTTGGAAAAAAAGAGCAAAATTTAATTGATACGTTGGCGATTAGAACTATGAGTAAAGCCAAATATTCGACCGATAATATTGGACATTATGGGTTGGCTTTTGACTATTACAGTCATTTTACTTCGCCAATTCGTCGTTATCCCGATGTTATGGTACATCGATTATTGCAACATTACCTCGATGGAGGAAAATCTGTAGATGAAGAAAAATATGAGACAAAATGTTTACATTCTTCCACAATGGAAGGTTTAGCGACAAATGCAGAACGTGATTCTATCAAGTACATGCAGGTGAAATATATGCAAAATCACAATGATCAGGAATTTTTAGGTGTAATTTCAGGAGTGACAGAATGGGGAATTTTCGTTGAAATTATCGAAAATAAATGTGAAGGAATGGTTAGAATCAGGGAAATTAAAGATGATTATTATACTTTTGATGAAAAACAATATGCTTTAGTAGGCGCTACAACAAAAGCTTTGTTGCAATTAGGTGACGAAATTTACGTTAAAGTAAAAAATGCCGATTTAGTGAAAAAGCAATTGGATTTTAATTTTATTAGAAGAAACGAATAAAACACAAACAAGATGAAAAAATTACTAATTATAACTTTCTTATTATTAACCCAAATCACATTCTCCCAAGTCACAAGAGATCTTGGTGATTTTGATTCGGTTAAAGTATTTGACAAACTCAACGTAAAACTAATTCCATCCCCTGAAAACAAAATAATTATCACAGGAAACCGGGAAAATGAAGTTGAAGTCGTGAATAAAAATGGAGAATTAAAATTAAGAATGCCTTTTCCAAAATTATTATCAGGCGATGATATTATAATTAAATTATATTACAAAAAAATAGAAACAATTGAGGCTAATGAAGGGACTTATGTTTCAAATGATCATACTTTTAAACAAACCTCAATTGATTTAGATGCAAGTGAAGGAGCAGAGATAAATTTAGATCTAGATGTTGAGAAAGTAAATATTAGAGCGGTTACAGGCGGAATTATAGAATTATCAGGGAATGCAACGAATCAAGACGTTATTGTTGCTTCGGGCGGGATTTATAATGGAAAAGAACTGCACACTTCACAAACTTCAATAACTGTTTCTGCCGGAGGACAGGCAGAAGTTTATGCTACTTTATTAGCCGACGCAAAAGTAAAAGCCGGAGGTTCTATAGCTATTTATGGTAAACCAAAACAAATAAATCAGAAGACAATTTTAGGCGGAACAATTAATGAAAAACAATAATTTCTGATTGTATTTCTATTTTTTAATAAATTTTATTTTTAATGATTAACGATATTTTATCTGGAATTCCTTGGGGAATTTTTTTAAGTTTTATGATTGGCCCCGTTTTTTTTATATTGCTTGAAACCAGTATTATAAAAGGATTTAGAGCGGCTTTGGTTTTTGATTTAGGTGTAGTTTTGGGCGATATAGTTTTTATAACCATTGCTTATTTAGGAAGTTATCGATTAATAACAAGTATAAAAGATAATTCCGCACTTTTTATGTTTGGAGGAATATTGATGCTGGCTTATGGCGTTATTTCGTATATCAGTTTACATAAAGAAAAAAAGATTGATACCCATAAAATTGACAACGAGATTATAAGAAAAGATTATCTAGGTTTATTTATAAAAGGCTTTTTCCTGAACATTATCAACATTGGAGTTTTAGGATTTTGGTTGGCAATCATAATTTCTGTTGGACCTAAACTTGAAATGCAAACCTCAAGAATGATGACTTTTTTTACTTCTGTAATTTTGTCTTATGTTCTTGTAGATTGTATTAAAATAGTATTAGCCAAGCAGTTAAAAAACAAAATGACACCAAAAAATATTCTTAAAATCAAAAAAGTAATCAGTATTGTTTTGATGGTTTTCGGGATTGCATTAATTATTCAAGGTTGGTTTCCAAAAGAAAAAGAGAAGTTGAAAGATGTTTTGGAAAGGATTGATAAGTAGAAAGATATACAAATTATAAGCTATTTATGAAATTAAATTATACATCAGAAAAATATAATATTTGGAAAGAAATTAATTCTGTAACTTTTGAAAAAAAGCTTGAAAATGAAACCGCATTTGATGGAATTGTAAAAATTTATAGTTTAAAAACAAATGTTGAAAACATTAACCAAAAATTAAAAGGAAAATTTTTTGGAGAATTTATTTTTTCATCAGAAAAAGGTGTTTTTTTGAGAATGTTTGAAAACAAAAATTCGTGGCCAAAAACAACTTTGATTTATGTTGATTTTATAAATTTTACGGTAATAGAAATAAATAGAAATAATTCTTCTTGGAATGTTTGGAAAGGGAAAGATTTAGGAAAAGGCAAATATTCAATAGAAATTTCTCCAACAGAAAGTATAGAATTTCAAACATAATGGAAAGTAAACTGCTTATAACAGCAATTACAGAGATTTTGATAATTGGTTTAATTTCTAAAAAAAAAAGAGACACATTTCTGTATCTCTTCTTGAGGCATCGTCCGGATTCGAACCATAACGTTACTTAATTTTTCCTAATTGCAACAAACATATTCTACTCCTTTTGTCACGCTGGAAGCGTCTCAACATAATTAAGCAACCAATAGAGACGCTTCCAGCGTGACAAATAGCAAGAATTATTTAATGCTAATAAAATTAAACAAAAAAACCTCCAAGTTTCCTTGAAGGTTTTAGAAAAAGGCGTCCGGATTCGAACCATAACTTTACCTAATTTTTCTAAAAATTAACCACAAAAAAACCTTCAAGGAAACTTGAAGGTTTTAGAGGCATCGTCCAGATTCGAACCATAACTTTAATTCATTTTTTCTAAAAATGTCATAAAAAAAAGAGACACATTTCTGTATCTCTTCTTGAGGCATCGTCCGGATTCGAACCGGAGTAGGAGCTTTTGCAGAGCCCAGCCTAGCCGCTCGGCCACGACGCCAATTATTTATTGGTGTGCAAATATAAGTAAAAGTTTAAAAGTTTAAAGTTTAAAGTTTAAAAAGTTTCTGATGACGATTTAAGATTTTAGAATATATATCTATCATCCACAATCTGCCATCTAAAATTTTAATTTCTCGATTGCTCCATTTCGATGGTAACCGCTTCAACATCACCACCAATGGGAGGATTTAGTTTTGAAACAGCTACATTTATCCACCAAACAGATGGAATTTCTTTTAAAGATCTTGTGATAATTCTTTGAACAACATTTTCCAATAAATGAGATCGAATAGCCATTTCCTCAACAACTATACGGTTTAACAGCACATAATCTACCGTGTCCTTCAAATCATCTGAAACGGCTGATTTTTTTAAATCGGTTTTAACTTCCAAATCAACCGAATAATCAGAGCCAATTTTTCCTTCTTCTATCAAACAACCGTGATAGGAGTAAGTTCGGATATTTTTAAGTTTAATAATTCCCATTTTATAGTTTTAGTTTAGTGGTGTTTGGATCTTGATGATTCGATGTTACAGCTTGTATGGAGACTATTTTTTCGTTTTCATCAACTGTAAAATGAATTGTATAAGGAAATTTCTTCAATGGTAAAATACGAACAATATTGTACTTTTTTTCAAAAAAAGGAATGTTTCTCAATGTTTTACTAAAATTTTTAAATTCTAAATAGAAGACTTTTCCCAGTCCCTTACTTTTAGATTCATAATAATTTGCCACTTCATTAACTTCAAGTTTGGCTCTTGAAAGTATTTTGAGTTTGAAATTATTTACATCCATTTTTTGTCCATTTCTTTTTCAAAGTCTTCCCAATCAATATAATCTTCAGGTTTAGCGTTTTTCATACGTTCTAAAACCATTTCTTGTTGCCAAAGCGGAACTTCATTCGTTACGGTATCATCAATAGAAACGTCAGGAATGTGTTTAAAAAAGCTTATAAAAGTTTCGTAAAAACTGTCTGGAATTGTAACTATTAATTGTCGCATAACTTTATTATTTACACAAATGTATTAATTATTTTAATTCAAAGTCTATTATCCAAAAGTCTATTATCTCTCATCTAAATTTTTATCTTTGCTAAAATTACAAAATAATTATGTCAACCGAAGAGAAATCACTTCATTTTATAGAACAAATTATCGAAGACAACTTATCAAGTGGTTTTCCTCAAGATAAATTACGTTTTCGTTTCCCGCCAGAACCTAATGGTTATTTACACATTGGCCACGCCAAATCCATTTGTTTGAATTTTGGTTTGGGATTGCGATACAATGCACCAGTAAATCTGCGTTTTGACGATACCAATCCCGCCAAGGAAGAACAAGAATATGTAGATGCCATCAAAGAGGATTTGCATTGGTTAGGTTTCGAATGGGCTGAAGAGCGTTTTGCATCTGATTATTTCCAGCAACTTTACGATTGGGCGGTTCTAATGATTCAGAACGGAAAAGCATACATTGACAGTCAATCTTCCGAAGATATGGCGACTCAAAAAGGAACTCCAACGCAACCAGGAATTGATGGACCGTTTAGAAATCGTTCTGTTGAAGAGAATTTGACCTTGTTCCAAGGAATGAAAAACGGTGATTTCCCTGAAGGAAGCCACGTTTTGCGTGCCAAAATCGATATGGCTTCAACCAATATGTTGATGCGTGATCCATTGATGTACCGAATATTGCATCGTCATCATCATAGAACTGGCAATGATTGGAAAATTTACCCAATGTATGATTTCGCTCACGGCGAAAGTGATTATATCGAGCAAGTTTCACATTCCATTTGTACGTTGGAATTTGTGATGCACAGAGAATTATACAATTGGTTTTTAGACCAAATTTATGACAATTCGAAAGTAAGACCAAACCAATATGAGTTTGCGCGTTTGAACTTGAATTACACCGTAATGAGCAAGCGAAAACTGTTGCAGTTGGTTCAGGAAAATATAGTAAACAGTTGGGATGATCCAAGAATGCCGACGATTTCAGGTTTGAGAAGAAGAGGTTATACAGCTAATTCCATTCGGAAATTTTGTGATATTATTGGTGTTGCCAAAAGAGAAAACGTGATTGATGTTTCGCTTTTGGAGTTTTGTTTACGCGAAGATTTAAATAAAACGGCCCCAAGAGTTATGGCTGTTTTAGATCCAATAAAAGTGATTATTACCAATTATCCGTCGGATAGAGAAGAATCTTTAGATGCTGAAAATAATCAGGAAGACGACGATGCTGGTTTCAGAAAAGTACCTTTTTCTAGAGAATTATACATCGAAAAAGAAGACTTTCTAGAAGAAGCTCCAGCCAAATTTTTCCGTTTATCCATTGGCAGAGAAGTACGATTGAAAAACGCTTATATCATTAAAGGCGAAAGCGTTGTAAAAGACGCCACTGGAAATATTACAGAAATTCACGTCACTTATGACGAAGATTCCCGTAGCGGAAGCGGGAGTGAAGCCAGCCAAAGAAAAGTGGCTGGAACCTTGCATTGGGTTTCCATCAAACACGCTATTGAAGCTGAAGTTCGTTTGTATGACCGACTTTTTATAGACGAATCACCGGATAGTCACAAAGAGAAAAACTTCCTCGATTTTATGAATCCTAATTCTTTGCAAATTGTAAAAGGATTTGTGGAACCAAGTCTTTCGAATGTGAAAGCAAATGAAAAATTCCAGTTTCAACGTTTGGGTTATTTTAATGTGGATAAAGATTCCACGGCTGAAAAATTAGTTTTCAACAAAACCGTTGGACTAAAAGATGCTTGGGAAGAAAAAGGGAAAAAAGAAGAAAATTTATTGATGAATACCCAAAAAGAAATCAATAAATATGTCAAAGAAAAAGATGAAACTTCGGCAGAAAATATTCTGAAATCAATTATTGACAACATAAAGAGCATTGACAATTTTAGTTTGATTGTTAATACCATTGTCAAAAACATAAAAAACGACAACAACTCGTTGTTGTTTTCGAATTTGATTTTAAATTATTCTGAAAAAGTTAAAGCGAAGGACATCGAACAAGAACCATTGGTAAAATTATATACAATGTCATTGAAAAGTCAATTGGCTATAGTACGTTTTTTTGCAATTCAAAATTTAAAAAGCGATTTAGGCAATTTAGATGAGTTTAAAACACAACTTTCGGAATTGGAAAAAATTGAAAAAGACGAAAAAGTTTTGGAATTATTAAATACAATTTAATCATAGATTTTGACAATTAAAAAGAGCTTCATCGAAGCGCTTTTTTAATTATTGTAAATTTCTATACAATTTCTTTTTTTTATAAGATTTACTAATTAAAAACAACCTTCATAAATTAATTTTAAAAGGTTTTTATTAACTCAGGCACAACTAACCAATCATCTAAAGTTTTAATTAAAATACGACGCTCTACGCTGTTTTTTCTAAGAAATTCAACTACTTTAACGGCTCATTAACACAACTGTGTTAATAAATCCCGTAACTTTATTTCAGTATTAATTTAAATAGAAAATATCATGTCAAGCAACACAGGAAATACAGTTTTGGCACTTTTAACAGGTGCGGCTATTGGAGTGGGAGTGGGAATTTTGTTTGCTCCAGATAAAGGTTCTAGAACTCGGGAAAAAATCAAAGATGGGTTTGATGATGCCAAACAGGATTTGAAGCACAAACTTGAAAAAGCGACTGACGAATTAAAAGAAAAATTTTCAAGATCTAAAAACAATTTAGAAGAAAATTACGAAGATATGATTTCAAATATGAGTCACAAGACAGAAGATGTAATATCCTTTTTAGAAAAAAAATTAGCGGAATTAAAAGAACAAAACGCAAAACTTCAAAAAGAAAAAGTCACCGCTTCAAAAAATTAAATTCTTAAAGAAATCAATTATGGCTTTTGAAGAACTAAAAGAACACACAGAAAACATCCAGGAACAAGCTCAAGCTTTCGTCGAAAGTAATATTGCTTATTACAAATTGAAAGGTTTCAAAGTGGCTATGAAATCAACCACGATGATTGTTAAATTTATTTTGATTTTTCTGTGTCTTTTAATGGTTTTATTGTTTTGTTCTATTGCTGGTGCTTTTGCCATTGGAACTTATTTAGAAAGTAATGCACTTGGATTTTTAATCGTTGGAGGAATTTATTTACTCTTTACAGGACTATTATTTTTAGTTAAAGATAAAATTGTTGAAGGACCAATTTTAGAGAAATTTTCAGAAATCTTTTTTAATGACTAAAATATGGAAACTAAAAAATATTCTTCTTACGAACAAATAGAATTAGAACTAAAGATTTTGAAGCTGGAAAAAGAACTAAGTTTTCAGAAAATAGTTTGGAATACCCAAAAAATTAAAGAGGGTTTCACTGCAAAAAAAATTATTAACGAAGGTGTTGCGTATTATAAATCAATATTTTCTAATTCGTATGGCATAATTCTCAGTGCTGTAATTCCAATCATCATAAAATGGTTAAAAAAGAAAAGAGGCGATTAAGCCTCTTTTTTATTGGAAATATTTAAAACTAAATCTCCGTTTCTGGTTGTTCTGGCGCATGCGGCGTTTGATTGTCTGCAGAACGATTTTCTGTTTTTGGTTTTATTCTTTTGGATTTTTTCATCATTTCACCCACTTGGTTAGAAGCAGAAAATGAAGCCACCATATTGTTCAACATATCGCTTCCAGCTTGAGGAGAATTGGGCAATAAAATTAAATTTGAGTTGGCATCTGCGCCAATGGCTTGCAAGGTGTCGTAATGTTGAGTAACCACAATCAATGCCGAAGCTTCTTGCGAATTAATTCCCACTTTGTTCAAAACATCAACACTTTCTACCAATCCACGGGCAATTTCACGTCTTTGGTCTGCTATTCCTTGTCCTTGTAAGCGTTTACTTTCTGCTTCAGCTTTGGCTTTAGCTACAATTCTAATTCTTGATGCTTCTGCTTCAAATTCAGCAACTGTTTTTTCCCTGTCGGCCGCATTAATTCTGTTCATAGCGTTTTTTACTTGAATATCTGGGTCAATATCAGTAACCAATGTGTTGATAATCGTGTAACCATAAGTTGTCATCGCTTCATTTAATTCTCGTTTTACAGCAATTGCAATATCATCTTTTCTTTCAAAAACATCGTCTAGTTTAAGTTTTGGCACTTCTGCACGAACAACGTCAAAAACATAAGAAGTAATTTGGTCGTGTGGATATTCTAGCTTGTAAAAAGCATCATAAACGGTTTCTTTAACAACCATAAACTGAACAGAAACTTTTAGCTTTACAAAAACATTGTCTTTAGTTTTGGTTTCAATAATAACATCTAATTGTTGAATTTTTAGATTTACTCGACCGGCAATATTGTCAATTAATGGAATTTTTAGTTGAAGACCAGATTGTCTAATACTTAAAAATTTTCCAAATCGCTCAACAACCACAGAGGTTTGCTGTTTAACGGTAAAAAAAGAAGAAAGAAAAATAAATAATCCCAACACAAGAAGGATAATCAGTGTAATGTTCATAATAAGTGAAATTTTAGTTAAAAATAATACTGTTAAATTACAAAAAAACTTTAGGTTTGCCCTTGTTTAATTCAATTTTATGAAAAAAATATGTTTTTCAATCCTCTTTATGATGATTTCAATTGCTGTAACTGCGCAATATAATTACAGAGATTCTAATAGAATAGGGATTTCTTTCGGTGTAAATCAATTCACTTTAAACACGAATGATTTCCAAACAAAACCAGGAATAGGGTGGAATGCCGGTCTTTCGATGCGGGGAAATTTCTATGATGACTGGGATATGGTTTATGCTATGCAGTTTAGTGAAAACAATTTTTCAGTTGCTACAACAAGTGGTTTTGTGTCTAATGAAGATGTGAATTACAAATTATCGTCAGCCCAAATAGCTTTGCAAATGAGTTTTAGAATAATAGAAAATCATTTAACAGTTGAATTTGGACCAACGGTTCAGGTTAATGGAAAATTAAAAACCGATTTTTCAAACGAAAACAATGTCGTTTCTGGAACAACATTACTGGCAAAAGATATTGAAGATATCTCTAGATTTAATTTTTATCCAACGGTTGGAATTACAGGTGGAGCCAAACATTTTCGAGTAAATATTTCCTATCAATACGGCATAAATAATATGCTTGGGAACTTAAATAATAAAAACTTAGGAGCTGATTTAAAAGGAAATGCAGGAATATTGAACGGAAATTTGATCTTGTATTTATAAAACGAAAAAGCTCCCAGTCTTCAAAGGTCTGGGAGCTTTAAATTTTAGATTATTCTCTTAAAGAGAATCTATCGCTTTCTCAATTCTTTTTATCGCTTCTTCTTTTCCAATGAGTTCCACGATGTCAAATAAATGTGGACCTTTCAAAGCGCCAACCAAACTCAAACGAAACGGTTGCATTACTTTTCCCATTCCAATTTCGTTTTTTGTCATCCAGTCTTTTACAATGGTTTCAATATTTAAGGAAGTAAAATCGGCAATTTCTCCAAGAACAGAAATTAATTCTTGCATCAAAGTTGGCGTTTCCTCTTTCCAATTTTTCTTTGCTTTCTCATCATAAGAAGTTGGAGCCACAAAAAAGAAATCACTCAAATCCCAAAATTCTGAAACGAAATTTGCGCGTTCTTTTATTAGCGAAACTATTTTTTCCAATTTTGTCATTCCGAAGGAATCTATGCCTTTTTCAGCCACAATAGGAGCGAAACTTTTTGCTAAATCAGCATCATTCTTTTTTACCAAATATTGGTGGTTGAACCATTTGTTTTTTTCTGGGTCGAATTTAGCTCCCGCTTTGTGAACTCTGCTTAAATCGAAAGCATTTTCAAGTTCTTGCAAGGAAAATATTTCTTTTTCAGTTCCGTCATTCCATCCTAACAATGCCAAAAAGTTGATTACTGCTTCTGGGAAAAACCCTTTTTCTCTATAACCTGATGATGTTTCTCCCGAAATTGGATCCGTCCAATTCAATGGAAACACAGGAAATCCCATTTTGTCACCATCACGTTTTGATAATTTTCCGTTTCCAACAGGTTTCATAATCAAAGGTAAATGGGCAAATTCTGGAGCCTCCCAACCAAAAGCGCGGTACAACAAAACGTGTAAAGGCATTGATGGCAACCATTCTTCACCACGAATCACGTGCGAAGTTTTCATTAAATGATCATCAACAATATTCGCTAAATGATAAGTCGGCATTCCGTCACTTTTGAATAACACTTTGTCGTCCAGAAGATTGGTTTCGAATTTTACTTCGCCACGAATGATGTCTTGCAAGTGCAAAGTTTCGTTCACAGGTGTTTTAAAACGAATGACAAAATCTTCACCAGCAGTAATTCTTTTGGCAGTTTCCTCAGCAGAAATAACTAAAGAAGTATCTAATTTTTCTCTGTTATGATGGTTGTAGATAAACGTTTTTCCTTGTTCTTCGTGCTGTTTTCTGTGCGAATCCAATGCTTCGGCAGTATCAAAAGCATAATAAGCATTTCCGGAATTGATTAATTCATCGGCATATTGCTTGTACAAATGTTTTCTTTCGGATTGTTTGTAAGGACCAAATTTTTCATTTTTTCCAATGGTTTCATCGGGTGAAATTCCCAACCACTCCAAAGCTTCCATAATATATTCTTCGGCTCCGGGAACAAAACGATTTTGATCCGTGTCTTCAATTCGAAGAAAGAAAACGCCGTTGTTTTTTTTGGCAAACAAATAATTGAATAACGCAGTACGCACTCCGCCAATATGTAAAGGTCCAGTTGGACTTGGTGCAAAACGCACTCGAACTTGTTTTGACATTTCTGTAATTTTTTTTGCAAAGATAAGAAGTTCTTTTCGCCACGAAGTCACAAAGTCGCAAAGTTCTTTTTTATTTAGTTACCATATAAGACATTTAAGGTCATTTAAGTTGATTTGATACAAACTTTATATGTTCTTAAATTCCTTAAATGGTTTAAATTATTTTTTTAATACTTGGTTAACCAGCAATCTAAATTAGCAACCTTTTTCCTTTAATCAATTTTTAACATTGACAGAATTTAAAAATAGTTACTTTTATCAGTTATAAAAATGCCTTATAGATTTTGGAACAATCGAATTTCATATTTCAAAAGCTGGAACTTTTCATCAAGAAGTTTTACACCAACGAACTGATTCGAGGAATTATTTTCTTCGTCGGTTTAGGATTGCTGTATTTCTTGTTCACGCTTTTTGTGGAATATTTTCTTTGGCTCAAGCCAATGGGACGAACGCTTTTGTTTTGGACTTTCATTGGTGTGGAGATTTTTCTCTTGTTGCGATATATTTTGTTTCCAATATTCAAATTGTTCAAATTCCAAAAAGGAATTGATTACAACGAAGCTTCAAAAATTATTGGAAATCATTTCACGGAAGTGAGCGACAAACTGACAAATTTTCTTCAATTGTCAAATGACGAAAATCAATCCGAATTGTTATTGGCTTCAATTGAACAAAAAGGCAATGCTTTGCAGCCAATCCCTTTTGGCAACGCCATCAATTTCAAAACCAATCGAAAATATTTGCCCTTGGCTATAGTCCCAATTTTGTTTTTTGCTTTCTTTTATGTTTCTGGAAACAGTAAAATACTTTCTCAAAGTTTGAATAGGGTAGTGCATTTTCAAGAACAGTTTTCTCCGCCTGCGCCATTTCGATTTGTGGTTATGAACAGCAATTTGCAAACAGAGCAGAATAAAGATTTCGTCATCCGCATTAAAACCGAGGGCAAAGTAATTCCTGAAAACGCGATGATTTTCATTGGTAACGAAAGCTATTTTATGGAAAGAACCAAAGCCGGAGAATTTCAATATAGAATCGAAAAGCCGTCCTCAAACATTTTGTTCCACGTGGAGGCGAATGCAGTTTCTTCATCCGATTATGAATTGAATGTGGTTACCGTTCCATCGATTGCCAATTTTGAAATGCAATTGAATTTTCCTTCCTATTTGAAAAGAAAACCAGAAATTATTAAAGGAAATGGAAATGCCATTATTCCGGAAGGAACTCGTGTGAATTGGGAAATCAATACTTTGGCAACTCAAAACGTGACTTGGAAGGATTTATCTTCCAACGCGCCTTTTTTCAAATCAGGAAACACCTTTATTTTTTCTAAAAATATTTCTCAAAACACAGAATATCAAATTCTTACTTCAAATTCTAAAGTTAAAAATTATGAGAAATTGAATTATCAAATTTCCATTATCAAAGATCAATATCCAACTATCAATGTAAACAATGCTCCGGATAGTTTAAAAGTTGATAAAAACTATGTTTTAGGGCAAATCTCGGATGATTATGGATTGTCCAAGCTTCACATAGTTTATTATCCTAAAAACAAACCAGAATCTGTTAAACGTGGAACGATTGCTCTCAAGGCAAACCTTTACGACCAGTTTATTTTTGCTTTCCCAAGTTCGCTTCCTGTGGAGCAAGGCGTTTCGTATGAATATTATTTCGAGGTTTTTGATAATGATGCAATTCATAATTTTAAATGCACCAAATCTTCTGTTTTCTCCAATCGTATTGCTACGGATGAAGAGAAAGAAGATCAAGATTTGCAACAGCAAAACGACAATATCAACAGTCTAGAAAAGTCTTTAAAGAATCAAGACAAGCAAATATCGGACTTGGATAAATTACAAAAATCTGGAAAGGAAAAAGAAAGCCTAGAATTTAAAGACCAACAAAAAATTAATGATTTCATCAAGCGTCAAAATCAGCAAGATAAAATGATGAAAGATTTTGCTGAGAAAATGAAAGATAATCTTGACAAATCAAAAACGGATAAAAAAGATGAATTCAAGGAAGAATTGCAAAAAAGATTGGATAATATCGATAAGGATTTGGAGAAAAACAAAAAATTATTGGAGGAACTAAAAGAACTCAATGATAAAATCCAGCAGGAAGATTTGATGGAAAAAATGGACAAGTTCAAACAAAACGCAAAAAATCAATCTAGGAGTTTGGAACAATTGGTTGAATTGACCAAGAAATATTATGTCCAGAAAAAAGCAGAACAACTAAAAGACAAACTCGAAAAACTTTCCGAAAAACAAGAAGATTTGTCAAATAAAGAAAAGGAAAACAACCTTGAAAACCAAGACGAGATCAACAAGGAATTTGACAAGATTCAAGAAGATTTACAAGATTTGGATAAAGAAAACAAAGAACTCAAAAAGCCTTTGGATATTCCGAATGACAAAGAAGTGCAAAAAAGCATTGATGAAGATTTAAAGAAAGCTTCAGACGAATTACAAAAAGATAAGAAAGCAAGTGCTAAACCCAAACAAAAAAGTGCTGCCAAGAAAATGAAACAAATGTCCAAAAAGATGGAGCAAAGTATGGAGCAAGGCGAAATGGAACAATTAGAA
>Ga0208263_100014_pt1 | contig 99152 bp, 56 predicted proteins | sample LakWasMet28_LOW6_2_FD_183872 | JGI IMG/M metagenome (GOLD analysis project Ga0208263, IMG submission 183872) | Freshwater sediment methanotrophic microbial communities from Lake Washington under simulated oxygen tension - Sediment Metagenome... | ecosystem: Environmental > Aquatic > Freshwater >... | reverse complement strand
ATTATGACGAGGACGGCCGGGTGGACCTGATTATCTACCACGGTGGGGGCGGGGGGAAGAAGCCGCGGAATCCTATCGCGTTTCACGTCAACCGGGACCGTTCGATCGTGGGTGGCGAGGAGTTTTCAGATTTCGAGCGCAGTCGTGGGCGGGCCGCCAAGTTCATCGACCATGACGGGGATGGCGCTCTGGACCTGGTGTTGTCGTCGTTCCCGCTCAACACGCAGCCGGACGGCTGCAATCAATACTTCCACAACGGCGGGAAGGGAGCTTTCGATCCGGCCATCCGGCTGCCCCAAGCGAAGTGGATGGGATTCCGCACGCTGATCACCGACTTCAATCAGGATGGGGTCGCCGATATCATCTTTTACGGCGGCGCCAATCTGGTGGCCGTGCGCGGGGAGAAAAATGGTGGATTCACCGATGTGACCCGGGAGGTGTTTGGGGACCTGGCGGCCACAGATTTCGTCAGCAGCATTGCCGAGATCGACTACGACAACGACGGGGACTTCGATCTCTTTGTCACCCGGGCGGAATTCCCTTTCGACGAGGAGATCGACTTCGATCCCGAACATGCACGTTTTTCGTATTACGTCTTCGCCTCGTTCACCACGGACGTTCCCTATCAATATGATCTAAAAATTGACGGCGATTTCCGGATGGAAAACCTGCAGACCGCCTTTCCCGACCACGATGTCTTCTACGGGCGCCAGGCTCACAAGCTTGAGTTTTCGGTGGATCGGCATGGCGGCAAGGACTTCACCTTGACGCCGCAGGCGGCGGCGGGATGGCCGGCGGTATTGACCAACAATGGCCTCTCTATCGGGTACCTCGGCGACGGCTTGTGGCGGGTCGGTGGTAAAACCAAATCAGCCACGTCAGGGGTGGTGCTGAACGTGAAGGCGCATCCGGCGGTCACGCCGAAGAAGGCGCTTCCCGCCAGACTGTTCGAGAATCGGGGCGGCGTCTTCATCGATGCCACTGACAAGCTGGGGATCGCCGTGCCCGAGCAGACGGCCAGTGCCGCGGCAGGAGACTTCAACAATGATGGTTGGATTGATCTCTTCGTCGTGCGTCAGGGGAATCCCGCCGCCGCGAACGAGCAGCAGCTGCTGCTGAATCAGGGTGGCAAGCGCTTTTTCGCTGCGGCGAACCACGGCATCGTTTCGCCGGAACTCGGTGCCACCGGCGGCGGGGCCGAGGCCTTTGACTACAACGAAGACGGCAATCTTGACCTCATCTATGCGAATGAGCGTGGCCGCTGGCATCTTTACACCAATAAGGGGATCGCATCAGCGGGGAATAACTACGTCGTCGTAAAAGTCGGTTCCTCCCCGTCGCGGAAGGCCACGGCGCAGGGTGCAGTCCTCACGCTCAAGGCTGGTGGCAACACCTACCGGCGCGTGGTCGGTGCGACCTCGGCGGCGTTTTCCATGGGTGAAAACAATCATCTGCATGTTGGCTTGGGCAAATGTGACAAGGTGAATGAAGCCGTCGTCCGCTGGACTGACGGCGAAACGGAAACAGTGCCTATTGATGCTCTTAACCGGAGCTATTCTGCGGGACATCTCGCAGACGTTCCATTGGATTTGCTCAAATAGCGTGCGCCACAACGAATAGGCCCACACTTAAGGAGCCGTAGCCGTTTGAGAATGCCCGGAATGCAGAGAAAGTTCGAACACTCGCGCAACGTAGCTTCAAGTTGACTATCTCAGGGCCGGGAGGGCTGCCTGGAGCAGGCCGACCAGTTGGCTAGGCAGCGGGTAATTTCGTCCCGTAAGGCGATCATTGCACAACAGGCGGAATTCTTTCGTGGTCATGTCGGGCCGCGGACTTTTATCAGGTGTCAGCTGGCAAGCGCTATGGCGGTCCTTTTCGGTGGACCGCCATAGCCGATTCCATCTTCAGAAAAATCGAGCGACTTTCGAAAGTCCGCTGCTCGGCTGTGCCGACTATTAACGACCGCCGCCAGCTTGGTGTTCAGCCCGCCTTTGGTGCGACCGATCGCCTGCGCGGTTTGCCCACCAGGCAGGTTGGCCCCGTCTTGGTGCAACTTGATGCGCGAGCAGTCCAGGTGCCGCAAGGCACCCTGCGCTCGCCGTGCAAAGCGTTGCAGCAACCGCTACCACAATCCGCTCGCACTCCAGCGGCGCCAGCGCGTGTAGATCGAGCCCCACGATCCGTAGCGCTCCGGCATGTCACAGCATGGGCAACCGGTGCGTAGCGCGTACCAAATCGCTGTTACCACAATCCGATCGTCTTTGGGAGGTCGCCCTCCTTTCAGCTTACGGCTGAGTGTTTTGGCGCGAGCATGGTAAATTGTTTTAGCCGCTTGCACAGCACCTTAGCCTATATGTATCGATCGCGTCTATGCGTGACCGCACCTGCTGCTCGGCGTGCAATTTATGGTTCCACCCGGTTTGAAAACACACCCTAGTCTCACCATTCAGCGAGTATCCAATTTACGGGTCCAAGCGATGCAGGCGGCCTACGAAGCCTAGTGGCAGTGGATCAGTGTCCGGGCTGCGGAATACAGTCGGCCGATTCTGGGTGCCCCCGCGGAGCCGGCGACCTGCCTTTACGCTCATGACTGGCACACGGAGGAGGACGTGCCGTGGAATCAGACGATGATCGCCAGCGGCATGGCGACCAATGGCTTTCACGCGGTGAGCTTCGCGCACGCTGGTAACTACACCTTTGACCTGCGGCGCTGGCCGAGCGAGATCGCCGGGGAAACCACGGTCGCTTCCGACCTGCACACGCCGCTACGGGTCACGCAGAGCAATGCCCTCACCCATGGGAAGGCCCTGCCGGTGTGCGCCGCTCGGATCCGGGTTTGGCAGGACGGCCAAACCTATGCGGACGAAAGACAGGTCGTGAACTCGGATTCCTCCGGTCCAGTCTTCACGCTGAAGCTGCCCGCCGGCCCGGCGCAGGTGCAGACGTGGTTCTATGATTCCTCCGGTCAGGAACTATGCGGCGCCTACTATGTTTACGTCAGTGTCGCAGGCGGCGCCGGGCAGCCTTTAGTCGACTAGCCTGATACTAGCGGCTCCATGCTTTTGGACTGTTTGATCTGTCGGGGCGGCAGAGGCGATTGGCCTCAATCGCCTGACAGACGAGCAAGGCCGTTGAGGGCAACGGCCACTACCTAAAATCCAGATTCAAAGGGACTCTGGAATTAATGGTGCCCGGGCAATGTGGGCACCGGTTCACCGTGCGACCAAGCGGACCGTCAGACGATCAAAGGCGAGCCGACGCCGGTAGCTGGTTTCGTTCTCATATTTGTCGACGGCCTCGAGGGTATCGATGCGCTCAACCCGGTCGCACAGCGACTTGAGCAAAGTGCGCACGACGAGGCGGGCGTGGGCGGCACCGAGACACAGGTGGGCGCCAAAACCGAAGGCCACGTGCGGGTTGGGTCGCCGGTCCAGCCGCACTTCCTCGGGAGCCTCGAAGACGGTCTCGTCGTAGTTGGCGGCGGCGAAGTTGAGCGAGACGAATTTTCCTGCCGCCACGTCGATCCCATGAATGTTGACCGGAGCCTTGCACAAACGGGCCAGATGGGTGGAAGGGGAAAGCACCCGGAAGAACTCCTCGCTGGCGCCTACGATTCGTTTGGGGTCTTCGCGGAGGAAGCTGAAGTCGGCGGGTTGGGCCGACAAGTGCCCGATAATGCCCGAGACGGAATTGATAATGGTGTCGCGCCCTCCGGCGAAAACGATGCTGCAGAATCCCAGCATTTCCTCCCGGGTGAGCGGCCGGCCCTGAAAACGGGCCTGGGTGAGACCGCTAAAGAAGTCCGTCCCGGGATTGGCCTGCGCCCGGTCCAGCAGGCTGTTGGTGTAGGTCTCCAAGGCTGCGCCTTTGCTGGTACCGTCGCCTTCGCGGAAGACATGGGTCCCCCAGCTGATCCAGATATCCGCCTCGGACTGCGGCATGTTCAGCAGAATCGCCAGCGCGCGCGACTGCAGCGGAATGGCGAACTCTCGCACGATCTCCAGACTGTCCCGCGACAGGGCATCGGTGACGAGCTGCTCGACCAGGGTTTCCATCTGCGTGATTACCTCCGGCAGTTTGGCCCGGTTGAAGTACGGCTCGGCAATCGCCCGGTATTCTTGCTGCTCGGGGGGATCGACTTCGAGCGGAAGCTGCCGGACGGTGCGGACGTCCTCCTCCGTCGGAATCGGCACCTTGAAGGGAGCGTCTGAACTGAACTGCTGCCAGTCCTTGGCTGCACGTCTCACGTCCTCATGCCGGAGGAGCATCGGCACAGGATTGCCTTGGAAGTTGTTGACGAGGACGCCGTCTTTGCGCCTGGGCTCGCCAAAGGGGTCGGGTTGCTGCTGATGGAAGGGACAGGGCATGGCGTGGGGGGAGGTAGGATTGGCGCGTGGATGTTGCGGGATTGGGTCGAGGAAGGAAATTAAGGTGCCTTGGTCAGGGTGGCGGCGAAGAAGCGCAACGTGTCGGTCAGGTGTTCGTCCCAGTACGGCCAGTCATGTCCGCCGGAAAATTCAGCATATTCATGGACGATACCCTGACGTTCCAGTTCCTGGTGCAACGCCCGGTTGGGGCCGATCAACGGATCGTCCCGGCCGCAATCAAAGCGGATCGCCGGTAGGTCTGCCTTACGGCGGAGCATCGCTTCCAGCACAGAATGGTCTTCCGGCGGCACCGTGTAGCTGGAAACGGGATCGGAAACAAAATTCTTCATCTGCTCGAAATGCGTGATCGAGGAATGCCCGGAGATCGCCCGGAACCGGTCGGCGTATTTCGCGCCCAGACGCAGGGCTCCAAATCCGCCCATGGACAATCCCGCCACAAACAGCGGTGAAGCAGGCGTCAACACGGGCGCCGCTAAACGGGCCGCCAACGGGACCTCAGTTACGATCCATTGCTCAAAATCCTGCCACCGGTGTGGCAAATAGCCGCTGCCATCGCCCCACAAACCATCGCTGGGCATGGCGAGGACCATGGGAGGGATGACGCCTTCGTCGACCAGGCGTTGGGTTGTGAGATGCGCCCCGGCCTTTTGGCTCCAGCACCAATGGCTGCCGTAGACACCATGCAACAAGATGACCAAGGGCACTGGGGTGGATTGGCCGGCACCTATGAGGGGAATGAAGACCGTCAGGTCGGCGCGGGTCTTGAGCGCGGGACTCTTCACGGTGACCGTGCGCAATCCGTCCCGCTCAAAGCGCGGATCCGAATACTCGATGGTCGGGAAGGGCGGGGCGTTCACGAAGGCAGTTCCGGGAATAGGATGACGCCCTTGTAATTGCGACCTTCTAGCATGTCCTCAAACGCCCGGGGCAATTCCTCGAGCTCGTAGGTGCGGGAGATCAACTCGTCCAGCAGGAGTTCGCCCTTGGCGTAGAGGTTGAATATCCGGGGGAAGTCGATGGACGGCGAGCACTGGCCGTAGAGCGGATTGATGTAGGTCTTGTCCCATTCGAACAGCTGCATGTCGAAGCTGATGCGTTTTTCGATGCCGCTCATCTGGATAGCGGTTCCGCCATTGCGCACGAAGGCCAGGGGCGCTGCGCCAAGTTTCGGCACGGCGGTGCTCTCAAAACAGTAATCCGCCCCGCGACCACCGAGCAAGGCCTTGACTTGGGCGGCGGCGAGCAGGAGTTCCTTGTCTTCGGGTACGGCTTGAATCGTGTGGGTGGCGCCAAATTTCTTGGCCGCTTCCAGGCGGTTGGCTCTGCGCTCCACCGCGATGATCTGGGCCGCCCCAGATATCCGGGCGCCCTGGATGGCGCTCAAGCCTACTCCGCCCGCGCCCAAGACGACGACCGAGGTTCCGGGTCTGACCTTGGCGGCATTCACCACGGAGCCATAGCCCGTCATCACGCCGCACCCGACGATGGCCCCGGCGGCGAAGGACACTCCGGCCGGCAGCAAAGAAACCGCTTCACGTCGCACCAGGGCCAACCCGCAAAGGGTTCCGAGGTTGAAGGACCGGTCGATCGGTTTCCCTTGGCGCTGGGTACCCTCGGCGTGCGAGGCTCCGCGCGAACGCTCCAACGTGTAGGCCGGCCGACTGGTCTCGCAGAGGGAATGCCGGCCACACTGGCACTGAAAACAGTCTCCGCAGGGGATCGCCCAGTTTAAGATCACGCGGTCTCCGGGTTTGACGTGCTTTACCGCCGACCCGACCAGTTTCACCACCCCGGCGCCTTCGTGGCCCAGCACGAGCGGGCGTCCCCAGCCTTTGGAATCCCAATCGGTGTGACACACGCCGGAGGCGCGAATTTCCACCAGGACTTCCTCGGGCTGAGGCCAGCCGACTTCGATGGTTTCAATGGTGACGTGGCCTTGGCCATCGCCGATGGCCGCTTGGGTGGTGAACATGGTTGAGAGGGGCTGCCTGGGGGACGGCAGCGATACGTGGAAAGCGAACGCGGCGGTTAAGATAGCGATCCAAGTCGTCCAATACTTCGCCGGTTCATACCCAATAACAGGCTTTAATTACCCCGAAATGCGTGTCTATCTGGTCCGACTGGATATATTCGCCCTTGTGCAAGCTCTCCTCGAAAAAGTCCGGACCGATCCCGCGCGCAGTTTCCAACTGAGCGAATGGCGTCTGAAGCATTTCAATACACCCTGGCATTTTCACCCGGAGATCGAGCTCACGCTCATTCTCGAGGGCCACGGGCGGCGGTTTGTCGGCGACAGTCTGGAACCGTTTGCGCCGGGGGATCTGGTATTGCTCGGGCCCAATTTGCCGCATTTCTGGCAGAGCGAAAGCAGTTGCTCGCATTCGCGATCGCTGGTGGTCCAATTCAAAGCGGATTTTCTCGGGACCGACTTTTGGACCCGGCCGGAGATGCGGCGGATCGGACGCCTGCTGGCCCGCGCCCAACAAGGATTGAGTTTCAACGACAGTGCGGTGATCGAGCCCTATCGGCACGCCATGGCCGCGCTTTCCTCGGATATCGGGCTCAAGGGGCTGACGGGCTTGCTGCACCTGCTGGATCAACTCGCCCGGGACCAGCGGGTGCGACCGCTGGCCAGCCGGGCCTATCCACCGGCCACCAACCACCGGGCGGAGCAGCGACTGGCCCGGATCTACGACTATGCTGGGCGTCATTTCGCGCGGACCATCACTCTGCCGGAACTCGCCCGGGAAGTGGCCATGACTCCGGCAGCCTTCAGTCGATTCTTCAAGCGGGTGTCCAAGCGTTCACCCTCCGATTTCCTTAATGACCTTCGGATTGAGCACGCATGCCGATTGCTGAGGGAGAGCGACCGTACGGTCACTGACATTGCTGCCGCCGCCGGGTTTCCCACGCTGACAAACTTCAACCGCCGATTTCGTGAACGCAACGGGACTACACCCCGCGAGTACCGACAGTCGTTCCTGCGGTAGGTGGGGCCGGAATGGATGGCTTACCGATAAAGGTCAATAATGAGAAGGGACTGATCAAGCAACCTGGTGCCGCCTAAGGAATTGACTGGGGCTTACGCCGGATAGGATGCGAAATCGACGATTGAAATGGGATAGGCTTTCAAAGCCGCAAGCGAAGGCGACCTCGGCAATGGTCTGGTCCGTCTCCAGCAGCAGCCGGTGCGCGTGTCCGATGCGAACCTCGTTGACAAAATCGGAAACGGTGCGGCCGGTGACCCGCCGGAAGTAGTGGCTGAAAGCTGAGGGACTCATGCCTACCGTCCGGGCGATCGCCTCGTAGTTAATCGCCCCGGCAAAGTGTTGGAAGATGTATCCGTAGGCAATGTTGATGCGTTCGCTGGCAAACTGATCAAGTTGCGGCGAAAAGCCCGGGCTCGACAACTGGATGGGTTTCCGGTCCTCGGAAAGAAAATGCAAAATCTGCAGAAAACCGATGAGATGTGCCAGGCCTTTGCCAGCTGGGAGCGCTTGGAGCAGAGGACTAACCTGTTCCAACGTGCCGCGGCTGAAAGCAAGTCCGCCTCTAGCGCGGTCTAGCAGCCGACGGACTGAGAGTAACTCTGCGCAGGCGAGGAAGTCCGAGCCGAATGAATCCGGGCGAAAGTGCACCACCACCGAGTGGGCATAATCGGCTTGTTTGCGGGCGGTCGCGGCATTTCGCCAGTAATGCGGTAGATTGGAACCGATCAGCACGAGGTCGCCGGGTTCAAATGAAGCAATGCTGTCACCGACGAAACGCTGCCCGCTACCGCGTCTGATCCAGGTGAGCTCGCATTCCTCGTGAAAATGCCACGGGCTGGTGAAGGCGGGGAGAATGAATTCACGAACGGCGAAAGAACGTGATTCATCCTTCGGGATCAGCTCGAACTTGGCTTTCGGGTTTCGCGACATGGACAGCATCTTCATCTAGGCTCCCCTCACGGGACGCGGCAAGCCGCCTTACCTCGCATTCCTTGCCTGAGATCCGGCTTGGGCTGTCAATAGAGTGCCAGCCTTGAGCCATCCCAAGGTAGCTCAGTCCCGAGGAATAGACTAGGCTGGAAGGACTAACCCAATTGAACGCGATAGGGTTTACCCATTATCCTCATGAACGAACTCCACCCTCTGACCAAAGCGATCATAGACGGCAGGCGCAAAGAGGTGCCCAACCTAGTCAAACAATGTCTCGCGGACGGCGAGATGGCGGGCGATATCGTTGAAAAGTTGCTAGTGCCAGGCATGGCGCTTGTCGGCGACAGGTTTAAGCGCAATGAGGTATTTGTTCCCGAAATGCTCATGGCGGCCCGTGCCATGAAGGAAGCGTTGAATATTCTGGAACCCTCACTTGTGGCGGCCGGGGTTAAACCGGAGCACACCGCCGTTATCGGCACGGTGGAGGGCGACCTGCATGACATCGGCAAGAACCTCGTGGCGATGATGTGGAAGGGCGCGAACATTGAAGTCATCGATCTCGGGGTTAACGTGGCGCCCGCAAAATTTATCGAGGCAGTCAGACTGCACAAGCCAAGGTTGGTGGGTTTGTCTTCCCTGTTGACCACGACCATGCCGGCCATGCGTACTACAGTGAAGGCCATACGTGATGCCGGGCTCTCGGTAGGAATCTGTGTGGGAGGCGCTCCGATTACCCACGAATTCGCCAAGGAAATCGGCGCTGATGGCTTCGCGATTGACGCCGGTGGTGCCGTGGATGCGGCGATGGCTCTTCTCCAGCGAAAGGATTGAGCCAACCTAGTTTCGTGACCATGAATCGGGACTTCTACCTCGATCTCGCAGCCAAGGGTATCGGCATGCCCATTGGAACGCATCTGATTTTGCATGAACACCAGGATCACGCCGCCATTGTCCAAGACGGGTATCGGCTGGGGCAAGTGGTGGAGGAAGCGGCCCGCCGGTTCCGGATGCCATTGGCCTTTCCACTCATGGACCTCAGGCTGGAGAAAGAGGCGCTCCTCCTGGCGCGCGGCGTGGCGCCCGATTCCGTGGACGGTTATCACTTTGCAGAAATTCCCATTGAAGAGGGAAGGTTCCTCCTGACCAAGACCATGGGGGCAGTATGTGGGGCGATTCGCCACATCGCGGAAAACACCGAGCTTATCCCGATCGGGATGAGTATCGGACCATTTTCATTGATGACCAAATTGATTGCGGACCCGATCGCACCCGTGTACCTGGCGGGAACTGGTGCGACCCGCGATGACGACACTGAAGTCGCTCTCGTGGAACAACTGCTAAAGCTGGCACTATTCACCATTCGGAGCTATCTCGACGCCCAAATCGAGGCCGGGGCCAAGGCTATAATTTTGTGCGAGCCGGCGGCCAATACAGTGTATTTCTCGCCCAAGCAGCTAGCTGTTAGCTATGGGGTATTCGACCGATATGTCATGCGCAATAATCTGTTGCTGCGCGATCAACTCCACCGGCGAGGAGTGGATCTGATCTTCCATGATTGCGGCGAACTGCTGGATGGAATGGTGCAACGATTTGCCTCGCTTGATCCGGCAATCATCAGCCTCGGTAGCTCACGTCTGCTCTGGGAGGATGCGGCGCTGGTGTCGAAATCAACAGTGCTGTACGGCAATCTGCCGACCAAACAGTTCTATTCCGACTCGCTAATGAGTGAGGAGAGGGTACGGCAACTGTCCGAGGAACTCATCTGCCGCATGCGCGAAGTCGGTCATCCTTTCGTCCTCGGAAGCGAGTGTGATATCTTAAGTGTCCCGGGTAGCGAACGGGCTATCATGGCCAAGGTGGAGGCGTTTCTGCGAACGGCCCGATCCAAAGATTTATGAAAAAAAGCGATGTTATCAGAATGGTGCTGGACGGGAAAAAGCCGCCCTATGTACCTTGGTCTTTCAAGTTTACTCAGGAACCCAAGCAGGCTTTGCAGGCGCATTACCGCGTGGACGACCTGGACGAAGTCCTTGGCAACCATATTTTGCAACTGGGCAGCGACATCGGCTTCTTCGATGAATTGGGAAGCAACCTATACCGGGATGTGTTCAAGGTGGTCTGGGATCGCAGCATAGATAAGGATATTGGCGATATCTCTGGCTGCCTGCTGCCGGAACCGACTCTCGCAGACTACCAGTTTCCCAACCCGCTGGATCCCCGTTTCTATGCCAACATTGAAGGCGAAATTCAGAAAAAGCCGGAGATGTTCCGGGTCTTCCAGATCGGGTTTTCCATGTATGAGCGCGCCTGGACTTTGCGGGGCATCGAGAATCTCTTGATGGATTTCATAGAGAATCCGGAATTCGCGCACGCCTTGCTGGATGCTATCTGTGATTACAACATGGCGCAGATCGATAAGGCCCTGACCTACGACATAGACGCCGTATATTTTGGTGACGATTGGGGACAGCAACACGGGCTGATCATGGGGTACAACCGCTGGAAAGAATTCATTTACCCCCGACTGAAACGCATGTACGGCCGCGTCCGCGCAGCGGGCAAATACGTGATGATCCATAGTTGCGGCGACGTGGATGAACTGTTTGATGATTTAATTTCTATTGGCTTGAACTGCTTCAATCCGTTTCAACCCGAAGTGATGGATGTGTTTGAGATCCTGCCCCGGTACCGCGGACGTCTGGCCTTTCACGGCGGACTTTCCATGCAAAGAACCCTGCCGTTTGGCACCCAGGCCGAAGTGGTCGCCGAATCGCAGCGCTTGCTCGGTCTGGGGAAAGAGGGGGGCTACATCTTCTCGCCTTCGCACTCGGTGGAAAGTGACACCTCGTTGGAAAACATGCTGTCATTTGTCGAAGTCGCCCAAAACCAGCTGAAATGAAGCGCCCGCATCCGCTTCCTTGGTTTGGACCCCGTTGCCCCAACGATTTCAAGCTATCCGCCCAGATGCTCCCAGATGGTTTGTCCGCGTACTGCAATAGTGGTCGCGTTGGTCAGCGGCGAATGGCATTCTTTCGTCCGTGTTCATGATGGATTCATGGACGACGATTAAATCCGCCATCCGGGCTTTTCTTGTTGAAAGGCTGATATCATGTCTGGGCGATTCGCTGACAAAGGTACTAATCCCACCCGGCGTTCATCAAACCAGCATTTTCCCACGTGAGTAGTCTTTACCTTTTCCGTCAGGCATTCCCCGGATCGCGATACTGGGCTCTTCTCGTAGGAAGTATGCTGCTTACCCTATCACTGTTGGCTGAGGCTGGACGATCTGAGCAGGATTTCAATGCGGGATGGCGGTTTCACCTTGGGGACGACGTGACTCCAGGCGCTGGTGTGTCCGCCGATGAATTGGCGTGGCAGGTCGTACGGTTGCCGCATGATTGGGCAATTTCCGAGGGCTTCACGCAGCAGGCGACCGGGAGCAGCACTGGATTTCTTCCCGGCGGCATCGGTTGGTATCGCAAGAGTTTCAAGCTGCCAGAGTCTTGGCGGGGCCAACGCGTTATCCTCGTCTTTGACGGAGTCTACAAATTAGCCCGCGTGTGGCTGAATGGGCAGGAGGTCGGTGGTCGGCCCAACGGCTTCGTGTCCTTCGATCTCGATCTCACCACCGTGGCTCACTACGGAGAGCAGACCAATGAACTGTTGGTGCGGGTCGACCATTCCGCCTATATCGACACCCGCTGGTACTGCGGTTCGGGCATCTACCGGAATGTCCGACTGGTGAGCACCGCCCGTACTTATATACCGGAATCCGGCGTTTGGGTGCAGACCCCTGAAATCAATGCCGACCGCGCGACCGTCACGGTCACGACTACGGTCGTCACAGAAGAGGGGAAGGCGCGACCCGTGCAACTTGCCGTGGAGCTGTTGGATCCCGCCGGTCAGGTGGTCGCGAGCCGGAACCGGTCATTTCCCAACGGGGCTCCGGCTCAGATCGTCGATGACTTCACGGTGCCTCACCCGCAAAGTTGGGACCTGGTCACGCCCAAACTCTATCAAGCCCGGGTTCGGCTTGAGCGCGACGGACAGCCGCTTGACGAGCGCAGCATTTCCTTTGGCGTCCGCACGGCCCGCTTTGATGCCAGGCAGGGCTTTTTGCTCAACGGTCAGGTGGTGAAAATCAAAGGCGTGAACCTGCACCACGATGCCGGCCTCGTCGGGGTGGCTGTGCCCAAGGACGTTTGGCGCGACCGCTTGGTGAAACTGCGCAGTGTGGGGGTCAATGCGGTCCGCACGGCCCATAATCCGCCCAGTCCCGAGTTTCTCGACCTGTGCGATGAACTGGGGTTTCTGGTCATGGACGAATTCTTCGATGAATGGAGTGTGCCGAAGGATAAGTCGCTCGTCTGGCTCGGCGACAACAAGGCGCCGCCCGAGGTCAATCATGGCTACTCGGAGTTGTTCGCCGAGTGGGCTGAACGTGACGTCAAGGCCACGATCCGCCGCGACCGGAATCATCCCTCCGTCATCTTATGGAGCATCGGTAACGAGATCGAGTGGACCTATCCATATTACTCGAACGCTTCGAGTCTCAATGGCGACACCAATTATTTCACGCAGGCGCCCGATTTCGATCCGGTGAAGATCCGCGAACGAATGGCGAAAGTGCATCCCGGCCCGGATGAGCTGCTAGCGATCGCCCAGCGGCTATCGGGTTGGGTGCGGGAGACCGATCCCACACGACCGGTGACCTCTGGTTTGGTGCACCCCTCGGTCGGCTTTGCCACCGGCTACGCCGCGGCCCTGGGGGTGGTGGGATTCAATTACCGGGCCAATGAATACGACGGAGCCCACGCCATGTATCCGTCGGCTTGTATCATGGGCTCGGAGAATTGGGGTACGTGCGCCGAATGGGAGGCGGTACAATCCCGTGACTTCGTCGCCGGCATGTTCATCTGGACCGGTTATGCCTATCTCGGCGAGGCCGGTCCCTGGCCGCGCAAGGGACTGGAGATTTCCCTCTTTGATTTTGCGGGATTCCAGACGCCGCGCGGAGCAATGTTTGAGTGCCTCTGGCGATCCACTCCGAAAGTCTGGGTGGGGACGACCCGCGCCGAGGATTCAGAATACAGTCAAACGGCAGAGGGGACATGGAAATTCACGCAACGGGCCTATGAGCCACCGGCGATGAAATGGCTGCGTCGTTGGGAATGGGATCGGGTGGCGGCGACGTGGAATTATCCCGCCGGTGAGGACACGATCGTGCAGGTCTATGCCAACACGGAGGAGGTCGAGCTATTGCTCAACGACCGACCGTTAGGGCGCCAGAAAATGGCGGATTGGCCGGACCATATCGCCAAGTGGGCCGTGCCCTTTGTCGCCGGCCGGTTGGAAGTGGTCGGCTTGAATGGCGGCCAGCGCGTGGCCACCGATCTCCTGCAAACGTCTGGTCCCTTGGCTGCCATCCAACTCAAGTCTGACCGGTCCTCGCTCAAAGCCAATGATACGGATGTAGTCCGCGTGGAGTTGCAGTTGCGGGATGCGGCCGGTATTCCGGTGGTCACGGCTGATCGGGAAGTCATCTTTGACATCACGGGCCCCGTGCGGATTCTCGGCGTGGACAATGGCTGGGAAAGCAGCGTGCAGCCTTACCAGGTGAACCACGTTGTTACCTGGCAAGGCCGGGCCATGCTGCTTTTGCAGGCCCAGGATCAAGTCGGTTTGGTGACGGTGACGGCCCGTGGTGCGGAGATCAGCTCCCCGGCGATTGAACTGAAAATTGAATAATGAGGCTTTGAGTGAAACGCGAGGATACGACGGACTTCGCGCCGTGGATCTGGCGGGAGAGGTATTGTTTTCGTTTTAGGGGGAGGATTCGCCACATCCCGATCGTTGACGAACATCAAGGGTGAAGGTGTTCCAACCGACTGGATATTTCGCTGAACGCATTGCCCAGGGTCTTGGGTGATAATTCAAACGCGTAGCCATGATAATCACGCAGCAGCGTGATCGAGTTCATGATCAGCAGGGTTTCCACGGCGCTGGTGGAATTTGCGAGAGCGTGGGTCAGCACCGGGACGGGATCATCGGCGTGGATCAGGCCGAGAAACTCGGCGGCCCGGACCCGCACCAAGGGCTCGGGATCGTTCAGCGCGAGTGCCTTGGCGGTGGCAATGAACGGGGTTGCTTGCCGTTCGAAGGAACTGCACACGATCAGGCCCCAGTAGCGTTCCCAGGGATCGGCCGACGCGAGGGCGGCGGCGATGCGCTGAGAGGCCTTGGGAAAGGGCTGCAGGCTGAGATCGGCGATATCCACGAGTCGGCCGATTTCATCGCGATGAGCCATGCCGAACGCCGTGGGGTTCTGGGCCGCTTGATTAGCCAGCACGCTTTCAGGGTAGAAACTCAGGTCGGGCATGCCCTTGACCCACTCGGTCAGGCGGGTGCGCATGGCCGCCAAGGTTTTCACGAAGGCGGGATCGCCAGCGAGATTGTGCACCTCATCCGGATCGGTGGTAAGGTCATAGAGCGCCTCCGGGGCGCGGGGCTCGAAGAATTGACGTTGCTCGGCGGATAGCTGGCCGGCGTGAAAGAGGCGGTCCCACTCTTGATACGCCAGTTGCCGGTAGCGGTATTGGTTGAAGAGCGCGTCCACGTTGAAGGGCTGGTAGCTGCGCATGTATAGGAAGCGGCCACGGCGGAGGGTGCGGACGAGATCGTATTTTTCATCGAAGCGGTCGGCGTAGCCGAAAGTTTCGTCGCGGCTCTCAAGTCGGGCGGTGTCTACGCCGGGTCCAAGGAAAGGCCTTCCGTCCATGCCGTTGGGCGTCGGAATGCCGGCGAGATTGAGCACTGTGGGGCCAAAGTCATAGAAATTCACGAACGCGGCTTCGCGGGAACCGGGTGCTTGGCGCACAAGGTGGCGCCACTTGGCGGGCACCTGCACGACGAGTGGGATCTGGAGACCGGAATTGTAGGCGTAACCTTTGCTGCGGGGCAAGATGCCGCCGTTGTCACCATAGTAGAAGATGATCGTGTCATCGAGCACGCCGTCCTTGGCCAGCTGAGCGATGAACGCGCCGACTTCGGCGTCCATCTTCACTTGGAGATCGAGGTATTTGGCGATACTGTAGCGGATGACCGGTGTATCAGGCAGGTAGGCGGGTACGCGGACGGTGGCCGGATCTGTCTGGGTGGGCTCAGTCGCCATTTCCTTCGCGGTGAAGAACAGCTGACCTTCATGGGTGGAGCCGAAGTTCTGCACGTGGAAGAACGGCTGACCTGGCCGGCGATTGCGATAGGATGCGCGTCCGTTCGAAGCGTCCCAGACGTCGGTTGCCTTGATTACATTGTAATCCTCCTTGCTGTTGTTGGAAGTGTAGTAGCCCGCGGAGCGCAAGATGGCCGGAAACATCCGGAGATCTGGCGGCATTGGTACCAAGACCGCGCGACGGTGGTATTGGGCAAACAGACGCGGGGCATAGCTGCCGGAGATCAGGGTTGAACGTGCCACCGAGCAGACCGGGGCGTTTGAAAATGCGTGGTCGAAGGCAATCCCGTCCCTGGCCAGTGCTTCAATATGCGGGGTGGGCGCCCCGTGGGGGGCATAGAGCCGCAGATACGCGGCGCTGTTGTCCTCGGAAACAATCCAGACGATGTTGGGACGGTCGGCGGCCCAGAGACTTGCCGCGGCCAGGGTTGTTGCCAACAGGACGCTTTTGAACAGGGATTGCATGAATAATTGTGGTTTACCGTTTGATCGGCTTTCCGGTCGCATCAACCTCGGTGAGAGCGGCGGGGGCGAGCGGTGGTTGCATGAGACGATCCATGGCCTTGGTTAGTTTCGCCTGCGCAGCTCGGGCGGCCGGAGTGTAGTTGGCCGGATCGAGGAATTGTTCGGTGGGATCGAGAAGGGAAAGCGCAAAGAGACGGCCGTCTCGGAATAGTTTGAAGTGATGGTCGAGGGCGAAGATGGAGCGGGTGAACTGTTCCTTGTCTGAGCCGGGGCGGGGGTCGTACCAGAAAAAGCACCAGTCGCGGGGATGGGGATTTCGTTCGCCGAGAAGTTGGGGAGCAAAACTGTTTCCTTCCGTATGCCACTCGGCCGGTACGGTTCGACCGACCAGGGCTGCTAGCGTGGGCAGGAAGTCGGTTGCATCGATCAGATCCGCATTCACCACGCCGGCGGGGGTGCCGCCCGGCCAGTTGGCGATCAGGGGGACCCGGATGCCGGCCTGGGTCGGGAGACCTTTGCCACCGGGCACCGGGAGTGTTCCTAGGTGCGAAGTGATTTTCTGGTCGGTGCCGTTGTCGGCGTAGAAAAGAATCAGCGTATCATCGCGCAGGCCCAGATGGTCGATTGCTGCCACGAGCCGACCTACAATCGTATCCACATACTCAACCATATCTTTGAAGTTCCTGGTGCTGGTAGCCAGGCGGCTGGTGGGGTCGTGCCAGGCGTCAGAATGGGGGGTCGGATTGAACGGCGAGTGGGGAAGCACCATCGGATAGTAGACAAACATAGGTTCGGTGCGGTGACGCGTCATGAAATCAACGATGAAGTCGACATTGAGATCCTCCCCGTACTCTCCTTTGGCGGTGTGGAGGATTCCATTGCGCAGATAGGTCGGATCGGCATAACGCGAGCCCATGTCTTCCGGTTCTTCGGCGTGGAAAAGGGAATAATCCTCAAAGCCGCTTTGGGCCGGATGGGTGCCGGTGTCACGCCGTTGGCTCGCCCCGGGAAAATCTACCGGATCGTAGGAGGTCAGCTGCCACTTGCCGGCGATGACGGTGCGGTATCCGAATTGCCCCATCAGGTGGCCGAAGGTTTTCTCTCCCCGCGTGAGAATGCCAAAGGCCTCCCAGTTGCGCTGGTTATATCGACCGGTCATCAGTTCGAGTCGGGTGGGGGAACAGAGCGGCTGGGCGTAGGCGTGCGTGAACCGTATCCCAGTCGCCGCGAGGCGGTCCAGATTGGGCGTCTGATAGTCGGTACCGCCGTAGCAGCCGAGTCCCTCGATGCCGAGATCATCAGCCATGATCAGCACGATGTTTCTGGGTAATTTCGGGGCCGGGGTGGCCGCCCCCGATTGACCGAGGAGGCAAAGACCGAAGATGAGGCTGGCCGCAACTTTCTGGGATAGTGGCATGGTGTGGGGAGGTGCGGTGAAAACGACGATGAGCGGTTCAGTCTATCCCGGCCGCCCGTTCCTTTTTCACGTTTTCGATGTGGGGATCCAGCCAGAGTGGCGGCACGTTGGGGGCGTCCCAGCGGTAGTATTCGTCCAGCAGGAGGGCTTTGACCGCGGGCAGTTGGGCGGAGAGGTCATGCTGCTCGCGGAGATCAGTGGTGAGATCGTAGAGTTCCACCGCGGGTTTCAGGCCGGGCTTCGTCAGCTTGTAGTTACCCGATCGGACGGCGAAATCCCAGCCGCCGGCGACCCGCCAATGCAAGGCTACGTGGGGGATGCCGGTGGCCATGCCGGTGAGATAGGGGACCAGATTCACGCCCTCGGTGCGGTCCGCAAATGCGGCGGTGCCTCCGGCCAGCGCGAGGGCGGTGGCGTGGATATCGAGCGAACTGACGGGCTGCCGGTAAACGGTACCGGCGGTCAGGTGCCCGGGCCAGCGGGCGGCGAAAGGCACCCGGATGCCCCCTTCATAGGTGCTGCCCTTGAAACCGCGCAGGGGGTGGTTGTCGGCGACATCGAGGCGGCCACCGTTGTCGCTCAGAAAGAACACGAGAGTATTTTCATCGAGGCCCTGGGCTTTTAGTTCTGCGAGCACACGGCCGACGCCATCGTCGACGGCACTAACCATGGCCGCATAAATCTTCCGGGCGCCGGTGAGATGGGGGAAGCGGGCCAGATACTTTGGCGTGGCCTGGTTGGGTGCGTGCGGCGCGTTGTAGGCCAGATAAAGGAAGAAGGGGTTGGCTTTGTTGCGTTGGATGAATTGGACGGCTTCGGCCGAGAAATCATCAGTCAGGTAGGTGATAGCTTTGGCGGGGACCTTGGTGTGGCCGCGATAGATGGAGTCGTCCTTGTCGCGGGCCTCACCAAAATAATTGAAGCCGCCGCCGAGAAAGCCGAAGAATTCGTCAAAGCCGCGGTTGAGTGGGTTGAACTGCGGGGCTTTGCCGAGGTGCCATTTTCCGATGATGCCGGTGGTATAGCCGACGGTCTTGAGCCTCGCCGGAAGCAATACTACGGACACAGGAATTCCCTCCTCATTGTCGTCGGTTGCTCCCTCGGGATTATGCTCATGCCCAAAGCGCTGCTGCATCCGTCCGCTCAGGAGGCCGGCTCGCGACGGACTGCAGTATGGGTGGGTGACGTATCCTTCCGGGAAATGAACGCCCTCGTGGGCGATACGATCGAGATTGGGGGTTGGGATGTCCTTGCACCCATTGAAGCCAACGTCGGTGTAGCCTTGGTCATCCGTGAGGATGATGATGATGTTGGGCTTGGCAGCCGGCGTGGTGCTGGCAATGGCAGTGGTGCCGGCCAGCAGCGAGCCTATGGCGTAAACCCACAGACGCAGCCGGAAAGCGGGTATAGTGACTCGGGCGGACCTCATCGGCTGTTCCTGTTTGATGTGATCAACGGGTGGATGGTCTGGCATCGGCAGAAAGTGGCTGGACCGCTGGTTCAAGTCGCCAGACTCGCACCCAATCATAGCGAGTGGTTCGCTGGTCAAGCGTGCCGGTATCAATGAGGCCGCCGTCGGGTGGGACCGGATTCCAGTCATACACCTCCACGGCCATTTGAATGAAAGCGGGCACATCCCAGGCCGTTTTCGGATTGATGGTATAGGTCGGGCGCCCATCGAGGAAGAACTGGACTTCGTCGGTCGACTTCCACCAAGCCGCGTAAACATGAAAATCCTCGGAGTTGCGGTTTTCGAGCGGTACTGATTTTTGCATCTGCACTTTGTTGGGCTTGATCCAGTGGATCAGGTTTGAGTGAAAGATCCGGTCCCATTTCTTGGCCCAGGGAGCAGTGAGATCGGTGACCAAGCCCACACACTCCTGAATATCCAGCTCGAGCCGTTCGCCCGGTCGGCCGTCCTTGGTCATCAGCCAGAAGGTCGAGGACATGACAGTCGCGTTGGCCTTCATGCGGCATTCAAAAAACCAGCCGGGCTGTCCCGGGAGGAGGGAGCGAACAATGGCGCCCTGGTGGGTGAACTTCTTTCCGCCTCTAATGACCGGCTGGTCGAGTTTGCTGACCGTCACCTGCAACTCTCCATTCTGAATCTTGACATTACCTGCCTGGAATAGCCCCGGGGCCCGGCCATACCAACCCCAGCCGTTGGCCACCGGCTCGTCCTGCCACTTGGTCTGGTCGATTTGATCGCCTGCGAATTCATCCGAGAGGGCTTCCACCAATCGCCAGACGGCCATGCGGGGTTTAGGGTCCTTACCAGGTTCAAAGGTTGGTTGAAGCGTTTCGGCCGGGAGGGTCGCGGCGGACGCAATAGCAAGGCTCAAGGCGTACAAATGAGATTTGGTGATCATGGGAACAGGGGACGGGGTGTTCAGTACTTCCCTGAAGTCCCATACGTTTCCTTCTTGGAAGGCCGCGGACGCTGGCGATTTGGAGTGGGAGCCCCAGTGCGACGATCAAAATCGTCAGGTGTACGCACGCTTGGGATGAAGTCGTCGGTCTCTGTGATCCAGCGTTCCAGCGCGTTGCGATGTCGTTGCAATAGTTCCTCGTAGCCGGATCGGGTCGCCAAGTTTACCAGCTCCTGTGGATCGTTTTCGAGATCGTAAAGCTCCTCCGGCGGACGGGGCGCGAGAAACGGCCTCGATTGAGCTTCGTTCAAGGCACCTTGCTCAAACAGTCTGACCAACTCCCACCAGGTCTTGTGATACACCGTATCCGCACTGGGCGTCGCTGGCAGATCATTGTAGTCGTTCCTGATGTAGCGGTAGCGGGCGGATCGCACGGAGCGGCCATGATCCTCGAAATCGTGCCAGTTCCGTTCGGAAAAGGCGAATTCCCTAAACGGGGTATCCGGCTGCTCCAGCAACGGCACGAGGCTTTTGCCCTGAAAGGATGGCGGCGGCACGGCGCCGGCCAGGGCCAGGAAGGTCGGCGCGATATCGATGGTGCTGATGATACTCCGGCAGACTTGCCCGGGTTTGATCTTGGACGGCCAATAGACGATAAAGGGCGTTTTGACGCCCGAATCATAGAGCGTGGTTTTGTCCCGGGCAAAGGGCCGTCCGTTGTCGGCTACAACGATGACCACGGTGTTGTCGGCGATTTTTTGGCGCTCCAGTTCCTGCAACACCCGGCCGACATTTTCATCGAAGCGCGAGATTTCATCATAGTAAGCGGCAAAGTCCTGCAGATACAGGTCGGTTGCGGGATAATAGCGCGGGAGGACAACATCCTTCGGCTGATGATGCACCGGGAGCGGGCCTTCCATAAATGGTCGATGGGAGTCCCACGCAGCCAGCCAGAGAAAAAACGGCCGGTCCGCCGGGCGTTCCTTGAGCAGAGTAAGCCAGTCATCGGCGCCGGAAGTTGTCCCTTTGCTGATTTCCATTTCCAGGATGAGATCAAAACGATCGCGGACTTCATCACCCAGATGCCATTTGCCGGCGGCGGCCGTCCAGTAGCCTTTCTGTCGGAGCAGTTCGGATACGGTGGTCTGTTCCTTGGGCAGCGGCCAGTGCAGCTGCTCGGCCCCGGTGTTGTGCGGGTAGCGGCTGGTGATCATGCTGCAACGGCTGGGACTGCAGGAACTGGCGGTGAGAAAAGCTTGGTCGAACCGCATACCCTGTGCGGCCATCTGGTCGAGGTTCGGCGTCTGGATCGTGGGATGCCCATAGGCGCCGAGGTCGGCCTGACTCTGATCATCCGCGATGATGAGGATGATGTTGGGCGAGGTGTGCTCCAAGGAGGCGGTCAGCGGTGAACTAACGCTGGCGAGCAGGAGTAGGCAAGGGACGAGGGAAAAGATGGGTCTCTTCATCGCATTAACGCAGGTCTTTGAGTTGCTCGAAATACTCGGGCTTCCAGGCGATCGGCTGGCCGCCAAGGTGAAACCAGTCGACGAAGGTCTGGCGGAGTTCGGCGGCCAATTCGGGATGCTGGGTAATCACGTCGTGTGTTTCCGACGGGTCGTTGGCGATGTCGAAGAGCATCGGGTCGCCCTGTTCCATGATTTGCATGAGTTTCCAGTTTCCGCGACGGACGGCCCACGCCGGTGGCGGGTTGTCGTGGCCGACAGACTCCCTGGTGACATCTTTTTCGTAGTGCGACCCCGCCCAGAACAACGGGCGTTCGGGTTGCAGGTCCTGCTGCGCCTTCAATGCAGGCAGCAGGCTGATCCCGTCAACCACCTCATTCTTAGGCACGTTCAGACCGGCGGCCGCGAGGGCGGTCGGCAGGATATCGAGGGAGATGACGGGTTGCCTCCGCACTTGTCCTGCCGGGACAACCGCCGGCCAGCGCACGATGAACGGGACTTTGTCCCCGCCATCGTATTGAAAGCGTTTGAACCCGCGTAGGTCGCCATTGCTTCCTTTCCACCAGTAAGGCAGGCCGCCGTTGTCGCTGAGGAAGAAAATGATCGTGTTGCGGGCTTTGCCGGAATTGTCCAGAGCGGTGAGAATTCGTCCGATGCCGGTATCGAGTTCCGCCACCATCGCGGCCTCCACCAACTCATTTTGAGGAAACCCGGAAAAGCGTGCGGTGGTTTCCTTCGGTGCTTGGTTCGGCCCGTGTACGGCGTTGTAGGCGAGGTAAACGAAGAAGGGCCGGTCGCCACTGCGTTCGATGAAGCTGATGGTCCGGTTTGTGAATTCCCTGGTGAGATAGTCGTGGGATTCCACCTTCTTGCGGGCGTCGAACAAAATAGGGGATTTGAAATAGTCGGTTTGAGCGCTGTTGAACCCAAAGTATTCGTCAAATCCCTTGTCCAGCGGATGTTGACCCGGGAGCTGGGTGCCGAGGTGCCATTTGCCAATCATGGCCGTGGCGTAACCCGCTGCTTTGAAGTAGCGTGGCATCATGGTCTGGTCACCCGGCACGCCTCCGCCCTGCACCTGGTTGTCGCAGTTGGCGTAGATGCCGAAACGTTGCTGATAGCGCCCGGTCATCAACCCGGCGCGGGATGGTCCGCAAACAGAGGCCGTCACATAAGCGTCAGTAAACCGGGCGCCTTCGGCGGCTAGTCGGTCAATGTTTGGCGTGGAGACTCGGGAGGAGGCACCACCGTAGGAATTGATGATTCCATAACCCAGATCGTCGGCCAATATCACGATGATGTTGGGTTTTCCTCCCGCAGAGGAGTCGACGGCGGCAGGCAATGAAGTTGCAAGGCTGAGCAGTAGCGCAACTATGCCGGGAAGGGGGAGCCAGATACGGGATGGGCTATTCATCGGAACGGGAGTATCTGAATGAATTGGGTATTGGACCGAGTGGTCTGCATAGCCCGGCAGACGGATTGCGCGTTTCGGTCGGTGTGAAGGCGGCAATTTGCTTGGGGCTCGCATGGATTGCGCGGAGGTGGGTTAGCTTCGAGCAAGATTGCCGCAGCGAGCAAGGAGGTGTGCATGAAATGCCTCACAGATTCTTTGGAGTCAGGCTTGGCACATCGAAATGGCCGTCATCGGGCGCGGGGCCGGGGGCGAAGCTGCTGATCATGGCTTGATTGTCCGGATTCGTATTCCCGCTCTGCACCTTCGATGTCCCCGCGCCGCTGCATCTTTTGGCGCGGCGAGAGCAATAACAGGTTTACGGCGATGCATTTGGATTTCAATGCCGTGGGAGGGTTCCGGTCGCTGATGGTTATCTGGTGAGACCGCCGCCCATGATTTCCAGGCCGACGGCATATTTGCCGGTGAAGTTGGCGGGCACTTTCACTCCCAGAGCGGTGGTGGTTTGTTGCCATTCCACGGGGCCATCGAAACCGAGTAGCTTGACGCTTGTGACAGTACCACGGTGGTGCGAGAGGGCTTTGATCGTGATTTTGCCATTGGCCGGCAGGTCCATGGCGAAGGCGTAGACCTTTTTCCCTTTGGTCGTGAAGCGAATGTCCTCAGCAGTGAATGAAAAATCTTCCTTGAAGTGCCCGCCGGTGATGGTGGATGCGGCCGGACCTTCGCCGAAAACCGTCCAGGGGCGGGTGCCGTAGATGCCCTCGCCGTTTGCCGTCATCCACTCACCGATGCTGGCGAGAAGGGTTTCGACCTCGGGGTCAATGGTGCCGTCGGGTCTTTGGATGACGTTGAGGAGCAGGTTGCCATTTTTGCTGACGATATCAACCAGGGTGCGTATCACCCACCCGGGCGAACGATACATCGTGCCAGTGTCTTTGGCCTTCCAGTTCTTGTTGTAGAACCAGTCGCCGATGGACGTGTCGGTCTGCCAAGGGAGGGGATTGATGCCGGGCAGGAGTCCTCTCTCCATGTCCTGCACGTAGGAGCCGACGACGAATTCGCCTGAGTTGTTGCCCTGTTTGCAGTTGTAGACCACCTGCAGGCTGCCGTTCTGCTTGATGCTCGCATTATAGAAATTCGCAACGAGCGTGCGGCCGACGTCACCGAAGGGCAGTCCGCCGTCGGAATAGAGGAGGTCGGGCTTGTAGGTCTCTACGAGATCGCTGATGCGTTTGAACCATTCCTGATGCCAGCGGGGGTCATCCGTGTACCAACGGGTGTCGTTCGCCGGTGCCGCCCAGTGGTAGAGATCTTCGAGTTGGGGATTCGCCCCATCGTAGGGGATGCCGGCTTTGGGGCCCTTCGTATCTGCCCCATGGGAAACCTGCCACCACCAGAAGCTGGCGCCGAGGTGCTCTGAGACGCCAAATGGTAGACCTTGTTTCTTGGCCGCCTTCTGCCAATCGCCAACGATGTCGCGGTGAGGCCCCATCTGCACGGCATTCCAACGGTGGAACTTCGAATTCCACAGATCGAAATTGTCATGATGGACTCCCATGCTGACGAAGTATTTCGCGCCGGCGGCCTTGTAGAGCGCCATCAGACGGTCGGGATCAAACTTCTCCGCTTTCCACTGGGGAATGATGTCTTTCCAACCCTGTTCAGACGGATGGCCAAACCGTTCGAGATGGTCCTGATATTGGCCGCGGGGATTGTCCTCCATGTACATGTTGCGGGCATACCAGTCCCCAGCCATCGGGACCGATTGTGGACCCCAATGTGCCCAGATGCCGAACTTCGCGTCGCGGAACCACTCGGGAGTTTGGTATTGGGTCAGGGAATCCTGCGTGGCGACAAAAGGCCCTGCGACCGTGGGCAGGGTCGTCGACTCCGCGGCGGGGGCGACAGAGGCGGGCAGCCAGCCAGCTGCGAGAATAAACAACGTGTGTGCGGGACGGAAGGACGCAGGGAATGTCATTTGTTTAGCAATGGTTGATAGCTGAGGCCGGATTTTCGCAGGATCCTGAAGCGTGATCCCGATCAGACTGGAAGAGTAGGGGCGAGATAGCTTTAGGGGGAACCCTGCAGAATCTATAACAGTTAAGCTGACCGGTCTCCAGGCTGGCTGGCTCTATGTCGTCGGAGCAATGCAACCCAAAACCGCAAAACCCGTTTTACTCCGGACGAGAAGAGACAATCCGGTAAGGAGTTCCTGTAGGGAAGGTGCTTGGCGCCGCTTGCGGACGTCCGCAAGGAACGCCCCTACGGCTCGGACCTTTAAGCTGCTTCCTAGGGGCTGAAGTCGAAGCGCGGGTCGCCGACCTACAACCGCACCAATACAATTTGTCAGAGCAGAAACAGGTCCAGTTGCATGATTCTTTATTCTGGCCTTTGCTCCTTCGATTTTCCTTCCCGGATATGGGGAACCACGACGGTGGCGGGCGGTGTGCTCACGTCACCTTTGGCCACCGTGACCAGGCGCTGACATTCCTTTCTCAACCGGGCCAGTATGTCGGCGTAGACCGGTCGACCGGCGAGGTTGGTGGTTTCGTACGGATCGGAGGCGAGGTTAAACAGCTCTTCGTAGACGGGAGATTCGCCCTTGATCGAGGCGGTCAGCCATTGGGCATAACTGGCGACTTGACTCGGGGTCACCTCATAGAGGTTTGTTTTGCTTACGCCGGAAAATTGTGCGCGATCGTTCTTGAAATAGCGGATGTATTTCCATTCGACGCTGCGTACGCTCTCGATCCGGGGATTGCCGAAATACGTGGACCAGAGATTTTCCGAGAAAGCGTAGTCGCGCAGCGCGGTGGTGCGACCTTCGACCAGCGGACGAAGGCTTTGTCCCTGCATCACCTCCGGAACGGGTGCGCGTGCGTAGTCGAGAAAAGTGGGGGCGAGGTCGATGGACTGGGCCAACGCCAGAGAGCGGCGGCCGCGCATTTCCGCCGGAACTTTAGGGTCCATCACGATCAGGGGAATGCGCAGGCATTCCTCATAGTTGAGGGCTTTGCCGCCGAGACCGAACTCGCCGCTCATGATCCCGTGGTCGGAGGCGTAGACAATGACCGTGTTCCCCGTCAGCCCTTGCTTCGCCAGCGTGGCACGGATCGCCCCGACGACCCGGTCGATGCCGGTAATGGTCTGGGTTTCCCGGATGAGACGTTCCTTCATGGCGGCGGGCGAGTCGACGTAGCTGTAGCTGTCCTGGCGGAAACCCGGATAAAGCACGTCCGCGGGCAGCTTGGGCGAGGAAATGTCTGCTTTGGCGAGGTAGTTGGGTGCCAGTTGCATTTCGTCGATCCGGTCGCGGTAGGCGGTGCGGTACAGCTCCGGATCGCTCGGGAGCAGCTTCATCGAACCCGTGCCCGCGGCATGTGGCACGTTGAAGGCGACGCACAGAAAGAACGGCTGGTCGGTCGGCCGTTTGGTCAGGAACGCCTCTGCGCCCTGGATGAATCCTTGTTCAGTATCGAGAAAGCTTTCCGCGCCTTCCTCCAGGACTTCCAGCTGGGTGTCAGCCTTGGCGTACTTGAAAATGCTATGGACCTTCTTCGGGTAGAATCCGAGGTGACCGTCACCGGCGTACCAGAAATCAAAACTCTTTTCTATCAGGCCCGTGTCGTAGCCTTGGGGGCCGACCGGCACATGGTTTTTCCCCACGTAGCCAGTGAAATAGCCCGACTCGCGCAGCAAAACGGGGTAGCTCTTTGCCCAGGCAGCGGGGGCGATGGCAGTGCCGGAGTTGAAATTGATGCCATGGCGGCGCTCATATTGGCCGAGGAAGTAGCAGGCCCGGCTGGGCGTGCAGATGGCACTGGTCACGGTAGCTTGGGAAAAGAGCGTGCCCTCGGCGGCGAGTTGGTCCAGATTTGGCGTCTTGATGAAGGTGTTCCCGGTGCTACCGAGGGTGGCGTAGCGCTGGTCGTCGGAGAGGACGAAGACGACATTGGGCCGGGTGGGTTGGGCCTGTGCAGCGCCCAAGAGACCCGGGGATTCACACAGTGCGGTGAATGGCAAGATGAGGATCCGCGGAAATCTCCAAAGGTTATAAAAGTCGATCGTCATGGGTGGAAGGTGAAGAGGGCCGGTTCGAAAGGTAACCATGTTTCCACTTAATCAGTTCAGGAGGGTGATCGGTAAATGCCTTGATTCTGGGATTCCCTCCTTTGGGTCTTGGGAAATGTTGGTTGGTCCTGCGGCGCATCAGTTTTCATTGTTCGCTCATTTTAGGATCAGTCGCCTAAGAACGGACAACTGATACCATTTAGTGCTTAGTGATCGGGTTAACTGTTTCAGTGTCGGGACTCTTGTTCTGATTGGTTCGCAAAGGTTATCAGTTTCGCGTCTACTTGGCGTTCCGCCTTGAAGTTGCGCAACAGGCAGACCTCGCGAACTGACTGATTTGACCGTTCAACCCGCCTATTCCTGCGACCTATCCATGCACCTTAAGATTCGTTATCCCCTGTTCCTTGCAATCGCCCTGGCTTTGTCTTCAGGCGTCCTCCAAACGGGCTGCACAACTTCTGGTACCACGGCCGGTGCCGAGGCTCTTACGCGCGAGCGCAGGTCGTTCAACGACGACTGGCGTTTCCGAAAAGGGGACGTCCCGGGAGCTGAGCTGCCTGGGTTCCATGATCAAGACTGGCGCACCGTTCGCCTGCCTCACGATTGGGCGATTGAGGGACCCTTTGATGTAAAGTACAATGCCCGGGCAGGGGGATTGCCATCTCATGGCGTCGGATGGTATCGAAAGACTTTCAGCGTGCCCGCTGCCGCCCTAGGTCGCGTGGTGACCATCGAATTCGATGGGGCGATGTACAACTCAGAGGTCTGGATCAACGGACATTTCCTAGGCAACCGCCCCTATGGCTATGTGGGTTTCCAATACGATCTCAGCGCGTATCTCAATTATGGGGGGAACAACGTCATGGCCGTCAAACTGTCCCCCGAGGACCTCTCCTCGCGCTGGTATCCAGGGGCCGGGCTGTATCGGAACACCTGGCTGGAGATCAAAGACCCGGTCCACGTAGCACACTGGGGTACCACGGTTACCTGTCCTTCAGTCAATGATACCGAGGCGCAGGTGTCGGTGGTCACAAGGGTGGAGAATCACGGAAAGAGTGACGAAGCGATCGAGGTGACAACGCGTTTGCTTGATCCTCAAAGCAGGGAAGTCGCCCGGAATTCGGCGGTGCTGCATGTTTCAGCCGGCAGCCAGGCGATGTTGCCACAGTTTTTGACGATCCAAAACCCGGTACGCTGGGATCTGGATCATCCTGAGCTGCACTTGGCGGTGACCGAATTGCGGAGCAAAGGACAACTGGTCGACCGATACGAATCTCGGTTCGGAATCCGCACGATCCGTTACACGGCAGCAGAGGGGTTTTTCCTGAATGACCGGTTGGTCCGGTTCAACGGTGTCTGCCTGCATCATGATCTAGGAGCCCTCGGCACAGCGGTAAATTGGCGTGCCACGGAGCGACAGTTGCAGATCATGAAATCAATGGGCGTGAACGCCATCCGCACCAGTCACAATCCGCCCTCCCCGGAACTTGTCGAACTGTGTGACCGCATGGGAGTGCTCCTGCAGGTCGAAGCATTTGATGTCTGGGAGATCCCTAAGGTTCCGAATGGATACAACAAGTACTTCAAGGAGTGGCATGAACGCGATCTTCGCGACATGATCCGCCGCGATCGCAACAGTCCGTCGATCGTCATGTGGAGTGTAGGTAACGAAATCATCGAACAACGGGAAGACAACGGGGCCGTCCTCACCAAGGAATTGGTGCGGATCGCCCATGAGGAGGATGCCACTCGGCCGGTCACGATAGGCTTTAACAATTATCCCAAGCCATACCAGAACGGGATGGCGGCGGCGGTCGATCTCGTGGGCATGAATTACAAGCCTCTGAATTACGCTGACCAAAAGAAGCTACATCCGGATTGGATCATCTACGGGTCTGAGACTGAGTCGGTCACCAGCAGCCGGGGCGAATACCATCTGCCGCTGGAGAAATACAAGACGCACCCGAGCAAGCAGGTGACGAGTTATGATATCATCGGGCCGGACTGGGCGTATCCTCCAGACGTTGAATTTGCGGCGCAGGAGAAGAATCCGACCGTATTGGGCGAGTTCATGTGGACTGGCTTTGACTATCTCGGAGAGCCGACGCCCTACGGCGGGAAGGATAACAGCACAAACGGCTATTGGAATTCGGATTGGCCGTCTCGCAGCTCTTATTTTGGAGCGGTTGATCTAGCTGGGTTTCCGAAGGATCGGTTCTATTTCTATCAGAGTCATTGGACATCTCAGCCGATGGTACACGTGCTGCCGCACTGGAATTGGGCCGGACATGAAGGTGAGACCATTCCCGTCTATGCCTATTCCAACTGTGACGAAGTAGAACTGGTCCTGAATGGCAGTTCGCTTGGGCGCAAGAAGCCAGGGGTCGATACGACGCCCCTGTTGGTTTCCTTCCTCCGTTATCAGGGTAAAACGTTCGAAACGAAGTACCGTTTGCGCTGGGATGTTCCATATGCCCCCGGGTCGATCAAGGTCATCGGCTACAGGGCGGGGAAACCGGTGGCCGAAAAAGAGATTCGCACCGCCGCCGCGCCGGCCAGCCTCACGCTTACTCCGGATCGCCCGATGATCAAGGGAGACGGCTATGATCTATCTTTCGTCACCGTGCGGGTGGTTGATGACAACGGAGTTTTCTGTCCGCTAGCGGACAACAAGATCGATTTCACGGTGAGCGGTCCCGGCGAGATTGCCGCGGTGGACAACGGCAACGCCGCGACCACCGACCCCTTCCAGGCCAGTTGGCGCCGCGCCTTCAACGGCATGGCGCTGGTTATTATCCGCAGCGCGCCTGGACGCGTGGGTGAAATCCAACTGACGGCCTCTTCCAGCGGGCTGCGCGCAACCCAGGTAAAACTGAAAGCTGTCAAGTAAGGGGTCCCACGGCACAGCCGCCTTGGGACCGGAAATAGGTCTCGTCAATCCCCCGCGAGAGTCTTCAACGGGCGGCTTGTTCTCGCCAGAGTTTTTCAGTCGCTTGGGAGATGGCCTGCGGGTTGGATCCGCGCTGCGAGCGAGCCGTCTGTGAGAGCAACTCAATGGCCAGGGTGTGTTGCAGATCAGCCCGGGCGTCGGCAGGGCTTTTCGGATCGGTCGCGGCGGTGGCAGCTTCGAGTTCCTGTCCGGCTCGATCCAAGTCGCCCGTTTGCGCATACAGGTGAGCCAATTGCAGCCGGTAGACCGGAGCACTTTGGTGCCAGAGCAGTCCTGCCCGCTGTAAGGCAAGCGTCTGTTGTATCTCGCCAAGTTGGGCCAGGATGAGCGCAAGATTCTGCCGGACCGGCTGATTGGTTGGATCGGCCACCAGGACCGGCCCGAGGGTTCCCAGGCTGAGCGGGTGCGAGAGTGGGAAAATCGGCTTGTTGGGCCCGAATCAGTTGGGTGGTAATGCTTCGATCCGGATAGACCAACCAGAATGCGATGTTTTTCCGGGCACAGCGGAGGTCGAGTTTGTTCAACCGGGGAATGCTGCGGTTGGAGATCGGACAATCGGTCGCTAAAAGACAAGTATCACGGCCCGACGCCCTTTCTCAGCGAGAGGATCGGTCGGATAACCGTCCAAATCCATCGACCAAGCCGGGGCGCCGATTGCTGGGTGGAGAACGGAACTGCCACAGCCAGCCAGCAGCGCGATCAGACGAGAATTGATGACGCGGAGCATACGGTGGGTTTATAAGATTGGTTGTCGGTGCGGACCTTCGACTGTGGTAATGCTGGTCGAAGGCCCAAATTGGCGGATTGAGCCGCTTAGGGCTCCTGGAATCCCTCTTTCGCTTTTTTGAGCCGGGCCTTCATCTGGGCGACGATTTCCGGGTTCTCTCCTGCCAGGTTCTTCTTTTGACTAAGGTCACTGGACAAACTGTACAGCTGGTCAGTCATAAGCAGACCAGTCTCAATATTGACGTCACTTTGCACGGGCTTGCCAGGATGCGGCGGAATGAAAAACCATTGGGTGGTGCGGATTGCTGTGTTGCCCGACGCCTCCAGAACCAGTTCGTCACGACCGTGGGGAGATTTGCCGAGCAAAGCGGGCAAAACATCCTGACTGTCCTCGGCCCCTTGCGTGATGGTTTGTCCGGTGAGCGTTGCGAAGGACGCGAGGAAATCCATCTGACAAACGAGAGCATCGGACACGCCCGGTTTGACGGTACCGGGCCAGCGAACAATAAACGGCACCCGCGTGCCGCCATCAAACAGGCTGTATTTCCCGCCGCGCAGCATGCCAGCTGGAGTGTGCTTGCCCAATTTTTCAACGGCTTCATCCTTATAACCGTCGTCCACCACCGGTCCATTGTCGCTGGTGAAGATGATCAAGGTGTTCTGATCCAGCTTGAGTAGCTGAAGTTCGGCCAGAATTTCTCCCACGCACCAGTCGCCCTCCAAAATGGCATCGCCCCGTGGCCCCATCCCGGATTTGCCCACAAACCGTGCGTTAGGTGTCCTCGGTACATGCGGCTCGTGCAGGGCGAAATAAAGGAAGAAAGGTGCGTCCTTGTGTTCGTTGATGAATTGCTTGGCCTTGCTGGTGAACACGTCAGCCAGGTCTTCGTCGACCCAAAGGGCGGCCTTGCCACCCCGCTGATAGCCGATCCGGGAGATCCCGTTGTGAATGCTCATGTCGTGGCCATGGCTGGGGTGCATCTTGAGCAACTCGGGATTGGCCCTGCCAGTCGGCAGGCCTGGGAAATTCTTCTTATAGGAAACTTCGATGGGATCCTCCGGTTCCAAGCCGGCAATCCGGCCGTTTTCGAGAATCACCGTGGGCACACGATCCTGGGTGGCCGCCAGCAGGAAGGAATAGTCGAAACCGACTTGGTTGGCTCCCGGTGAAACGGTTAGGTTCCAGTTGACGTTGCCATTGCCCATGCCGAGATGCCACTTGCCGACGGCCCCAGTGTGATAACCGGCAAGTTTCAGCATGCCCGGCAGGGTTGTCATGCCCGGGTCTATAATGAGCGGGGCGTCTCCGGGCAGGATGTGGGCATTCTGATTCTTCCATGGGTAGCGACCAGTCAGCAGCGCGTAGCGGGAAGGAGTGCAGGTCGCTGAGGTGGCATATCCCTGGGTGAAGCGGACGCCCTCGGCGGCCAACCGGTCCATGTTGGGCGTCTGGATCGTGGTGGCGCCATACGCACTTGTATCGCCATAGCCGAGATCATCCATCAAGATTACGATGATGTTGGGACGGGAGGGGCCTGGCGTCGCGGCCAAGACCGATGAGCTAGGCAGTAGGCAGGCCAACAAGCCTACCATCAGAGTGATGGTTGATTTCATGTTTTCCCCTTTGTAATTGAATGATTGAGGCGTCCCCGCAGGCAGAGTGTTGCAGCGTCGGCGAGTCGAACGCTCCGGTGTGGACAAGCATCTGGGAATGGTCTCTCGCTTGGGGAAACGTAGTGGGTGCAGATTCCGTAGGCGGATCGGATGTGATTCCATGGACGTTGCCAAGGGACTAAGGGTCGGCTTGACTTTACGGAAGAAATTCCTGGCTCCCAGCAGGCAGCGGTATTCCATCGTGCGGCTTTCGCGGAGCAATTCCACGCTTTGAAATATCGCGATGTGGCGGTTTGAATTTTCCACCGACCACATACGTTTCCAGTTGTGCTGCCAGCATTGGCCTGCGTGGAGGGAAAATTTCCCCAGGGTAAAGCAACGTGAGCCAGAAGGGTAGGGTCGCATATGTGGGTATACTGTGATGAAAGGAATTGCGAAAAATGAATCCAGTTGGACGTGCAGTCTAATTGCGGGCTCACCGCCCGATCCTTCGTGCGGGACGCGCAGGTCTCAATCTGTAGTTGAGTTAAACAATTCAAATCAGCTTCTTTTCTTCAGAAAGGTACGCGCAGAGAGGAGTCTCGAATAGCAGGGTTTCAAGAATGAAGGGCGTAGTGAATGAGAATAGGACTTCAGACGGATGGAGCGAATGGCCGGATTTCCCGGGCGGATGCAGAGCAACGGTGATTATACCGAACTGAAGCATGGCTGAGGGTATCTAGCAACATTGCATATTGCATGGAAAAAGCTGGTCAAAGCGAACGCGGGTATCCTGTATTGCTGGCGTACCCCCGCCTATGAGATCCTCGGCCAATCAGGTTGTGTGCCCGCCCTTTCGCCATGCCCACCGGCGTTGGCTCGTGTGTGTCCTGCTGCTTTTTGCCGCCACGGTCAACTATATGGACCGGCAGGTCATCGGAATCCTCAAGCCCGATCTGGCCCGTGAGTTTGGCTGGGCGGATGAACGGATTTACGCGGGCATCGTGTTCAGTTTCCAACTTGCCTATGCCATCGGCCTGCTGATGGCGGGACGGCTGATCGATAAGATCGGGCTCAGGATCGGCTTCACCTTTTTCATTGTCCTCTGGAGCCTGGCTGCAGCGGGACATGGACTGGCGCACCACTTGCCCGATATCCATCTACCGGCCTTGGTCATTAGCGACAAATTCGGTCTGGCTTTCATCACCTTGAGTGGAGCCGCTGCGGGCTTTGCAATCATGCGATTTCTCCTGGGCCTCGGCGAGGCTGGCAATTTTCCCGCCTCCATCAAGACCGTGGCTGAGTGGTTTCCGGTGCGCGAACGGGCTCTGGCAGCGGGCATTCTGATCGCGGGAACAAACTTCGGTGCGTTGGCCGCGCCATTGGCGGTGCCGTGGTTGACCATCAACTTCGGCTGGGAATGGGCGTTTATTGCGACCGGGGCCGTCGGTTTCGTTTTGGCTGCGTGGTGGTGGTTTGCCTACCGGCCACCCGCGGAACATCCGGGAGTGAGTCCGGATGAATTGGACTATATTCGCAGTGATCCGCCGCAACCGGAGGTCAGGGTCAAGTGGCGCCGGCTTTTTCGGCATCGGCAGACTTGGGCATTTTCGTTCGGTAAATTCATGACCGACCCGATCTGGTGGATGTACCTGTTCTGGGTGCCCGATTTTCTTCATCGCGAACATGGCCTGGATCTCAAGTCCATCGGACTGCCCTTGATCGTGATCTATGTCATGGCGGATGTCGGCAGTGTCGCCGGCGGCTGGCTGTCATCGCAACTCATCAAGAGCGGCTGGACACCCAACCGGTCCCGCAAGACCGCCATGTTGGCCGCGGCGCTTTGTGTCCTCCCGATCATTCTTGCCGCCCACACCAGCAACCTGTGGGTTGCGGTGGGATTGGTCGGACTTGCGGCCTCGGCGCACCAAGGCTGGTCAGCCAACCTCCTGACGTTGCCGACCGACATGTATCCCCGTCCGGCCGTTGGATCCGTCGTGGGCATCGGCGGGATGGCCGGTTCGATCGGGGGCATGGTTCTCTCGTTGCTGGTGGGCGAAGTTCTGCAGCGGACGGGGAGCTACGAAATCTTGTGGTATTTGGCGGCCCTTGCCTATCCGCTGGCGTTGCTCATCATCCACCTGCTCGTGCCGCGCCTGGAGCCCGCGAGTTTTGCAAATCTACATGAAACACCAAACGGCATTTCCCGCTGAATTGTTGGAGCACCTGTCCTCATCCCGCGTGGTCGCCGGCTTCTCAGTCAGCCGGGTCGAGCACGCTGTCCCGGTGGCGGAGGCTTTGCTGGCCGGAGGCATTGATGTGATTGAACTCACCCTGCGCACCGAGGCGGGGTTGCGGGCGGTCGCAGCGATCTGCCGCCAAGTGCCGCAGATGGTGGTTGGTGTAGGTACGATTCTTACTCCGGAACAGGCGATCGGCGTCAAGGATGCGGGGGCCGCATTTGGGGTGGCTCCAGGCATGAATCCGCGGGTCGTGCGAGCGGCTTTGGCGGCGGGACTACCGTTTGCCCCGGGTGTGGCTACGCCGTCGGATCTTGAGGGGGCGATTGAGTTGGGATGTCGCTTCGTTAAGTTTTTTCCCGCCGAGGCCACTGGAGGACTGGTTTATCTCCGGAGTATGGCCGCCCCTTACCAGCATCTGGGCATCAAATATTTTCCACTGGGAGGGCTCAACGCGGTGAACATGCATGCCTATTTGCGCGAACCCCATGTGGCAGCAATTGGCGGCTCATGGATCGTGAGCCCCGATCTGATGGAGCGGGAGGATTGGGCCGGCATCTCGGCCCGTGCCTCCGAGGTGATGGCTACCCTGAAAAACGAAATCTTGCCCGGTTGACGCTTCGTCTTGGGATTTCGGACCCATTCGAGTGATGTTTTTTCATTAACCGGTAGTTGAACCTTCGCTGGCTGTTTTTGCGATCGACGGGAATCAGTTGCGCACGAGTGATTGGTTCCCGACCAACCGCGGTCGGAAGGGAGACAAACCCGCATTTTGGAATAGTGGTGTGCGGGCGACCGCACTGTGATCACATCGATGAAACGCCGCAGAGTCTGGAGGTTGCCGCTACTTCCCGGCGCGATGCTCGTAGATGGAGTAGTTCACCCGCTTGGCTGCTTCCACCATTTCCTGGTAAGGAATGTCGGTGTTGGTCACCCAGCCAACGTTGTAGTTTTCTCCGTCGTAAGCGCGTCCGGTGACTGGATCGTCGATATATTGAAACCAGTGGGCGCCCACCATGGCGGGATTTTCAATAACTGTGGTCATGTATTGCTCATACATTCGGCCGCGATCAGTTTGATCGGCGGCGATGACCAGTCCCGGGTGATACAGGCCGGTATCTGAGACGGAGCCGATGTGGTATTCCCCAATGATGACCGGGAAATCAAGCGCCTTGAGGAAAGCCCAGGTGTCAGGATGCATGCCTTCCCGGTAGTTGTTGAAGCTCATCACGTCGGTGTACTTTTTCGCGACATCGACGAGCTCCACCGGAATACCCCATTCAGCGGCAACGCGAACCCCCATGTACATATGATTGGGCATCACCCGCTTGATTTCGTCACGAACAATGCGGAAGTAGTTTTCAACGTAGTCATAATAGAGCCGCGAGAAATCGGCCCGGGCCGCGTCGGTCAATTTGTCCATCACGAGACCATTGCTGAAGGCATCCCAGGATTTGACCTGGGTTCCCCAAGCTCGGTTTAGGCTGGCGACGTCATTGTATTTGGCTTTCAGGAGCTCGGTGAATGCCTGCTTGGCCGGACATTCGCTGCTGGAGCGAGCAAGAGCGTAGTAGACCAGGCCGAAATGAGACCGATCGGTGGCCATCGAGCCCCAGCCCTTTTCGTTGTCGACAAACAGTCCGATACACCAAGGAGAACCTTTAACCTCGCGGGCGATCTGTTCGATCGTGAGCCGGGCGCGGCGTGCGAACTCGGGATCGTAGACATCGGGTAGGGGACTCCAGTAATCCTGTCCGGAGTAAATCACCTTGAACTGGCCAATAATCCAGCCGTTGGCAAAATAGGGCATCTGCTGGTTGTCGTAGAAACTGGGGTCGATCCAGTTACCGAACGATGTGAAGCCCCAATCCTTCATGCGGTCCAAGGTCACTTTGCGCCAGGTTTCCATATAGGATTCGGGCGAAGACTGACCGTAACGACGCTCCAAATTCGCTTTGTAGAAGCTGTAAACCTCGCCGTGCTCCAGCACACCCCGATGGAAGAGGCGACGATAGCCATAATGTTCTCCGAGCGGATCGTCATAGGCGGGGAGCCATTCAAACATTTCCCGTCGCAAGGGCGAAGCCAGGAAACGGGTTGCCACGGACGAGGCCGGCACCGGCACGATGTCCCGAGAGTCTTCGGGCGTCAGTTCCTCAGGATCGATCACGCGGACGGCTGGGTCTCCGAAGTCGTAGCCGGTCACCGTCTCTAGGTTTGCCATGCGGACATTGGCGATCGCGCTCGAGAAAAAGAGATAACCTTCCGGATCTACCATCCACCATTTGCCTCCATTCTTTTCGACGCGGAAATATCCCGTGGCCTTGAGTTTTGGCCCTTGGGCCCAGCCCCCAAAGCGGGATCGGTGGGGAGGACCGGCAGAGGCGCTCAGCGCAGCCAATTCCTTGGTCGCCGCGGCCTTGAGTTCCGCCTCAGAGTGGATCTTGACCGGGTATTCCCGCTTGGCGGATTGCCCGAAACGATCGACCAGACCGACCAAGTAATCGGGATCTTGGGGCGGGTTGCGGCGCAGTCGAAGATTGTCGACCACGATGGTCTTCTCCTCGAACTGGGCATAGGTGCGGAAGATGATCTTGGTGACTTTAGCGAGGTTCAGGTCCACGTCACCGTTGCGCCAAGCCAGCTTTGTGTCGTTACTCTGCCAGGCGGGAGGTGTTTCTCTCAGCCCGGTCTCGGCGTGCGCGACGCGACCATTCAGCAGAATGTAGTAGGTGCCAGATGATCCTGCGGGTATCGCCGCGCTGAGTGATTGTTTCCTTCCACGGTTATCCATCAGCAGGACAAAGATCTGAACGGACACCTTTCCCGGATTGGATGCGTCAAAAGCCAGATTGACATCACCATTTCCACTCCAATTCCAGCCAGTCGCAGAACTCAGCACGGCGTCCGCCTCCTCCCGTGGGGCGAAGACGATCTGAGCGGCGGTTTTACCGTGGGTCACACCGGGACCGGAAACCAATGAAACCTTCGTGTTAATCAAACCCGAGAGATCAAAGGAAGGAGACTCGAAATCATCGACGACTGCGATCTGATCCTCCGAGCCAGCTCGCAAAGGCGATGAAAAACAGGCGCAAACAAGAAGAAGCGGAAGAAAGGAAAACCGGGTTCGTTGTATTCTCATGGGATGGAGGCGGGGTGAGTTTGTTGGCGATGTATTGGGGATGTCTCTTATCAATACCCGAACTGCTTAGCAGAGTTTGGAGACGTGACTGTTAGGAATTGCGGCATCGACGAGTACGCATAGTGATTAAGGAGGGCAGGCAGGCTATGCGCGTTGCTGCCGTGATAATCCGAACTCAGCTGACATAATAGCGTTGGGGTACGAAGGAATACATCCCAATATTGAATATTGTATGCAAGAAAATTAATACGTATGCTCTGTGAGTGATAGATTGGGGCCTTGAAGGATATCCGAATAGCTGCTCCTTGGTGAGCAATCTGTCGTCGCCAGTGTTGTTCGGGAGCCAGCCTTCCCTCGGGACGTGTAACGGAAAGCCAAGCACGCAGAAGAAACGAATACGACCAAAGCCAAGACGCGATGTTTTCAGTGCGACAGTGGGCTCCATTCTCGCAGAGGCCAAAAGGGAGGGTGCCACCGCTGAAATGCGTTCAAACACATTTCTGAAGTCTCTGGGTAAAGTCTATGGTCTGAGCAAGCAGAGCGGCTCAAAATAGCTTACCCTGCATTGGATACCGGCTGATGTATTTTCAGCAGAGCATGGGCAGGGTGAGAATCGCCCAATTCCGTTGGCATGGAGTCAGCCGTAATTTCGTTAAGGTGCGATTGAAGGAAGATAGGGCTGAGGTAGAGATTATAGCGCGTTACCGGAGTGGCCCATTTGGTAGTAGAACAGATCTGATCGGTGTTGCAGGTCAGGCGTGGTCAACTAATTGCGAGAAATGAGACCACTTCGATGACGCGTGATTTACCCCGCCGTCGTAGCATCGACAAGCGGTGCAAACAGGGTGCCTCAAGTAGACGCGCTATGATTGTCAAAGTGGCCGGTCACCGCGCCTGCCTCCCGAAATCAAAATTCAGCAGGATCTCACATGTCTACATCGCACTCCAAGTCTATTGGTCTTTATGCCAGCACTGTAATCGCTCTTTCAGCTGGGATGTCCGCCAGGAACTCCACTGCAAAAGAACTCCAAGACGCCGAGCACCGGTTAGCTGAGGTTTACTGGGAGCACGAGAAGGAACTAACTGTCCTTCGTACACGAGAGCGAGAGGAGTTCTTCAGGACTCATGATATTTCGTGCGAGCCTTTCAAATCTTCGAAGAGGCTTCGGATCCTGGTTGCATCACAGTATGCGCTCGCCGTCGAAGCTGACCGACTGAGCAGCGAGATTCACGAAATTGGACATCGCGAGTGAAACCCGACTGATACGAGGCCATCTGATCGATGCGCAGCGCGCGAAAGTTGCGGGTCATGTGTATTGGCTATGATTAATGGCGACTCCGGACGGATGATCGTACCTATACGCGGGAAATCCGGCCTCGCACCTGCACTTATCAGAATCCGATATCCGAATCGCGGCTCCTTGGTGAGCAATCTGTCGTCGCTAGTGTGGTTCGGAAGCCAGCGCTTCTCTCGGGACGTGTTACGGAAAGCTGCGGACCGTCTTTGGGGAAGTCGGCCCGCTATGCGAAGAGGGCAATGTGAGTTTTTCTCAATCGAGGAGATTGACGGTGAGGAGTTAATATTTATTAAATTTAGCCTCTGACAGCATCATTACGGATTTCGCTCAAGTATTTCGACCGCCCTCTGCGCACCCGAGTGCGGCGACAAGTTTCAATGGCCATCGATGGTCGCGGAGATAGCGGCCGACTCGATTCGGCAGAGGCTCGGATGGTTACCAAAGTTAACAGAATATCATTCGATATCTCTGCCGACGGCGGCAAATGGTTCACCAGCTTACCCAACCTCGAGTTGGTCCAACCCCCTAAACCCTCAATACCTCGTCACCGCGATACTTTGTCGTATTGGCCGGTTATAAATCGAACATGAATCCTAATCCTCGCACATGGTCGCTGCTGGCATTCGCCGGCTTGCTAGTGGCTTCAGCTACAGCCCAGACGACAGAAAAGGCAACTCAGGCGACTTCTGCCAGTCCTGATGCCAAATCCGAAGTCGTCACCCTATCACCTTTTGTAATCAACGCCGAAGAGGAGACCGGCTATCGCGCGAAGTCTTCCCTCCAGGGAAGCCGCATGGCCCTGAGCCTTGATGACATCAGTGTTCCGATGGACGTCATCACTCCGGAATTGATGGAGGACTTCAATCTCGTCCAACAGGAAGACCTCTTCAATGTCGCCTCCAACATGGAAAGCCGGGGAGATAACTTCCTGTCAGGCGTCTATGAATCCGGCGCCTCCTACAGCATCCGCGGATTCGTCGGGGTGCGCAGTCTCCGCAACTTCACGGTAAACGCCATGCCGTTTGATCGATACAGCTCCGGCTCCATTACCGTTTCTAAGGGGCCGAACGCGATTCTGTATGGCTCGGGTCCAGGCGGCGGGTCGGTCAGCTTCTTCACGAAGCGCTACCGCCTCGACGGCAAGGATCGCCGGAATGTCAGCCTCACCTTCGACAGCGAGGGTTCCAAGCGGGCGGAAGTCAGCATCGATCAGGTCCTGATCAAGGACAAGTTGGGCTTCAATTTTTCCGCCTTCAACGACCAGAAAAAGTTTTATATCAAGCCATCCTATGAGGATCGGCATGGCTATTACCTGACGGCGGCCTTCAAGCCATTCAAGAACACGCTGATCAATGCGAGCTACGAGACCCGCACGGAAGAGGTCTTCCGGCCGGCGTCCGATTATACGACGCTCATTGACTACAACACCACTTGGAGCAAATTCGGCCAGCCGGCGCTGTTGACGACCAATGTCTCAAACAATAACGGGACGCTTTGGTTGAACAATGCCCAGCTAACCAACGTGGCGCTCTCGGGGTACGGCTTGGTCCGGCAGTCTGCGGCCAATTACACGCTCGTGGACGGGAAGATCATCAACATGGCCAATACCGGCAATACGGACCTGCCCACGGCGGCCAGTTCCCCGCAGGGTCAGCGCAGTTTCCCACAGTGGATCAAATCCGTCTGGCCCAAGGAATCCAATCCAACTGGACTCAACGGTGGTGCTGACGTGGACAACGACGTCATCGACGTCACCGTGGAGCAGCAGGTCACGCCAGATTTCTACCTCACGGGAGCCTATTCCAAGTCTGACAACCATCGTGTTCAGTATCAGCACCGGATCCGCGAGCTGCGCCGCGATCCCAACTACTATACCCCTGGCACGGCCGGAACCGTGGTCAATCCGCACTACGGGGAATACTATCTGGAAAACTCCAACTACAACTTCATTGATAAGAGCTACAACACCGAGGCCTACACGCTCATGGCGACCTACCAGCTCGATCTGGAGAAGCGGAATCGGTTTTTGGGCAAACACATGTTTGCGACGATGTACCAGGTGTTTGACGAGTACTTCAACAACGTCCGTCAGTCGTTCCGCATGACCAAGAATGCCTCGAATCCGAGTTATACGCTTACGGACGTCCAGACCGCGCCGACGCTGAACCTCCGCGAGTATATTGGCTACGATCCGAGCAAGGGGGGAGCCCTTTCTGATTATCGCTACATCTATGACCAGGGTTTCTTTGAAGCCAGCGGCTACCGGTGGGAGCTGTTTGACGGCGTGGGTGGCACAAACTGGAACCGCACCAACACCGTTTCGAAGATGTTTGTCGCGCAAAGCAGCTGGCTGCGCAATCGTATCATCACCAGCTTCGGCTATCGTCCGGAAACGGTCAGACAGTACATCGTGAACTTCGCCAACAACCCGGCGGTGAAGAATGCGCAGACCGCCTATGTGCATTACACCAAGGAACAATCCACGGATCCCACCTATGTTCGCGTGCTGACGAACGAAATCCGGCCTTCCAGCTATCCCGACATTCCTTGGGATACGGTCACGGGCATTTCCCGGAACGTCGGCCTCATCGCCAAGGTGACTCCTTATTTCGCGCTTGTGGCGAACAAATCGCAGAACGTGAGCGGCAACGCCGGTCGGGTGGGCGTGTTCGGGGCGCCGTTGCCCAATTCGGATGCCCGCAGCACGGACTACGGATTCCGTCTCAACCTGTTTGACCAGAAAATCCGTCTGGAATACACCCGCTACAAGACGGATGTCACCAACCAAGCGGTGCAGGCCACGGGTGGCAGCATCCGCGTTCCGTATGATGACGCGCTGGACCTGTGGCAGACCATGATCGCCTACGGTTCGGGCAAACAGGACGTCTTCCTTAACAGTGAGAATTGGGACAACCGCGACTTTGTGGCGACGGGCGATGAGATCAGCATCACCGGCGATCCCATGCGCGGCTTGAATCTGCGCCTGGCGATTTCCCGTAACGTCAAGGTCGCGAGCAATCTGGGCAGCACCTTCATGCCCTGGTGGAATGCGAACAAAACTGACATCGAGGCCTTCGTCGTGGCCAACCCGAATGCCATCAACCCGCTTGATACCGCCACCACCCCCCAGACTGCCGCCGTCCACTGGACCAATGCCCTTAACATGCTGCGGCTGCGGGACGATCTGGAGGGACAGGAAGAAATCAATGTGCCCATCTGGACTGCCAAGCTCGTGGCCAAATACTCCTTCATGGAGGGCTTCATGAAAGGTCATCAAACCGGGTTTAATGTGGCCTGGCGCGGCAAGCAGAAGTCCAACTACTTCCGTCTGGCTGATGATAGCTCCGACATCAATGATCCCTTCTACACGGCTTCGACCACGCATGTGAGCGTTTTCTGGAACTACTCCAGGAAACTGAAGTTTGGCAGCTTGCCGATCACCTGGAAGCTGCAGCTGAACATCAACAATGTCTTCAACAGCGACACGACGCTGCTCACCAACTTCTTCAACACCGTTGACGGCGACAAGAGCTCCGCGGTGGTCAACACCGGCCTACGGCGCTTCGATCCCCGGACCTTCTCGGTGACGAACTCGTTCAGCTTCTGATCTCGTATTGTTAGGTGGTAAACAAATCCCTGCAGCCGTCCATGCTGCAGGGATTTTTTGTCTGAAACGTCGCACGTCGGGACGGATTTCTCAGGTCCGACCCTCGGAAACTCGATGCAATCCCAGAGCGTCCTGTAGGCTGCCTTCCCCGGTCGATGTCCCTCCGCATCTCGCTTGCCCCGTCCAACGCCAGCACCCCATGAACACGCTCACGCTAGCCCCCATTTGGGCCATCCATCCAATCCGTCAGCCCGATGCCGACTCCGTGCTCTGGTGTCTTCTCCCCGTTGGTTCTGTCCCTGGGCTTGCTCGGTGACGAGCCCGACGTTGCAATCAGCCAACCGGGCATGCCATTGAAAAACCAACTGGTACTCAAGTATCCCGCCGCCTGGTGGGGATCGAAATGGCGTGAGGCACTCCCTTCAGGCAATGGAGTCATCGCGGCGGCGGTTTACGGCGCCGTGCACGACGAAACCATCCTGCTCACCCACGACGACCTGTGGCACGAGGTGGTGACACGCGATTTGCCGGACGTGCGCACCCATCTCGCGGAGACCCGGCGTCTCCTGCGGGAGAACAAGGCCGGGGAGGCCGATCAGGTCTTGTCCAACGCTTTCAAGGCTGCCGGTTACAAAGCCGACATCGGCTCGCCGCTGCCGCTGGGGGATCTGAAAATCAAGATGCCGGTCGCGCGCGGCTTCTCCCACTATCGTCGACTGCTTAACATGGCGACAGGGGAGGTGACCGTCCGCTGGGACGACGGCCCTGCTTCTTATCAGCGCAAGCTGTTTGTATCGCGGTCTGACGATCTGGTTGTCATGGAAATCAGCACCCAAGGCGGCGCCCCGCTCGCAGCTGAGGTGGCTCTCGATCTCCACGACCGCACCGACACGCGCATCCTCGACAACCCCAACGGCCCCGCTTTGCCCACGGCTCTGGAGGTCAAGACCACAGCCGACGGTTTCATCCGCTACGCCGCCCGCAACGAAGACGGCACCGACTTCGGCGCGGTCGCCCGGATCATTGCCGGAAAATCCACCCTCACGCCCCATGAAAGCCATCTCAAGGTGGAAGGGGGCACGCGTGCGCTCGTGGTGATCAAGCTTTTCGTCAAAGGCGCACGCCGCAAGGACTGGAGAAGGCTGGAGAAGGAACTGGTTGCGATCCAGGGCGACTACGATGCCCTCCTCAAGCCCCACGTCGCGCTGCACGGCGAACTTTTCCACCGCGTGACCATGGATCTGGGGGCGGATGCGGACGACCATGCGCGCGCCAGCGAGGAGCTCCTGCTCGACGCCTACCAAGGCAAGGCCTCCACCGCCATGGTTGAGAAGATGTGGGCCTACGGGCGCTATCTGCTGATCGCGAGTTCCCGAGCGGGCGGTCAGCCCTGTCCCTTGCAGGGCAAATGGTGCGGCGCGTATCGCGGCTATTGGACATTCAACATGGCCAACGAGAACATGCAGATGAACTACTGGCAGGCGACCTCGGGCAACATGACCGAGACCGAGCTGCCCCTGTTTGACTACTTCGAGGGCAAGATGGACGACTTCCGAGAGAACGCCCGCAAGCTCTTCGGCTGTCGCGGCATTCTGGTCACCTGCATCACGACGCCTCCTTCGGGACTCATCAAGGATATCCAGCCCCACATCCTGCATTGGACCGGTGGCGGAGCGTGGATCGGCCAGCACTTCTACAACCACTACCTCTATACCCAGGACGAGACGTTCCTGAAAAAGCGGGCGCTGCCCTTTCTGCGCGAGGTCGCGCTATTTTACGAGGACTTCTTCACGGTCGATGAAAACGGCTATTTCCTGAGTTCGCCGTCGAACTCGCCGGAAAACCACCCGGGCAACCACGCACAGGGGGCGAAGGAGTTGGTGGCGATGGAGACGACGATGAACGCCACGATGGACTTCGCTCTGGCCAAGGAAGTGCTGACCAACCTTATCGCCGGTGCGAAACTTACCGGCACCTACGCCACCGACATCCCGAAGTGGGAGGGCATGCTGAAGCGGATCCCGCCCTATCAGATCAACGAGGACGGGGCGGTCAAAGAGTGGATGCATCCCTTCTACACCGACAACTACCACCACCGCCACCAGTCGCACATCTATCCCGTGTTTCCCGGCACGGAGGTCACCCGGGAGTCGGATCCGAAACTCTACGAGGCCTTCGCGATCGCGATTCGCAAGCGGCTCGTCATCGGCCTCGGTTCCCAGACCGGCTGGTCGCTCGCCCACATGGCAAACGTCTATGCCCGCTTGGGCGAGGGCGACCAGGCGCTCGACTGCCTCAACCTGCTCGCCCGCTCCTGCGTGATGAACAACTTCTACACCACGCACAACGACTGGCGCGGCAGTGGCATCGGCGTCGAGTTCGAAATGGCGCCCTACCAGATTGACGCCAATCTCGGCTGGTCCGCGGCCATTCAGGAGATGCTGCTGTTTTCCCAGCCGGGGAAGATATCCGTCCTACCCGCGCTGCCGGCAGCGTGGGGCCGGGGCAGCGTCAAGGGGCTGCTGGCTCGCGGCGCAATCGAAGTGTCGGCCCGCTGGGACACCCGGACGGGCGCGTTGACGGTGACGCTCCGGTCGCTGGTCAAAGATCAGCCCATCGAATTGCGCCTGCCGAACGGCGAGAATAAGCGCATCGAGTTAACCGAGGGCAAGCTCCGCACCATCACGGCCCGGAATGCCTTCAAGTCATGAGGTCCATGTCGCAATCGCTCAGCCGTCTCTTTGGGGCCGTTGCCCTGACCTCACTTGCGACCTTATCGCTCGCGTCGGACTACTACGTCAGTCCCCATGGCGCGGACAATAATCCCGGCACAGAGGCGCAACCGTGGCGGACGCTCGCTGGTGCGCGTGATCGTGTGCGGGTCGGTGGATTGCTAGGCAAGGAGCCGATCACGGTTCATCTTCGGGCGGGGACCTATTACTTGGAGCAAACCTTGGTGTTCACGCCGGCCGATTCGGGAACGTCGTCGAATCCGGTTACATATCGCGCGGCGGCGAATGAGCAGGTCGTGCTCAGCGGCGGTTCGCGACTTGCCTTGGCATGGCAGCCCTACCGTGACGGCATCTGGCAGGCCAGAACGCCGGAGGGTTTCTCCTGTGACCAGCTGTTTGTGAACGGCGAGCGCCAACGCATGGCCCGTTATCCCAACTACGATGCCAACCAGCCGACCGCCGCCTATCAGGGTTTCTCGTCCGACGCCTTTGCGAAGGAGCGCGCCGCCCGGTGGAAATCTCCGACGGGTGGTTACATCCATGCCATGCACAAGAGCCGCTGGGGCGGCTATCACTACGTGATCACCGGCAAGAATGCTGATGGCGAGGTGACCTTCGAGGGCGGCTGGCAAAACAATCGACGGGGCGAGATGCACAAGGACTTCCGCATGGTCGAAAACATCTTCGAGGAACTCGACGCTCCCGGTGAATGGTTCCACGACCGGAAAGAGGGTGTGCTCTACTTTTATCCTCCTGCGGGGATTGTGATGTCCGAGGCGGTGGTCGAAGTCGCGCGGCTGGCTCACCTCATTGTGTTTCAGGGTTCGAGTGCGACTCCGGTTGCCTTCATCGCGCTGCAAGGCCTCACCCTCCGGCACGCCGCCCGCACGTTCATGGAGACGAAGGAACCGCTGCTGCGCTCTGACTGGACGATCTATCGCGGCGGTGCCGTCATGCTGACCGGCACGGAAAACGTCAGCATTCTCGACACCGAGTTCGACCAGCCGGGCGGCAACGCGATTTTCGTCAACAACTACAACCGGCGCGTCCTGATCAAGGGCTGCCACATCCACGATGCCGGCGCCAGCGGCGTATGCTTCGTGGGCGACCCCGCCGCCGTGCGTGACCCGCTTTTTGAGTACGGACAGCGTCACGACTTTGCGAAGATCGATCGTACCCCCGGGCCGCAGACGGAAAACTATCCGGCTGACAGCGTGGTGGAGGACTGCCTGATCCACGGCATCGGACGGGTCGAGCGACAGCCCGCCGGCGTCGAGATCGCCATGGCGCGTCGGATCACCGTGCGCGACACCTCGATCTACGATTGTGCCCGTGCCGGCATCAACATCGGCGACGGCACCTGGGGCGGGCATCTCATCGAGCGCTGCGACGTGTTCGACACGGTGCTGGAGACCCACGATCACGGCTCGTTCAACTCCTGGGGGCGAGACCGCTTCTGGAACCGGGATCATCTGGAATCATCCCAGGCGGCGGTCGACGCCGATCCCGGTTTGCCGTTCCTCGACGCGGTCGAGACCACGGTCATTCGCGATAGCCGTTGGCGCTGCGACCACGGCTGGGACATCGACCTCGATGACGGCTCCTCGAACTACGACATCTACAACAATCTCATGCTGCGCGGCGGGCTCAAGTTCCGCGAAGGGTTCCGCCGCCGGGCCTGGAACAATATCACGGTGAACAACGGCTTTCACCCGCACGTCTGGTTCAAGCACAGCCAGGACGAGGTTCACACCAACATCTTTATGCGATCCCATGCCGAGATCCGGGTGGCCGGGGGCGGGAAACGGGTGGATGGCAATCTGTTTTACTCCACGAATGCGGCCGCGAAGGACGCGTTTCCGCAGTTCAATTGGGATGCGCACTCCGTGGTGGCCGATCCGTTGTTCGTAGATCCGGCGAAGGGTGACTTCCGGGTGCAAGACGGTTCGCCGGCGTTGAAGCTCGGGTTCGAGAACTTCCCGATGGATCGGTTTGGCGTGAAAAAGCCCGCCTTGAAGGCCATCGCGCGGACTCCGATCATTCCCGTCGTTGACCCCAAGGAGCCGGCCAGACGGGCGAGGCGACCCGAGGCTCCGGCGGTCTGGCTCGGAGCGAGCCTGCATGCTTTGCAGGGAGAGGAGTTCTCCGCATTCGGTGTCCGCAAGGAAGAGGGTGGGGTTGCCTTGGTTGAAGTTCCTGCCCAATCCCCGGCGGCGTTGGCGGGATTCAAGTCCGGTGATCTGATCCTGGCGATTAACGGGCGGCAGGTCCGCAAGGTCGAAGACCTGCGCAGCGCCGCTGAGCCCGCTGGCGAGGTGCGGTTCGTGCGCGATCAGCAGTCCCAGACCATCGTGCTCCCTTCGAACCCGCCGTCGGGGCAGAAGGCCTCCGAAACCGACAGTGCCACACCGATCACGGTCGCGGAACCCAAGGTGCTAGGGCGAGGCAGGGGCACATTTCGCATCGGCCCTGTCCTCCACGTTCCGCGCTTGAACGGCGCCTCCGACTGGCAGTTGCAGGTGCAGCAGACTGATGCTGCCACCCGGGAACGAATCGGGTTCGGGTCGAACCTGCTCGACTTGTATATGCCGGATCGCGGTTGCACGGCCTGGTTCAAGCAACCGCTGGAAGGACCGGTGACCATAGTCTATCGCGTGCTCTGCCCGCTGGAGTCGTTGCGCGATCCGGGCATCCAGGCGCGGGACATCAATAATTTCTGGCATGCTTCTGATCCCACGTCCGCGGCGGGGGTCTTCGATCCGGTTCGCTACAACGGCAGGTTTGCTAACTACAACTCGATGCAGGGCTACTACGCCAGCACGGGTGGCGGTGACAGTCAGGGCAACCAAACCACCCGCTTCCGGCGTTTTCCCCGTACGGTGGAAGGCAAGGACGTCCCGCACATTGCCCTGACGAGTCGGGACGGTCAGCCGGACTATCTGATCACCCCGGGCAAATGGCACACCGTGCAGCTCGTCGCCTGGCAGGGACTCGTGCAGTATATCGTCGATGGCGCGCTCGTGTATGAGATTTTCCCGGGCGACGAGATCTCCGTCGGGACGCCCGACGGGGGCACGAAGGAGGCCGAGCGCCGCCCCTACCGCTTGGACGAGTTTCCGGCCTATACCTCAGGCTATTTTGGTCTGCGCCTCGTCGGCACCCATCATCAGTATGCGGACCTGCGCATTTACCGCCTGCTTCCGGCCGATGCTGTCGCGCCATGAAGACGTCAGTTTACCAAGGAATATCGCGCGGGACGTGGCGAATCGCTTCGTCTCGGCCTATTGATGCAGCTCCTGTTCGTCGCGGTTGCCCTCTTTAATTTTTCGCTGAGATACCCTATGAAAGCCCAAGCCGTCCTTTGCTCTGTCATGCTCCTGATCACCGGTGCCTCCCGGGCGGCCGATGCACGTTTGGATATCGGGGCCTACTTGAAACTGGGCTCCCCTGACAAAATCTATCCGACAGAGGCGCAGCTGCAGATGCTTCGTCCGCTGGTGCCGGACGGCCGGTTTCAGCCGGCGCCGCCGATCTCGAATCGCGACTACTGGCAAAAAGTGGCGGCCACTCCCTCGGGCAAGGCATGGCTCAAGCAGGCGCAGGCTGACTTCGCAAAAAGGCCGGAGGTGCCGATTTCCGACGAGGTCTATCGTGAGGCGAACCTGAAGGGGTCGCGGCCGATGTATAAACCGAAATACTATAACACCATGGAGCGGCTCGAGAAGTTCATCCTCGCCGAGTGCATGGAGAACACCGGTCGATATCTGCCCCGGATCGAGGTTTATCTGCGTGCTATCATGGACATGAAGTCATGGTTGCATCCCAACCACGATGACAAGGAGAACAGCGATCTCGAAGGGCGGCGCGTTTCCATCGATCTGGGGGCGCGGAAGTTTGGTTCGGATCTGGCCTTGGCGGAGATGCTTCTCGGAGACCGGCTACCCGCCGGGCTGCGGAGCGAGCTGGCTGCGCAAACCCAACGGCGGATCATTGATTCCTACCTCAAGAGCTGTCGCGGAGAGGCGGAGAACAACAAGTGGATCAAAGGCTCGAGCAACTGGAACTCAGTCTGCACGAGCGGATCCGTCTTCGTAGCCATCGCGATGGCGCAGACAGGGGAGGAGCGGGTCGCCGCCGTGGGCTGCGCCTTGAACAGCATGCGGCAATACCTCGCCGGCTTCGGCGACGACGGCTATTGCTCCGAGGGCGTCGGCTATTGGCGATACGGATTCGGCCATTATCTGTATCTGGCGCAGATTATTTCCGACTACACCTCCGGCCGCGTGGATCTTTTCGCCTTTGACAACCCGGCCCGGATGCGCCGGATCGCCGAATACCCGATGAACGCTGAGATTCAGCGCGGCTACTATCCCACGTTTTCGGACACCAGCGTCAGGCCTTCCGGGGATAGCGTGGACTTCCCCAATCTCATGACCGCGAAATACTATGGCACGCCCTACCGGTTTGAGGAGGTGCAGGAGGATGCGGTCGAACAGCTCATCGTCTGGGCGATGCCGGGACTGCCGGCCTCAAGTGCGGCCTCGACGCTTCCTTCCGCGAGTATCTTCAAGGACATCGGGATGGTCGTCTCCCGCGGTGGCCAGGCGGTCCCCCTTTCATTTGCCTTCAAGGCCGGGCACAACGCCGAGAATCACAACCACAGCGACGTCGGCAGCTACTGCCTGATCCTCGGTAAGGAGTGGGTCGCCGGCGACTCGGGCGGGCTGGCGTATATCGCCGGCGCATTCGACGCGGACAACCCCGGGCGCAGCTCCTGGGGGCATCCGGTGCCGCGCGTCGGCGGACGGCTGCAGTCCAACGGACGCTCGTTTCACGGTCGGATCACGGAACATGAATTCACGGCGACTCACGACCGGGTCGTCATGGATCTCAAGCCGGCCTACGAGGTGCCGGAGTTGGCGACCCTGGAGAGGACCATGGTGAATGAACGCGCGGGTGACGGCTTGGTGATCGTGCGCGATCAGTTCTCGGCTTCGGCTCCCCTCGCGTTCGGCACGGCGATCACGACCTTTGCCACCTGCCGCATCGTGGATGACCGCACGATCATGCTCAGGTTAGCGGAAGGGGAGGTGCGGGTGGACATCTCCAGCACGGGTGGAAAGGTGAAGATTACCGCCGAGCCCGTGCCGGTCCGCATCAGCGGCGGCGCGGTCACCCGGATCGGATTGGACTTTACCGAACAGAGTGCAGGCGGATCCATCGAGTTGCGCTACCAGCCCGTCAGAGGTCCGCGTAAACCGTGAACTAAAAGACACGACTGGCTCACTCGAACATGCTTACCCCGACTGATTTCCGTCCGCTCTCCCTTACTATTTCCATGACCCGATTGATCCGAACCATGATGACCCTCGGTGCCTCGCTGCTACCCGGCTTTGTTGTCTCCGGATTGGCGGAGGCCGCCGAGCCGGTGATGATTCTACCCGGCGTGTGGCGATACACCGTCGGCACTCCGGAAGCGATCACTCCGGTGAGCACGCGCCATTTTCAGGCCTCCGGCGGAGGCCTGGATCTACTTCCGCGCGTGGAGCGTCCCCCGGTGCAAGTCAGCGCGGTGGTGACATCGCGTGGAGTCGAGATCAGCGTGCCTCTGGCGCCAGACGAACAGGTCTATGGGCTGGGTCTGCAGCTGCAGTCTTTCCAGCAGCGTGCGACCAAGAAGCATCTCAGGGTCAATGCCGACCCGACCCGCGATACCGGGGACACCCACGCGCCGGTGCCGTTCTATGTCACCACCCGCGGCTATGGCGTGTTTGTCGACACGGCCAGGTATGCGACGTTCTATCTCGGGAACAAGGTGCCGGTCTCGGCGACGGTCCGGCGGGATGCGGTCGGCACGAGCGAGGACGGGTGGAACGGGGTGCCGCCCTATGAGCGCAAGCGAATGGGGGTGCCCAGCGAGGTCCTGATTGAAGTGCCCGCGCCGGCTCGCGGGGTGGATGTCTATGTGTTCGCCGGCCCGTCGCTGCGCGAGGCCGTGCAGCGCTACAATCTCTTTTCGGGCGGCGGGGCGCTGCCGCCGCGCTGGGGGCTGGGATTCTGGTATCGCACCGAGACCAAGTATGATGCGAACGAACTACTCGCGCTGGCAGCGGAGTTCCGCGAGCGGCGAATCCCATGCGATGTGCTCGGGCTCGAGCCGGGCTGGCAGAGTCACTCCTATTCCTCATCCTATCAGTGGAGCGCGCGCTATCCCGATCCGGCGAACACCCTCGCGCGACTGACGGAACAGCACTTCCGCGTGAACCTGTGGGAGCAGGGCTTCGTGCATCCCACCTCGCCGATCCATCGCGCGCTCATGCCGCACGCAGGGGATTTCGAGGTATGGGGCGGCCTCGTGCCGGATTTCCTGCAGCCGGAAGCGCGCGGGATTTTCGCGCGGCACCACGCGAAGACATTCGTCGAGCTCGGCGTCGCCGGCTTCAAGGCGGATGAATGCGACAACTCGGACTTCACTGGCAACTGGTCGTTCCCCGAACTGAGCCGGTTTCCCTCCGGCGCCGACGGCGAGCAGATGCACATGCTTTTTGGCCTGCGGTATCTGGATGCGCTGCAGGAGGCGTTTGCGCAGCAGAATCGCCGCACCTACGGGCTGGTCCGCTCCTCGGGAGCGCTCGCCGCGCCCTATCCCTACGTGCTGTACAGCGATCTCTATGACCACCGTCAGTTCGTGCACGGGGTGGCGCAGGCGGCGTTCTCGGGACTGCTCTGGACACCTGAAGTGCGGGATGCGAGCGGAGGCCCGGAGGAACTCGTGCGGCGGCTGCAGGCGGTGGCTTTTTCACCCCTCGCCATGATCAACGCGTGGTACCTCAAGCACCCGCCCTGGAAACAGGTTAATCGTGCCGACAACAATGCCGGCCGGTTCGCGCCCAACTGGGAAAGGGCTGAGGCGCAGTGCCGGGCGGTCATCGAGCTGAGGATGCGTTTCATCCCCTATCTGCATGCGGCCTTTGTCCGCTATCAGCGGGAAGGCCTGCCACCGTTCCGGCCGCTCTTGATGGATTACCCTGAGGATCCGCAACTGGCTGCCATCAGCGACCAGTATCTCATGGGTGACGATGTGCTGGTCGCCCCTATCATCGTGGCCAGCCGCGGAGCGGGCCGGGGAGCGACCGCCGAGGAGGGGAGCGCGACGCGGCGGGTGTATCTGCCGGCCGGCGAATGGTACGATTTCTGGACTGGAGACAGGATTTCCGGCGGACGGTTCATCGAGGTGACCGTGCCCCTGGAGCGGATTCCGCTGTATGTCCGGTCCGGTGCCATCCTGCCGCTCGCGCGGGCGACCCTCCACACGGACGATCCGGCAAGCTGGGAACTGGAGGCCCGGGTCTATGGCCGGGGCGAACGGGGTGTACGTATCTACGAGGATGATGGCGGACGCACGCCTTCGTTGCCGGCCGTCAGCCTGAGCTGGGATGCGTCGAAAGCCCAGGGCCAGATCGATGCGAACCCAGGCTCTGCTGCTTCGCTGGCGTCGCGCTATCGCGTTGTCCAATGGACCCAAGTTCCCTGATGCATTTTGCGCGCACCGATTCCCTGAAACCACCGCCCAATCCCATGACTATACCGATTCCCCAGCAACTCGCCGGCCGCAGCTTATGGCACCAGATGGTCGTTTGCGCCGCACTCCTGGCGGGCGGGCACGGCCTTGCCGCCGCGATGCCCAAGGGCCCGCCGAACATCGTGTTCATCTTCTCCGACGATCACGCCTATCAGGCCATCAGCGCCTACGGGGACCCGCGCGAACTCATCCGCACGCCGAACATCGACCGACTCGCGAAGGAGGGCATGCGCTTTGACCGCTGTCTGGTCACTAATTCCATCTGCGGTCCGAGTCGGGCGACGATTCTGACCGGAAAATACAATCATCTCAACGGATTCGTGAACAACACCAACTGCGTGTTCGACGGCGCTCAGGTGACGTTCCCCAAGCTTCTCCAAGCGGCCGGCTACCAGACGGCCCTGATCGGCAAATGGCACCTTGAATCCGATCCCACCGGCTTCGACCACTGGCAGATCCTGCCCGGCCAGGGCGAATACTACAACCCGCCCATGATTCGGAACGGCCAGAAGATTCAGACCAAGGGATACGTCACCGAGATCATCACCGACGAAACAATCAAGTGGTTGAAGAACCGGGACCGGACCAAGCCTTTCGTGCTGATGAGCCAGCACAAGGCGCCGCATCGCAATTGGTTTCCCCCGCTCGATTCGCTCGGCCGAGAACCCGACCGGGTCTATCCCGAGCCCGCCACCCTCTTCGACGACTACAGCGGACGGGGGAACGCCGAGCGCGAGCAGGACATGTCGTTGGAAAAGACCATGCACGATGGAGACGTGAAGCTTCGCGGCGCCCCCGCCCGGCTTTCTCCCGAGCAGCGCAAGCAGTGGGATGCCTATTACGAGCCCCGCAACGAGGCGTTCCGACAGGCCAAGCTCACCGGCAAGGCGCTCATTTCCTGGAAATACCAACGCTACATGCATGACTATCTCGCCTGCGTGCAGGCCGTGGACGACAGCGTCGGTGCGGTGCTCAAGGCCCTCGAGGAGGAGGGGCTGGCCGACAACACCATCGTCATTTATTCCTCCGACCAGGGTTTCTACCTCGGTGAGCACGGCTGGTTCGACAAGCGGTGGATCTTCGAACAATCCCTGCGCACGCCCTTGCTCGTGCGTTGGCCGGGAGTGGTCCGTCCCGGAACGGTCAACAAGGACATCGTCTCCAACGTCGATTTCGCCGAGACTTTTCTTGAGGTAGCCGGTCAGGCCGTGCCCGCGGAGATGCAAGGCCGCAGCCTGGTTTCCCTGCTGCGCGGGGAGAAGCCGGCCGACTGGCGCACGAGCTTCTACTACCAGTATTTCGAGTATCCGGCACCGCACCGCGTGCGCCCGCACGAGGGCGTCGTGACCGACCGCTACAAGCTCGTGCGCTTCTTCGGCACGGCGGACAACTACACGGAACTGTTCGACCGGCAGACCGATCCCGAGGAGCTGACGAGTTTCTACGGCCGGCCGGAGTATGCGGGTGTCCAGGCCGACTTGGAAGCGGAGCTGGGCCGGCTCAAACATGTCCTCAAGGTACCGGAGGTGATCCCGCCAGCCTGGATGGGGAATCCATGACGGATTCCGGTGAACGGTGATCGCTTACCAAGGAAACCGGAATAGGGATTAACAGCGTTCTCCATCGCCTTGAAATTGCGGGCACCGTCGGAACCCCCTCCCGGTGCCTACTGCCGCGCCGGTCTCCAACCTTCAGCCAACTCCCCAGCCGCATTTGGTTTAGCCGCACCATGAAGACATTTGCCCTCACCCTCCTGTGCCTGTGCGCCTCTTCCTTGGTGTTCGCCCAAGGCGCGGCGTCATCCGCAGGCCAGAATCCGCTCGCGCGCCGCAGCGGACATCCTTACCTGCTCTACACCGACGCCAACATTGCGCGGCTGAAAGAGCGCGTGAAAAACGAACCGGTCATCGCCGAGGCCTGGCAACGGATCCTCGCCGAGGCCGATGCCGCGATTTCGCCGACACCGGAATCCGGCGGGGCGGGTAACCGCGAGGCCCGACGCGGCCGCGGCAACCGCGGCGGAAACACCGACGCCCTTTTGCTTGCTTACCGGATGACGGGCGACCGCAAGTATGCCGAGCGCGTCAAGACCACGCTGATGTCCCAGATGCAGGCGCGTGCGCCCATCGGTGGCGGGGTCAACAACGGTTCCGACCTGATGCGGCGGGATCCGCCGTGGAATGCCGGGCTCAACTCCGGCAGCGCCCCCCGGGCCTTCGGCATCGCCTTCGACACCATCCACGACATGTTGACGCCGGACGAGCGCCAGACGCTTGCGCGCAACCTCGCCGAGAACGGCGTGCTGGTGGTGCTCAACGACTGGGTGCTCGGCGGCAAACGCATTCACGCCCTCGACACCATGGGCCACAACTGGTGGCCCACGGCCGTGTTCGGCGCCGGTATCGGGGCCATGGCTATTCTCGATGAGGAACCGCGCGCCCGCGAGTGGGTGCTGCGGGTCCGCGGCGCCTCCGACGAGTGGCTGCGCTACGCCGGCAGCGTGCTCGAGACCAAGCCGCCCAACTTCGATTCCGCTGGCGCCTTTTATGAGAGCGTGGGCTACTCCAATCTCGCGGTGGAGACCTACCTGCCGTTCATGCTCGCGTGGAACACGGCGATGAAGGAACCGCTCCCGGAGTCGTCCATCACCAGCCAGATCGGCGAATGGTTCATCAACACCCTTTATCCCAGCGCCGACCGGGCGATGGCGGTTGATTTTGGCGACAGCAGCCTGCGCCAGAATTGCTCCGAGTCGGTCAGACTCCTCTGGAACGTCGGCTACCGCAAGCCGCGCTACCTGTGGTATCTGAGCCAGTTCAATCCCGACGTCGCCAAAGGCCTCCACGCCGACGCTCCGGCCGACCTGCTGTTCGCGCCGACCCCGGCGGAAGTCGCGGCAATCCCCGCCCAGCCTGACCTCCCGACCGCCAAACTTTATGGCGACATCGGCTGGACCATCATGCGCAATTCCTGGGGCAAGGACGCCACGATGTTCGCGATGAAATCCGGCTGGACCTGGAACCATTCCTACGCGGACGCCGGCACGTTCAGCCTCTTCCACCAGGGCCAGAGCCTGATCGGCGAGAACGGTCACAGCGCGTACGGCACCAAGGAATACGACGGCTATTTCCGCCAGAGCATCGCGCACAATGTGATGACGTTCAACGGCAAGGCTGCCAACCCCGAGGACACCTACTACGGTTCAAAATTCCCCGGCACGATGTCCCACCTGCTCGACGCGGGCGACCTGCGCTACGTCCTCGCCGACGCCACCGGCCCGACCGCGGGCAATTTCATCCGCAACTACCGCAGCTTCCTCTGGGTCGGCGACGCCATCCTCATCCTTGACGATGTGAAAAGCTTCGAGCCCGGCCAGTTCGAGTTTCTGCTTCATCCCAACGCCGCCGCCACGGTGAAGCGGACGGGGCAGGACCTGCTCGTCACGCTGGAGAAAGCCAGTGCCATCGTGCGCCCGCTGTTTCCCGAGCCGTTCCCCGACGGCGGGCTCCCGACGGATTATCCGGAGAACATGCGCCTGGTCGAGAAACAGGGCCTGAAGGCTGACCGCACTCCGGCCACCTACTACGGATTCGCCCCGGCCGACCTCACGCGCCGGACAAAATTCATCACCGCGATCCTGCCGGTCACGGATGGCGTCGCCTTGCCGCAGATCGAGCGCCTGCGCGGCATCGAACACATCGGGGTGCGCATTCGCCAGCAAGGGATGGTCACGGATCTCTATCTGAACCTGGAAGCCGACGGCAGCATCCGGCACCGCAACGCCAATCTCGTCATGCCCAACGGCTGGGAGACCGACGCCTACCTGCTCGGCATGACCTATCCGGAGGGGGCCAACCCCAACGATCCCGACGCCATCACCCGGTATCTGGTCGTGGACGGCAGCTATGTCCGCCGCGAGGGCAAGGTGGTGCTCGATTCGCTGTCCAAGGTATATCTCTGTGCGACCCGATCCGGCGATGGGGTCGACGTGCAGTTGCAAGGTCAGCCGGTGGTTAATGCCTGGGTGCGTGTGCCGCGCCGGCCCGCGACCGTGAAGTTGAACGGCCATCTTGTTCAGGCCGGTTACGAGGCCGCATCCAGCAGCCTGCTGCTGAGGTTGGGGGCCGAGCAGGCGCGCTGATCTCAAACCGATTCCAGCACCCAATGAGCGTAACTGACATTGCCAAGGGCCGGCCCGGACCCTCCGGTAACGGCGTCTTCTTTGGAGTGATGATTTGGCTGAGCCTTGCGGCCGCCCACGCGGCCTGCGCGGCGGAGACCGAAGCCGCCTTCGTCACCAGCGAGGGCACTCCGTTTGTGGCCAAAGCGCATTATCCCGGGTTCAGCTGGGCCACCACGCCCATGTATTACCACTTTGGCGATATCGACCGGGTGTTGGCGCCGGACGAAGTCGAGTTCATCGCCGCGCGGACGGGCTTTATCGGCATCGAGAAGTCACACGGCTACCGGGAATTCGGCGATACGGTTCTGGGCACAAAGCACGAGGCGGCGGCATTTCACGGGAGCAAACCGACCGCAAAGGTGCTGTTCTACTTCAATTCGTTCGTGGTCTGGCCGTTCACCCGGTTCAACCAGAATTTCACGGCGGATGGCTTGGTCGCGCATCCTGAGTTGAAGAAGTTTCTGATGGTGGACCGGGAGACAGGAAGACTGGCCGAGAAGACCGACGGCGCCGCACCGGCCTATTATTTTGACGTCTTGAATCCCGAGTTTCGCCAATGGTGGGTGGCCGCGGTCCTAGCCGGCGTCGCTGCTTCCGGATGTGACGGGGCCTTTATTGATCGCATGAATGTGGGCAGTCACTCGGGGCATCCGAAGGAGAAGGCGGCCGAAGTGGAAAGGGCCAAGGGCGCCATGATGGCCGAGCTGAGAAAGGGACTCGGCCCCGACAAGCTGCTCCTCGGCAACAACGCCGCCGACAACCCGGATGTCTTTCCGTCCTGCGATGCCTTTATGTTCGAGCACTACAACGCCTCGGTCACCTCCAAGGAGAACCTGCTCAAGGAATGGGGCGACATGCTGCAGGTGGCCAGGGCAGGGAAGATCTCGGTCTACCGTTTCGGGGCCCGGCGCAAGGGAGCCAAACTCATGTTCGATGAGTCGGAATCCGCGTCGCCCGGCATGGCGAAGCTATCCCAGCGGCAGCTGGAGTATTTCCTGGCCTGTTACCTGATCGGGGCGCAGCCGTATTCCTACTTTCAATACAACTGGGGTTGGAACCTGGCCGATGGAAATCTGGTGGATTATCCCGAACTGCGGAAACCGCTCGGCGCGCCCAAGGGTGCCTATGTGCGGGTCGCCCCCGACGGCTGGCAGTTTACCCGCGAGTTCGAGCACGCCAGCGTCTGGCTCGATACCGATAAGCGAGAGGCCCAGATCCGTTGGCACTGAAGATTTCTATGAAGCAAACATCCGCCGCCGTTCTGTTGGCCGGCCTGATCCTGCCGGCCGTCGTCGCCTTCGCCCAAACGCCGCCCGCGCCGTCGTCGGGCAATCCGATCGCTCCACATATCTTCGCCGCCGATCCGTCGGCCCATGTCTGGCCCGGAGATCCTGACACGCTCTGGCTCTATACGTCGCACGATGAGCCGGGCACGAATAATCACGATACGATGGCCGATTACCATGTGTTCTCGACGAAGGACCTCATGAGTTGGACCGATCATGGACAGGTCTTCTCGCTCAATTCGGTGCCGTGGGCGGCCTCGCATGCTTGGGCGATCGACGCGGTGTTGTGGAAGGGGAAGTACTATCTCATCCATTGCATGAAGCATAAGACGACGGGGGTATTCATGACAGGTGTCGCCGTCAGCGAGCGCCCGGAAGGGCCGTTTAAAGATCTCGGCTATGTTGCGGGCACGGAGTGGGGCCAGGACCCAGCGGTGTTCGTCGATGATGACGGAAAGGCCTATTTGTATTGGGGCCACGATTATCTGCTCTACGCGGCTCAGCTGACCGATGATCTCATGGCTATCGTGCCGGAGACCAAGGTCGAGCTGACCAAGCAGCTCGATTCTGTTTTCGAGGGACCGTGGATGAACAAGATCAACGGCAAATATTATCTGTCCTATCCTGGCATGCCGGGGCGCAAGTGGCCGCAAGCCTTGTATTACGCATCGTCGGATGCACCACTCGGGCCGTTCAAATCGCTGGGGCAGTATCTCCCTCGTTTCGGTCTGCAATCGGGCACCAATCACGGCTCCGTCATTAATTTCAAGGGGCAATGGATCGCCTTTTATCACAGCGCGTGGGGTGCGATGGGTAATGGCACGACGCGCAGTTTGATGGCTGATTTTATGACCATCAACGCCGATGGCACCTGGAACAAGGTGGTGCCAAGCACGCAAGGGCTCGTCCCCGTGGGGAAAAAGGCCACCAGCCGCATTTGGTTGGAAGCAGAAAACGGGGAAGCGTCCGGTGGCCAGCTTATCGCGACCCGCGTGGAGACTAAAACGGCCGGGTTTGGTGGCGCGGGTTACGTTACGGGTTTCCCGGTGCAGCCCGGCCATGATCAGGCGTTTTATGCGATCGAGAAAGAATGCCCAAGTTGTCCCAAGCGCGCCTCGGTCGGGTCTGTCACGGTGCTCGCGCAGGTGGCTTACGATCAAAAATATCAACTCAAGGTGCGTTACTCGGCGGACCAAAAAACGCGTTTGTGGGTGCTCGTGGGCTCACAGGTGATCAAGGGCAATGCCAGGAATCCCAATGAAGTGTGGGCCGACGCCAGTCCTGACAAATTCGAGATGTTTGATCTCGGCGTGGTCTCGCTCAAGGCCGGCGATAATAAGATCAAGCTCCACACCCGCGATAATCTCGATGTGCGTATCGATGCGTTCGAGCTGACGCCGATCTACGATTAACGCGCTCTCCCTCGTCTTTCGATTCCTTCCAGTTCTGGCTGTTTTATGAAATTGCTCACCTGTTTTGGCTGCCTGACGTTGGCCGCTTCACTGTTCGCTATCGAGCGCGTGGCCTCTCCCGATCAGCGGGTGGCGATTGAATTTGCGCTCAACGATCGAGGCCAACCCACCTACCAAGTCAATTACGGTGGGCAGCCGATCGTGCTCGCCTCCCAACTAGGCTTTCCGGGGTTTAGCGACGGGTTCACGCTCGTTCGCACCTTGTCGCGGTCACAGCGGGCTGAATGGATAAATGAATTGGGCGAACGCCGCCAGGTTCCTGACAACTACGATGAACTAAACGTCGAATTGCGACATGCCTCGGGACGGCTCGTGACGGTGAATTTCCGGGCTTACAATGAAGGGGCTGCGCTGCGTTATACTTTTCCTCAACAGGAGAAGGCGGAGTTTGTGTTTCCGGAAGGCGAACTCACCGAGTTTCGTTTTCCTGCGGGGACCTTTGGCTGGGCTGAACATGGCACGGAAGGTGAATACCGCCGCTTGCCGGTCGGTGAGATCCAGCCGTATTGCGAGCGTCCGTTGACTCTGGAGTTTGCCCATGGGGCCTTCGCCGCATTGGCCGAGGCGGCCAACTTCGACTATCCGCGCATGTTGCTCTCGCCGTTGCCGGAAGTTCCGGGCGGGCTGGTGACGGCTTTGGGCGGCACGAGCTCAAACTTGGCCCGGGATGCCCGGTTCGACCAGCATCACGATCCGTCGGTGCGACTCCGGGTCGGAGAATCGACGCCGTGGCGCCTGTTGATTGTGGGTGACCGGCCGGGCGATTTGTTGGAGAGGAACTACCTCATGCTGAACCTGAATCTGCCGGTCGCGATCGCCGACACCTCATGGATCAAACCCGGCAAGGTGATCCGTGAGACGACGCTCACCACGGCGGGTGGTCTGGCCTGCGTGGACTTTGCCGCAAAAAATGGGCTCCAGTACGTCCACTTCGACGCCGGGTGGTATGGTCCCGAAAAAAGCACTCCCTCCGCTGCCAAGGTGGATCCGGCGCGGGATCTCGATCTGCCGCAGGTGATCCGCTACGGCGCAGAGAAGGGCATCGGCGTGTTGCTCTATGTCAACAAGCTCGCGCTGGGGAATGAAATCGAGACGCTGCCGGCGCTCTACCGGAGCTGGGGCGTGAAGGGCATCAAGTTTGGCTTCGTCAACGTCGGCTCGCAGCGGGAGACGGAGTGGCTGCTGGATGCCATCCGCCGGTGTGCTGCCGAGCAGATCATGGTGAACGTGCACGACGGATTCCGTTCGAGCGGGCTGAGCCGCACCTGGCCGAATCTGATGACCGTCGAGGGCATCCGCGGCAACGAACACTTCCCGACCGCCGAGCACAATTGCACGCTGCCCTTCACCCGATACGTCGCCGGCGCCGGGGACTATACGGTTTGCTATTACTCCAAGAAACTCATCCACACCACGCACGCGCATCAGCTCGCGATGGCCGTCGTCTCTTTCAGCCCGTTGCAATGGCTGTTCTGGTATGACCGCCCCTCGGCCTACAAAGGGGAACCGGAGATCGAGTTCTTCCGGGAAGTGCCAACGGTCTGGGACGAGACCCGGGTAATCGCAGGTCGCATTGGAGAGTTCGCCGCCATCGCCCGGCGCAAAGGCGACGCGTGGTTCGTCGGCGTCATCAATGCCCGGGAAGCGCGCACGCTGTCGCTGCCGCTGTCGTTTCTCGCGGCGGGCAAGCCGTATGCCGCCCGGCTGTATGCGGACGATGACACCGTGGAAACAGTGACGAAGGTCGGCGTTTCCACCCGCACCGTAGACGCCTCGACGACCTTGGACGTACCTCTGCTGGTCAACGGCGGCCTGGCCGTTTGGATCACGCCGGCGAAGGACTGATCTTTTTCAGTTTACCAACGTTAACAGCGCGCCGTTTGACGGAGTCCGTTGCGCGGGGGACCTTCATCGTGCAACGCTTCCGCCCCCGCTTCACTGCGAAGCGAGATGTTACCCAGTATCCCCCAGCTGGCTGCCTGCTGAATTTTTACCCACCATCCCAATGAAAAATTGCCGAATTGCCCTTCCCAGTTGGCTGTCATGCGGCCGGATCCTGACCTTGGGGCTGATCTTGCAGCTCGTAGCAGGCCCGGTTGCGGCGGCTTCGACGGACCGTACCCCAACCACAGCTGAAACCCCGGCGCAGCATGATGCCCGCATGGCCTGGTGGCGCGAGGCGCGGTTCGGGATGTTCATTCACTGGGGCATCTATTCGGTGCCCGCCGGTACCTGGCAGGGCAAAAAGATCGGTGGCATCGGCGAATGGATCATGAGCAAGGGACGCATCCCCGTGGCGGACTACGCAAAGTACGCCGCCGAATTCAACCCGGTGAAATTTAATGCCGAGGCGTGGGTGCGCCTCGCCAAGGCGGCAGGCATGAAATACATCATCATCACGGCCAAGCATCATGATGGTTTTGCCCTGTTCGACTCCAAGGCCAGCGCCTATAACATCGTCGCCGCGACACCGTTCAAGCGCGACCCCCTGAAGGAACTCGCCGCGGCCTGTGCACGCGAGGGCATCCGTCTGGGTTTCTATTATTCGCAGTCGCAGGATTGGTATCACCCCGGCGGAGCCGCCTGGGAAGGGAAGTGGGACAAGGCGCAGGAGGGCGATATGGACGAGTATCTGCGCACCATCGCCTATCCGCAGGTGAAGGAGCTGCTCACCCACTACGGTCCGGTCGCCGTGCTATGGTGGGACACGCCGATGTCGGCGATGACGCCGGAGCGCGCGGCGCTGCTGGCGCCGCTGCTTGAGTTGCAGCCGGGTATCATCACCAACAACCGCCTCGGCGGCGGCTTCATGGGCGACACCGAGACGCCCGAGAACCGTGTCCCGGCCACAGGCTATCCGCGGGACTGGGAGGCGTGCATGACCATGAACAATACCTGGGGCTTTAAATCGTATGATGATAACTGGAAGTCCGCCCCCACGCTGATCCACACGCTCGTGGATATCGCCAGCAAGGGCGGCAACTACCTCCTGAACGTCGGTCCCACCGCGCTCGGCGAGATTCCGGCACCCAGCGTCGAGCGTCTCCAGGCCATGGGCAAATGGATGGATCGCAATGGGGAGGCAATCTACGGCACGAAGGCCAGTCCGTTTCAACGTCTCCCGTGGGGGCGTGCCACGCGCAAGGGCGATAAGCTCTTTCTGCACGTGTTCGACTGGCCGGCCGACGGACGCCTCGTCGTTCCCATGCGCGGCAAGATTGGCGGCGCCCACTTGCTGGTGCAGCCCGCCCGAAAGCTGGCGATGGCCACCGGTGCGGACGGACTGGTGCTGACCCTTCCCGCGCAGGCTCCCGATGCGGTGGCGAGCGTGATCGTGCTGGAGGGAGTGGGGGAGGTGGATCCGCTGCCGCCTCCGGCCATCGGCCCCGGGGCCGACGGAGTCGTCACCCTCGCTTGCGACGAAGCGGCCTTGACTGGCGCAGGCCTGAAGGTTGACGGCCACGTGAACTTGAACCTGGCGGGCTGGCGCAAGCTCTCCGATTCCGCGTCCTGGGACATGGCCGCCGGACGCGCCGGCGACTACGAGGTCATTTTGGTGGCAAACGTCACCGCAAAGCAGGCCGGCAGCGAGTTCCGGCTCTCGGCCGGAGCGCAGGAGTTGCGCGGTACCATCGGCGCCAGCGATTACAAGGAGCAACGACTGGGCGCCATCACCCTTTCCGCCGACCGCATCCCGCTGACTTTGCAGGCTCTTCGCCTCAATGACGACGAGTTCATGAAACTTCGTTCGATCATTCTTCGTCCTCTCAATCCCCGCTGAATCCCGCCATACCCATGAAGAATCCGATCACTCCCCTTGGTGCTTCCGAACGATGCGTTTTCCTGTGCCACGTGGCCTCCGCTCTTGCGTGCGGTCATCGGGAATCACGCCGACGCCTTCTTGCGCTGATCACGACGCTGGCGCTGGTCGTCATGCCGGCCGTGTCGCTGCCGGCCACGCAGCCGCGCGAGTCCGCGGCCGACCACGACGCCCGCATGGCGTGGTGGCGCGAGGCAAAGTTCGGCATGTTCGTCCACTGGGGCATCTACTCGATCACCGGCGGCGAATACAAGGGACAGAAGCTCCCCAACAGCGCAGAGTGGATGATGAACCGCGGCAAGATTCCGATCGCGGAATACGAGCAGTATGCGGCGCAGTTTAATCCGACGGGCTTTGACGCCGACACCTTCGTCCGGCTCGCGAAGGAAGCGGGCATGAAATACATCGTGATCACGGCCAAGCATCACGACGGCTTCTCGATGTTCGCCTCGAAGGCCAGCCACTATAACGTCGTCGAGGCCACGCCGTTCAAGCGCGACATCATGAAGGAGCTCTCCGAGGCCTGCCAGCGGCAGGGCCTGCGCTTTGGGTTCTACTATTCGCAGGCGCAGGACTGGCATCATCCGGGCGGCGTGGGCAACAACTGGGACTCGTCGATCAAGCGGGTGAGCGTGGACGAGTATGTTCGCGAGAAGGCCTATCCGGAGGCCAAGCAGCTGCTCACCGAATATGGCCCGATCAGCATTTTCTGGTGGGACACGCCGCGCGACATGAGCAAGGAGGCCCTGGACCTGCTGTATTCCACCCGTGAACTCCAGCCCGGCCTCATCACCAACGACCGGCTCGGCGAGGGCTACCCGGGAGACCACCAGACCTTCGAGCGCAACATCCCGTCGCAGGGCCCTGATCATCCGGATTGGGAGGTCTGCATGCCGATCAGCGGCAGCTGGGGCTTCAAGCGCGGCGACACCAGTTTCAAGCCGGCCGCCACGCTCATCCGCAACCTTGCCGACATTGCCAGCAAGGGTGGCAACTACCTGTTGAACGTGAGTCCCACCGGTGACGGCACGCTGTTGCTGCAGGCGGTGGAGCGGTTGCAGGCAGTCGGTGCGTGGATGAAGGTCAACGGCGAATCCATTTATGGCACGTCGGCGAGTCCGTTCGGTCGGCTCGCCTGGGGCCGTTGCACCGCCAAGCAGACGGCTGACGGCACCTCCCTCTACCTGCACGTGTTCGACTGGCCCAAGGATGGACGGCTGCTCGTGCCGGGGTTGAAGAACAGAGCGGTCAGCGGACGGTTGTTGGCTGACGACACGCCGGTGAAGACCCGGCAAACGCCGGAAGGGCTGGAGGTTTCTCTCCCGGCCAAGGCTCCGGACAGCGTCAACAGCGTCGTCCGTTTGAGCGTGACCGGCCCGTTGGATGTTGCGCCGGTCTCGGCGATGCTTCGCCAGGACGGTTCGCTCGAACTCACCCCTGATTTCGCTTTCCTGCACAACAATGAGGGCGCACGCGCCATCCAGCTGCAGGAAGCCGGCGGCCAGCCCCACATTGGCTCATGGACCGACGCGCATGCCTGGGTCGAGTGGCCGGTCAAGATCAGCCGTCCGGGTACCTATGAAGTGACGGTCGAACTCGCCGTCGAGGCGGAGCGCACCGCGTTTTCCTTCGGCTTGCTGGGGCGGCAACAGGCCGTCGAGGTTGCCTCCACCGGAGGATTCAAGAGTTATCAGAGCAGGACCCTCGGCACCGTCACGTTCGACCAGGCGGGCAGCCATTCCTTCCGGATCAATCCCGACGCATCCAATTGGAAACCCATGAACCTCCGCCTGGTGATTCTAAGGCAAAAATAGCCCGAAGATCGCACGCCGGACCCACGCCATGCAGATTCTGATAGGTGCAGCGCTGAGAGAATTGGGGGTCCTCACGCTTGCCGGGGCCACTGCGCCTATCCTGCAAAAGGGTTCATGAAAATCACCTGCCTGATTCGCCTGCTTGTCCCTCTGCTGTTTGCCGTCGCGCTGAGGGCCGGGGCGGCTACACCTTTCGTCCATCCCGGCATTTTGCACAGTCGCGAGGAACTGGATTTTGTCCGTCAGCAGATCGAGGCGGGTGCCGAGCCGTGGAAATCGGCGTGGGCCGAGCTCCGGGCCTCGTCGGCGGCCTCGCTCGACTATCGGCCGCGACCGCGGACCGAGGTCGTGCGGGGCGCCTACAACAATCCCAATATCGGCAGTTCGGATTTCTCCAATGACGCCGTCGCCGCCTACACGCACGCGCTGCAGTGGTGTCTGACGGGCGAAGCGGCCCACGCGCGCAAGACGGTCGAGATCCTCGATGCGTGGTCCTCGACGCTGGCAAAGGTGTCAGGGCACGACACGAAGCTGCTCATCGGCATGAACGGGGTGCAGTTCTGCATCGCGGCGGAACTCATGCGGCACACCTACGACGGATGGGCGGCGGCCGGGCAGGAGCGCTTTGCGGCCATGCTGCGCACCGTCTTCTATCCGCCGATCGCGGACTTCCATCCCCGGGCCAATGGCAATTGGGACGCGTCGATGATCCAGACCATGCTGGCGATGGGGATCTATCTCGACGATCGCGCCATGTTTGACCGGGCCGCGGAATACTTCCGGAGCGGGCGCGGCAACGGAGCCGTTACGCACTACTTCAATGCCTTCGGCGAATGCCAGGAGAGCGGCCGCGACCAGGGGCACACGCAGATGGGCCTCGGCTTCCTCGGTTGCGCCGCCGAGATCGCCTGGAAACAGGGCGTGGATCTCTACGGCACGGCGGACAACCGCCTGGCCTTGGGCTTCGAATACACCGCGAAATACAACCTCGGCCACGACGTGCCCTACGAACCCTACACGAGCTTTGAAGGTGTCTATAAGAACCCCGAGATTTCAGCGAAAGGCCGCGGTGAGTTTTCCCCGATCTATGAGCGGCTCGTCCAGCATTACCACCGCCGGCTCGGGCTGGACATGCCCTACAGCCGTGAGGCCGCGACCCGCGAGAAGAATCCCCGACGCGGCGGCGCCCATGTACCCTGGGGCCGCCTGATGTTTGCCGGGTTGCCCACGCCCAGCGGGCGCGAGCTTGGCGCGTCCGCCTCGCAGCCGGCGTTCAAGATTTATCCCGCGCCCAAAAGCATCGAGTTGTCGGTAGACTTTGCCGTGACGGTGGAAGGGGAGAGTGTGCCGGTTTACAAAGCCAAGGTCCCCCCGGCGGGCCCGATTCCCCGTCTGGCCGGAACCCAGGGTCAATTCGGGTTCGCCTCCTACGCCTCGCTGGACATTCGCAGTCGCGTCACCGTTTCGGTCGTTGTTCCGGGGCCGGTACAGACCGTCAAGGTTTTGCCCACGTCCGCTGGCATCGTCCCGCGCGTGGCAGGGCAGAACATCAGTTTCAGCGTGGACAAACCGCAGCATCTGACAATCGAGGTCAACGGCGACTGGCACGCGTCGCTGCATCTGTTCGTCAACCCCTTCGAGGAGCAGGCGCCGCAGCCGGGCGAACCGAACGTCGTTTATTTTGGTCCGGGCCTGCACGAAGTGAGCGGGCTGATGGTTGGGGACAACACGACCGTCTATGTCGCTGGGGGTGCGGTCGTGCGCTGCGTTAAGCAGCCGGACGAGACCCCGGTGGAGGTGCGGGGCATCAAGCGAGCGCCGCCGTCCTTTATGCTCCGGGGCAAGAACATCACGCTGCGCGGTCGCGGGATCATCGAGGGCGGCACGATTGTCCGCCGCGAGGACCGGCGCTACATGATCGTGGTCCAGGATGCGCAGGACGTCACCATCGAGGGGGTCATCCTCCACGACCCCAGCCACTGGACCGTGCCGATCAACAGCTCGGACCGGGTTCACGTGGACAACATCAAGATCATCGGTCGGCGCGGCAATTCAGACGGGGTGGATATCTCCAACAGCCGCGATATCCTGGTCGAAAACTGCTTCATGCGGACGCTGGACGACCTCGTGGTGGTCAAGTCCTTTGCCGGTCGCGGCGAGGTCAGAAACGTCCGCTTGCGCAAGTGCGTCCTCTGGAACGAGCTCGCCCATGCGCTCAGCATTGGTGCTGAATTGCATGAGAACGTGACCGGAGTCCTCTTCGAGGACTGCGATGTGATCCATGACGTAGGCCGCGAGACCGCGCTGCGGATCTATCATTGCGACGACGCGCTCGTCAGCGATGTCACTTTTCAGAACATCCGCGTCGAGGAGGCCCGCCGGCTCATCTCCCTCTGGATCGGCAAGACGCGGTGGAGCAAGTCTGCGGAACGCGGCCACATCCGCCACGTCACCTTCCGGAACATCACGGCCACCTCGGCGCCGATTGACCCCACCCTGACCGGATTCCAGGACGGCACTGACTGGAAACCCTACGTCATCAAGGACCATGCGAGCATGGAAATCATCGGATTCGATCCGGGGCACCAGATCAAGGATGTGCGGTTCGACCAGGTGGTGCTCGACGGAAAGAAGATCGACGCATCACAGCTGACAACAAACGGATTTGTCGAGGAGGTCAGATTCCAGTGAACATGCCCACGCCACACCATGTTCCGCGGAACATGAAAGGGATGAAAATGGAGGAGCAACCGGGTGTCCGCTCCGCTGCCGCGGAACCTTGCACGGAATGCGTGACCGGCTTGCGCCGGCCGATGACGCTGGCCGGGCTGATCATGGTTCGCTTCGACCGGACTGGAGGTCTTGTGCCGATCTCCGCGCGGCTGCGAAACGAAGGAGCCTCCGTCGGCGTCACAAAGAATTCTCAATCGATGTCTACCCTGCTCAAATCAGTTGCGTGGAAACTCGCCCTGCTGGCCCTGAGCGTGCCGGCTGCGGGCGCGATCAACCTGAGTGTGGATGCCGGGCAGGCCGCGCGCCAGCCGCTGAACCACTACTGGAGCCGGTGTGTCGGAGCCGGCCGCGCCAACGAGGGCCTGCGGGCCGCCTGGCTGGAGCATCTGCAATTGGCGCATGACCGGTGTGGTTTTCAATATGTCCGTTTCCACGGCCTGTTTCACGACGACATGTTTGTCTATCGGGAGGAGCGGGGGAAGCCGGCCTACAACTGGCAGTACATTGACGAGGTCTTCGACCGCATGCTGGCTATCGGTGTGCGCCCGTTTGTGGAGCTGGGTTTCACGCCCGCCGCTCTCGCGTCCGGCGATGCGACCGTCTTCTGGTGGAAGGCCAACGTCTCCCCGCCGAAGGACTACGAAAAATGGGCCGGGCTCGTCGAGGCCTTCGCCCGCCACTGCGTCGAACGCTACGGTCTGGACGAGGTGCGCCGCTGGTATTTCGAGGTCTGGAACGAGCCGAACCTCACCCCTTTCTGGAGCGGCACGCGGAGTCAGTATTTTGAACTCTACAAGGCGTCGGTCCTGGCCCTGCGGCGCGTGGACCAGCAACTGCGGGTCGGCGGGCCCGCCACGAGCAACTTCGTTGCGGATGGCCGGTTCGACGGCGAAACCGCCGAGCGCTCGAAGATCATCGCGCTCGTCAAGCCGGAGGAATCGGAAAAGCATGTCTGGCGCCCGGTCTGGCTGCGGGAGTTTCTCGAGTATTGCGCGCAGGAGAAGCTGCCGGTGGATTTTGTCTCGACGCATCCCTATCCGACCGACTGGGCGCTGGATGGGGACGGGCGTGGGCGCAACCTGACCCGCCAGGTCGAAGCGACGACCAACGACCTGCGTCTGATCCGAGCCCTCGTCGATGCAAGCGCCTACCCGAAGGCGGAGATCCACCTGACGGAGTGGAGTTCGACTCCTTCCTCACGCGATGCCGGCCATGATTCGCTCCCCGCGGCAACGTACATCGTGAAGGCAAACGTCGAATCGGCCGGCCTCGTCGATTCCCTTTCGTATTGGATCTTCACCGACGTGTTCGAGGAGAAGGGCGGCGGTGACACGATCTTCCACGGAGGATTCGGCCTGATCAACTTCCAGGGCATTCCCAAGCCGTCCTTCCATGCCTACCGGATGCTGCACGCCCTGGGGGACGAGGTGCTGGCGACGGCGCCCGGCGTGATCGCCACGCGGCACAAGACGGACGGGCGCATCACCGCGCTGGCGTATCACTATCCGGCGGAGATGCCGCTGACGGTGCCGGGCGGTTCCCGTTCCGTGGCTGCGCGAACCGAGCGGACCGGCACCCCGGTGGAATTTTCGCTGAACCTCAGCGGACTGCGGCCCGGCGCGCGGATGTTGCTCGAGACCCTTGATGCGGGACACGGCAATGCCTTGGCCGCATGGCAGGCACTGGGCTCACCCCAGACACCTTCTCGCGAGCAGACGGCAGCGTTACGCGCCGCTGCCTTTGCCACCCAAAAGGAGGCACTCGCCGCCGATGCCGCCGGACGACTGACGGTGCGCCGTACCCTTGAACCTTGGACCGTCCTGCTCATCACCGAGGAATCCTTATGATGCTTTCACGATTGAGCTCCGCTGGCCGCTCGCTTTCCGCGACATTGGGCGTGCTCCTGATGGCGATGGCGCTGGTCTCCGTCCGAGGGGAGGAGAAAGCTCGGGCCCCCAACATCGTCTATTTTCTGGTGGACGATATGGGCTACGCCGACTGCGGCTTCAATGGCGGCGCCGATATCCGCACGCCTGAGATCGACCGCCTGGCCTCCGCCGGCACCGTGCTGACTTCGTTTTACGTGCAACCGCTGTGCTCTCCGACGAGGGCCGCGCTGCTGACCGGCCGGTACCCCACGCGCACCGGCGTGTATCACGTCGTGACGCCGAAGGGCGGGTGGGGCTTGCCGCTCGCTGAACAAACGTTGGCCGACGCACTGGGGGAGGCCGGCTACACCACGGCGATCTGTGGCAAGTGGCACCTCGGGGAGTTTCAGCCGGAGTACCGCCCGAACCGCCGCGGCTTCCAGCACCAGTATGGTGCATTGCTGGGCAATCTCGACTACTTCACGCACCAGCGCGACGGGAAGCTCGATTGGTATCGCGACAACCGTCCGCTTGAGGAGGAAGGTTACACGACCGACCTCATCGCCCAGGAGTCCGTCCGGCTTATCCGCGCCCAGCCGGCTGGCAAACCGCTGTTCCTCTATGTTGCCTTCAACGGGATCCACACACCCTATCAGGTGCCGGACAGTTACGCCGAACCGTACAAACACCTGCCCAAGCCGCGTCGCACGGTCGCCGGCATGCTCGCCGCCGTGGACGCCGCAATCGGCCGGGTGGTTGCCGCGCTCGATGAGCGGGGATTGCGGGAAAACACGTTGATCATCTTTTCGAGCGACAATGGCGGCGCCAATCCCGGCAAGGCCACGATGAACACGCCCCTGCGCGGTGGAAAAGGCGGTCTGTATGAGGGCGGCGTGCGCGTGGCCGCCTTTGCCGTCTGGGCCGACAAGATTCCTGCCGGAAGAACCAGCAATGAGCCGCTCCACGTCGTGGATTGGTTTCCCACGCTGTTGAAACTGGCCGGTGTCTCAAAGACGCCCACCCAGGACCTCGATGGCTGCGATATCTGGCCGGTTCTTGCTCAAGGGGCCAAGTCACCCCATGCCGATCTGCTGCTGCCGGGAGTCGTACCCAACGCGAAAGCCCTGCGCCAGGGCGACTGGAAGCTGATCGTGCAGCAATCCGGCAGGGTGGAGCTCTACAATCTGGCGGCTGACCTCGCGGAAAAGCAGGATCTCGCCTCCGCCCAGCCGGAACGCGTCAAGGCCATGCGCGCCCGTCTCGACGACCTGACCAAGGACGCGGTGCCGCCGGGCGGTCCGCTGCCCGGAGATGAGAAGGAATAATCCGAAACACCAACCCACTTTCCATGAAAGCCTATTCAATCCTGACCTCCTTGTTCCTTGTCGCGGCGGTATCGGCGCCGGGTCTCACGACCACCACCAAGCCCAACATCGTCTATGTCCTCTGCGACGATCTTGGCTACGGCGACGTGCAGTGTCTGAATCCCGAGCGAGGGAAGATCGCGACGCCGCAGGTGGATCGGCTCGCGGCCCAAGGCATGATTTTCACCGACGCGCACTCCAGCTCATCGGTCTGCACCCCGACGCGCTATAACATCCTGACCGGCCGCTACAATTGGCGCACCCGTTTTCAGGATGGGGTGCTTTACGGTTACGATCAGCCGCTGATCGCCCCGGAGCGCCCGACGGTACCGAGCCTGCTGAAGCAACACGGCTACACCACCGCCATCATCGGCAAGTGGCATCTCGGAATGGGTATCCCGGAAGGCCAGCCGGATCCCGAGATCGCCAACGGGCCGACGACGCGAGGATTCGACTACTATTTCGGCATCAGTGCGTCGCTGGACATGCCGCCGTTCGCCTTCATTGAAGGCAACCGTTTCACCGAACCACTGACGACAAAGAAGAAGTGGGTCCGTCCCGGCCCGGCGGGCGCGACCTTTGAGGCCGTCGATGTGCTGCCGACGCTGACGAAAAAGGCCGTCGACTATATCGAACGACAGGCGAAGACGGGGCAGCCGTTCTTTCTCTACCTGCCCCTCGCGTCACCGCACACACCGATTCTGCCGAGCAAGGCGTGGCAGGGAAAGAGCGGGCTGGGCAAATACGGCGACTTTGTCATGGAGACCGACTGGGCCCTCGGCGAGGTGGTCGCGGCGCTCGACCGGGCGGGAGTGGGGGGCAACACGATCGTCGTATTCACCAGCGACAACGGCTGTTCGAAATCCGCCGGCATTCCCGCGCTGCAGGAGCAGGGGCATTACCCCAGCGCCGCCATGCGTGGCTCCAAGGCGGACATCTTCGACGGCGGCCACCGCATCCCCTTCATCGTGCGCTGGCCGGACCGGATCAAGGGGGGCAGCGAGAGCGACCAGCTCATCTGCCTGGGTGACCTGATGGCGACCTGCGCCGATTTTCTCGGGGTGAAGCTGCCCGACAACGCCGGCGAAGACAGCGTCAGTTTCCTGCCCGCCCTGCTCGGCACGGCCAAGGGGCCGCTGCGGGAGGCGCTGGTGCACCATTCGATCAACGGCTCCTTCTCCATCCGCCAGGGCGATTGGAAGCTCGAGCTCTGCGCCGACTCCGGCGGCTGGAGCCCGCCAACCCCAGGCAGCAAGGACGCCGAGGGCCTGCCGGCCATCCAGCTCTACAACCTCCGCACCGACTTGGGCGAAACCACCAACCTGCAGGCAGAGCACCCGGAGGTCGTCGCGCGGCTCACCAAGATCCTCGAGAGATATGTGGCCGACGGTCGCAGCACCCCCGGGCCAAAACAACCCAACGATGCCACGATCGTGCTCGTGAAGTCGGCCAAGGGTGCCTCCGCGAATTGACCTCCGGGCAACGAACTTCGACCCCGCTGAATATGATTTCCATGACCAACAGGTACTCGCTCATCGTCATGCTGGGTCTTGCCGTCGGCCAGGCCTTTGCAGCCACGCCCCGGACGCCGGAGTTGAACAACCCGACGGCGGATTATGTGTTCACCGAAGAGGCCGCGGCCTCGGCGGAACCTTTGACGCTCTGGTATCACAAGCCCGCCACCCAGTGGGAGACCGAGGCGCTGCCGGTCGGCAACGGACGCCTTGCCGCGATGGTCTTCGGCGGGATCAACCACGAGCGCATCCAGTTCAACGAAGAAACCGTCTGGGATGGCGTTCCCCGTGACCAGAACAACCCCGAGGCGCTGGCCGCGCTGCCGGAAGTGCGCCGGCTCTTGTTCGAGGGGAAGAATGCCGAGGCGACCAAGCTGGCTGGCGCCAAGATGATGGGGATTCCCAAGACGATCAAATCCTACCAGACATTGGGCGACCTCTTCCTGGATTTTCCCGGCACCAAGACGGTTGCGGGCTACCGCCGCGACCTGGATCTGACCACCGCTGTCGCAAGCGTCCGATTCCGCGTGGATGGAGTGGAGTACTCCCGGGAGGTGTTCGTCAGCGCGCCGGACCAGGTCATCGTGATCCGTCTCCGCGCGGACCAGCCGGGAAGGCTTAATTTTACGGCCACGTTCAAGCGCGACGGTGCCGTGACGAGCGTGGACTCGCGTCATCGTCTAATCCTGCGCGGCAAGCTCGGGGTGGACTACGAGGCGCAACTCCTGCCCCGCGTCACCGGCGGAAGCATCGTGGCCAGCGGCGACCGGCTGGTGATCTCGAATGCGGACGAGGCGACGCTGCTGCTCGTCGGCGCGACCAGTTACAACAACGCCAACGACATCTCCGGCGACGCCACGGCCCGCTGCGAAGCCGCGTTGCAGGCGGTGGCGGCGAAGGATCCAGATGCGCTGCGTGCCGCCCACATCGCCGACCACCGGCGCCTGTTTGATCGGGTGAAACTCGATCTCGGCGCGACCGACGCCGTGCGGCTGCCCACGGACGTGAGGTTGCGCGCCGTGCAGGCGGGGGCGAGTGATCCGCAGCTCGAGACCCTGTATTTTCAATATGGGCGTTACCTGCTGATCAGCAGTTCGCGCCCTGGCACGTTGCCGGCGAATCTGCAGGGCAAATGGTGTCAGGACTACAAGGCGCCCTGGAACAGCGACTATCACACCAATATCAACCTCCAGATGAACTATTGGCCGGCCGAGACGACAAATCTCGCCGAGTGCCACCTGCCTTATTTTGACTACATGGAGAGTCTGGTCCCCTTCGGCGAAAAAACGGCCGCGGCGCATTATGGCGCCCGCGGCTGGGTGCTCCATCATCTGTCCGACATTTTCGGCGTCACGACCCCGGCGGATGGCGTGCACGGCATCTGGCCCTTCGGCGCCGCCTGGCTCACGCGGGATCTGATGGAATACTATCGTTTCAACGGTGACCGCGATTTCCTCGCGGCCCGCGGTTACCCGCTGCTGCGTGGAGCAGCGCGCTTCATGCTGGATTTCCTCGTGGAGGCTCCGCCCGGAACACCCGTGGCGGGCCGGCTCGTCTCGAATCCGTCGCACTCGCCGGAGAACACGTTTATCAAAGCGGACGGCACCCAATCGGTGTTCACCTACGCCGCGACGATGGACCTCGAGATCATCCATGACCTGTTCATGAACGTGCTCGAGGCCAACCGCGTGCTCGGTCCCGCCGGGGATTTCGACGCGGCTTTCCGCGCCGAGGTGGAAGCGGCGCTGAGCCGGCTAGCGCCGCTGCAGATCAGCCCGAAGACCGGGCGTCTGCAGGAGTGGGTGGAGGACTATGGCGAAAAGGATCCCAAGCACCGGCACACCTCGCACCTGTTCGGCCTGCATCCCGGGCAGCAGATCACGCGGACCGGCACGACCGAGATCTACGAAGCCGCCAGAAAGTCACTGGAAGCGCGTGGCGACGGCGGCACCGGCTGGAGCATGGCCTGGAAGGTCAACTTCTGGGCCCGTTTCCATGACGGGGACCATGCCCACCTGATGCTCGGCAATCTTCTGAAAAAAGGCACGCTCCCAAACCTCTTCGACACGCATCCGCCGTTCCAGATCGACGGCAACTTCGGCGGCACCGCGGCGATCGCCGAGATGCTGCTCCAAAGCCACACGGGCGAAGTTCACCTGTTGCCCGCGCTGCCGAAGGCCTGGCCGACGGGATCAGTGCGAGGCCTTCGCGCCCGCGGCGGCTTCGAAGTGGATATTGCGTGGCGGGACGGACGGCTGACTGCGGCGAGCATCCGCTCGCTGCAGGGCAACCCGCTGACGGTGCGCTACGGCGAAACGGTGCGCCGCGCGACGGTCGCCCGGGATGCGGTCTTCGAGTGGAATCGTGAGGATGCACAGGCATCTGGAGCCCAGATCGCACCCGATCGTCTGATCGCCTACAAGAACGCCGGTCAGGCCGAACTGAAGCTGCATGCCTTCCTGCCCGCTGGTCACAAACCGTCGGATCGTCGCCCCGCCATCGTCTTCTTCTTCGGCGGCGGCTGGGCCGGAGGCGAGGCGAAGCAATTCTATGAGCAGGCGCGCGCGTTGGCCGAGCAAGGCATGGTGGCCTTCTCGGCGGATTACCGGGTGAGCAGCCGGAACAAGACCACGCCGCTCGAGTGCGTGCAGGATGCCAAGTCTGCCATCCGTTGGGTGCGCGCCCATGCCGCCGAGCTGGGCGTCGATCCCGCCCGGATCGCGGCCGGCGGCGGCTCGGCCGGCGGCCACATCGCGGCGTGCACGGCGCTCGTCGAGGATCACGAGGAAGCGGGCGAGGATCTGGCGGTCAGCTCCGTTCCGAACGCCCTGATCCTCTTCAATCCGGTCCTCGATACGACCGAGAAAACCGGCTTCGGCTCCGCCCGCTTTGCCCCGGAGTTGCGCAAGCCGCTCTCGCCCTGCCATCAGGTCCGAGCCGGGCTAGCGCCCACGATTCTCTTCCACGGCACGACGGACAAGACGGTGCCCTTCGAGCAGGCTGAGCGGTTTACCCGCCTGATGAAGGCCGCGGGTAACGCGTGCGAACTCGTGCCCTTCGAGGGCAAGGGACATGGCTTTTTCAATGGCACAAACTACCGTCCGAAGGGTGACGGCGCCGACTACACGACGACCCTGCGACTGAGCATCACATTCCTGCGCTCGCTCGGGTTTCTGGAATCGCCCGGGCAAGCGGCTTCGCAAACAAGCAACGGTACGACGAACGCTTCAGCCGGTCGTACGGCCTCCCACTGATGCCCCGGCACTCTGCGCCAGATCTTTAATATATGAATACACCTCTATCGATGCACGTTCGGCTTTCTGCCGTGCCAATCTTTTCCTTGCTGCTGGCCCTGACCTTGCCGGCCCTGGCGGCGATCCGCGAGTCGCGGCCCAATGTCATCGTCGTCATGCCCGATGACATCAGTCACAATGTCTTTACTTACTTCAACCCGGCAAGTCCCGCGCAGACGCCGAACATGGACCGGCTGCTGAGCACCAGCGTGCGCTTCACGGATTTCCATGTCTCACCGACCTGCTCGCCGACGCGCGCCGCGCTCCTGACCGGGCGTTTCAACGACGTGACCGGCGTATGGCACACGATCTACGGTCGCAGCCAGCTGCGGGCGGACGAGATCACGATGGCCGACGTCTTCAAGCATAACGGCTACGCCACGGGTCTGTTCTTCAAGTGGCATCTCGGGGACAACTACCCCTTCCGGCCCAAGGACCGCGGCTTCGAGCACGTGGTCTGGACGAAAGGCGGCGGGGTGGGGCAGGCGCCGGACTATTGGGGAAACATGAACCATCGCGCGACTTTTTGGGTGGATGATGTTGCGGTGAAAATGACCGACGAAGACGACGGCATCAAAGGCGCCTTCAGCACGAACTTTGTCTTCAACCGGGCCATGGAATTCATGGCGGATAACCAAAAACACGAGCGGCCCTTTTTCGTGTACCTGCCCACGGCCACCGCCCACAGCCCGTTCCACATGCCGCCCGACGCGCGGCCCGGCCTCAACGCCAAGAACGCCACCGTCGAGAACATCGACAAGAATATGGGGCGCCTGTTGAAGTTTCTCGATGACCAGGGGCTGGCCGAGAACACGGTCCTGATCTTCCTGACCGACAATGGCAGCGGCGAGTGGCATTACCGTGGAGGCAAGGCCTCGTTCTACGACGGCGGCACGCGGGTGCCCGCCTGCATCCGGTGGCCCGCGGGCGGGCTGGGCGGCGAGGGGAAGGGACGGGACTTCACCCCGCTGGCGGCCCACCTCGACGTGCTCCCCAGTCTGATGGACATGCTCGGGCTCACGGATGTCCCAAACCGGCCGGAAAAACTCCGGATGCACGGCCAGAGCTTCAAGCCGATGCTGGATGCCGATCCGGGCAACGATCCGGCGGCCTACCGCAACCGTGCCGTGACCATCGTCAACATGCGCAGCGAGGACGTGGAGAAATACCGCCAGCTGTCGGTGAAAACGGATGCCTGGGTTGGTGACCAGATTGCCCACAAGTGGCGCCTGACCCGGAAGGATGCGGAATCCCAATGGGAGCTCTACGACGTGCTCACGGATGAAAAGCAAGCAAAGGACCTCATTGGCGTTCCCGCGAACGCGGCCGTCGTCGCCGGGCTCAAGGAGGAATATGAAAAGTGGTATGTCCTCGTGGCCGAGCGCGCCGGCGAATACACGCGAATCATCCTCGGCCACCCGGCCGAACCCGAGACCCGGCTCAGCAGCCATGATTTTCACGGCATCGAGCTGTGGAACCACCAGCACATCGCCGAAGGCACGACGGGGACAGGTTTCATCGCCGTGGAGTTTGCGAATGCGGGGACCTATCAATTTGACCTGCGTCGCTGGCCCAAGGAGATCGCGGACCAGACCAGCCTCACCACCGCCCCTGTCGGCAAGGTGTACGACGGCAAGACCACGCCGGTCCCGCTGCCCATCGCCAGCGCCCGCATTCGCATTTGGAACGGCAACAAGGTCTATGCGGACGAGAAAAAGGCAGCCCTACCGGATGCCGACGGTGTGCCCTTCACCATTGCCAACCTGCCTGCCGGTCCTGCGTTCATCCAGACCTGGTTCTACGGTGCCGACGGCAAGATGCTCGGAGCCGTGAACAATAACTACGTGCGCCCGGAATGATTCGTCCCTGTGGCACCGCCCCCAATACTTTTCCATGAGAACACTGATTAAACTGATATGCCTGCTCGGAAGTGCGCTCGCCGCGCTGCCCGCAACGGTCGCAACGCCTCCGGTCAAGCGCCCCAACATCCTCCACATCCACGCCGACGACCATCGGCCGGACGGATTGCACGCCCTGGGCAACCCTCTGCTCCAGACCCCGAATCTCGACAAGCTGGTGGAGAACGGCATGACCTTCACGCATGCCTACACGATGGGCTCGATGGTCGGTGCCGTGTGCACCCCGAGCCGCACGATGCTGCTGACCGGACGTTCCTGGCTTCGTATTCCGGGCGCGCCCGGCGCGGCGCCCGATGCGGCTGATCCCGCGACGTTCCTGCCCCGTATCCTGGCCGCGGCCGGCTACCAGACCTGGCACATGGGAAAATACGGCAACGGCTTCCCGGCCGGCCTCAAGGCATTCGAGACGACGATTGGTGACGAAGCTCGTGGCAAGACGCCTGAGACCGACCGCGCCCACAGCAGCCAGCGACTGGCCGATCGGACGATCGCCTTTCTGGAATCACGCAAGGCGCGTCACGAATCGAGGCCTTTCTACCTGTATCTGGCGCCACCGGTTCCGCATGACCCGCGTTCCGCCGAGGCGCAGTTCCACGGTCTCTATGATCCGGCACAGGTTCCGCTTTCGCCGTCGTTCCTGCCGCTGCACCCGTTCGACAACGGGGAAATGACCGTGCGCGACGAAACTCTGGCGCCTTGGCCGCGCACCCCGGAGGACACGAAGGCACAGAACGCCGCCTACTATGCCTGCATCACCGGCCTCGATCATCATGTCGGCCGCATCATCGCCGAACTGAAGGCAAGCGGCGAGTGGGAGAACACGATCATCATCTTCAGCGGCGACAACGGACTTTCCATGGGCGACCACGGTCTCTTCGGCAAACAGAACCTCTACGAGTTCGGCGGCATGCATGTGCCGCTGGTGATCGCCGGACCGGGGATTCCGCAGGGGCGGAGCGAGGCGCTGGTTTATCTAATGGACTTGTTCCCGACGCTGGCGGAGTACGCCGGGGCCACGATTCCCGCGGCAGTCGAGGGCAAGAGCCTTGTGCCGATCCTGCAGGGCAAGACCAAGGGCGTGCGGGACGTGCTCTACACCGCCTATCGCGACGGCCAGCGTTCCATTCGCGATGATCGCTGGAAGCTCATCCGCTATCCGCTGATCAACCGGACACAGTTCTTCGATCTGCAGAAGGACCCGCGCGAGCTGAATGACTTGTCCGGCGACCCCAAGTTTGCCAGTGAGATGTCGCGCATGATGGAGCTGCTCAAACAGGAACAGGCACGCTACGGCGACACGGCCCCCCTGACCTCGGCCCATCCCAAGCCGGAGCACTGGACGCCACCGCCGGCGAACCAGAAGAATGGCTGATCAACCTTGACTGATCCCACCCGATGAACCGCCTCCTCCTCTCCCTTGCCACGGTTGCCGGACTGACGCTGACCAGCCTGCCGGTGCCGGCGGCCGGCGAGCAAGCGACCCGGCCCAATGTCCTGTTCATTGCGATCGACGATCTGCGCAACGACCTCGGCGCGCTGGGTGTGCCCTATGCGCGCACGCCCTACCTGGACCGGCTGGCGGCAACGGGGCGGCTGTTCACGAATCACTATGCCGTGGTGCCGACCTGTGGCGCCTCGCGCTGCGCGCTGATGCGAGGCCGTTACCCCGATCGAGCTGAGCAGGTTGGCAACGACGCCATTCGTCGGACGCAATCCGAGTGGGCCGGCCAATCCCTGCCGGCCTGGATGCGCGCCCATGGCTATCGCACCCTCTCGCTGGGCAAGATCACGCATTATCCGGGCAATCGGACCGGCAAGGACTGGGCGGAGGGCCCCGAGGAACTGCCCGGGGCGTGGGACCGCGCCTGGATTCCCGAGACCTCCTGGAAAAATGCGGCGGCGATGATGCACGGCTACGCCAACGGTCGGCCGCGCGACACAGGCAAGAGCCCGGCATGGGAAGCGTTCGACGGCCCCGACAGCGCCTACCCGGACTACTGGGTCGCCGGGGATGCCGTGCGCACCTTGCAGGAGCTGGCGAAATCAACGCAGCCTTGGCTGTTCGCAGTGGGCTTCTTCAAGCCGCATCTGCCCTTTGCCGCGCCGAAACCATGGTTTGATCTCCACGCCTCCGACCAGATTCCTCCCCCCGCCGTGACGAGCCGTCCGCCCGAGCCGTCCGGTTGGCACCGGAGCAGCGAGTTTCGCGGCCAGTACGCCGACGCCAAAGGTCGCAATCCTGACACCAATGAGACTTATGCCCACGAGCTCCGTCTGGCCTACGCCGCGGCCACGAGCTACGCGGATGCCCAGGTTGGCAAGGTCCTGGCGGCGTTGCGGGAGCTCGGTTTGGAGGACGACACGATTGTGGTGGTCTGGAGCGACCACGGCTTTCTCCTCGGCGAGCATGCGATCTGGGGCAAGCATACGCTCTACGAGAACGCCCTGCGCTCTCCATTGATCGTGCGCGCACCTGGCATGGGCCAGCGGGGCGCCCAGGCGCGGGCCGTGGTGGATGCCGTGGACGTTTTTCCGACCCTGCTCGACCTGTGCGGGCTGCCGGCCCCGGACGGGCTGGACGGGCGCAGCCTGCGGCCCCAACTGACCGATCCTGCCGCCCCGACCGCCAAGCCCGCCCGTGGTTTCTGGAATGATGGCAAGCGCACGATCCGCACGGACCGCTGGCGTCTGACCGCGCATCCGCGGGACGGCCAGGCCGTGCCGGACGTCGAACTCTACGATATGGTGGCCGACCCGCACGAGTCGCACAATGTCGCGGCCACGGAGCCGGAGGTCGTCAAGCAGTTGCTTGGAGAACTCGCTCAGGTGCCGGGTCCGTCCGCGGCGGTGTCCGGCAAACCATGATGTTTCGCGAATGAATCCGGTGCCGCCTTCAGGCCAGCGGACGGCGGTCACCGGGTATCATCATCCAAATAGACGCAGTTTGACCCTGAGCACACAGAGGCTATCGGGAGAAACACCGAGAGGTGGACAGGAAATGTGCCTCTGTTTCTGTTCACTCGTCAGGTGAAAGATTTCTGGCTGAGGTCCTGCTCGACGAATTACTCTCGGTGAACTCACTTCTCAACTCCGTGATCTCGGTGACCCAACTCACCTGCTGAATTCTAAATCATGGCGTGGCTTGAAACAGCACTACGTCGTCGAGGGTCCAGGGACGGTTGGTTGCCGGTTTGGTCTGTGTGAGGCGAATCCATCGGGCAGGCGCGGACGGGAAGGAGACTTCCACGACGGGCCCATCCGCCTCGTCCGAGGCCGCTGCGGTGTTCCAGGTCTGGCCGTCGAGCGAGAGCTCGATCCGGTAGCCGCGGGCAAGGTTGCGGGCCGTCTTGGTGCAAGCGAGGCGCACGTCGGAAAGGGTGACGGTCTCGGGAAGTTCGATCGTGACCGAGGCATCGCGGGTCCGTTTGGCGGGGATCGTGAGTGGCAGGCGCAGGCTTTCACCGGCGGGAGCTTCGAGGCGGTTGGAGTAGATCTTCCACTGGTCGCGATTGTCGAGCGGCCGGGGCAGCTGCGCGTGCAGTTCGGCCGGGGTCCAGGGGACCGATCGTGTGGCGGTGGCGGCGCGCACCCGGGCGACGTCGGCGGAGGAGACAAGCGAGCCCTTGTTGCCGTAGCCGGTGCGGATGTAGGAAGCGATGGCGGCAACCCATTCGTCGTCATTCGCGCCCATCGGGACCATCGGCGCGTCATAGGTCAGACCGTGGACCGGACCGGAAACGCCGTGGAGGAGCACGTTGATCAGCGCGTCGCGGTGGGAGCCGACCGTGCTGGAGCCGGCGAGCGGCGGGGCCAGCGTGCTACTTTTGCCGTCGAGCGGGGTGCCCCGCGCATCGAGGCCGTGGCAGGCGAAACACAGCTCCATGAAGATCTGCTGGCCGCGTTCCAGGAGAGGGCGTGCCGAGTCGTAGCCTTCCGGCAGTTGGGCGGAAAGGGGATTGAGGATCTGTGCGGCGATCTCCTTCACTCCGGCGGAGGGGCTGGCGATGGCGGTCTTTTGGATGAGGGCTTTTGCCTCGGGCCACTTGAGCAGGGTCGCGGACATCATGGCCTGCAGCACCACGCCGGGATCGCGGTCCTCGAAGCGCGCGAGGATGTCGCCGCGGAGGGAGGCGTCGCCCTGCTTGAACAGGGTCTCGCTGACGCGGATGGCCGCGCTGCGGACAGGTGCGTCGGCGTCGCTGAGTTTCTCGCGCACGAGATCCGGGGTGAGGGCGCCGAGGCCTTCAAGCGTCCAGAGGGCGTGGGAGCGGGCGAGGGGGTTGGCGTGCGTCCGGGCCATGGTGGTGAGCGCAGGGACGACCGAGCGGTCCTGCGCGAGCACGAGGAGCTTTTGCGCGGTGTCGCGCCACCAGCCGTTGGGGTGGGTGAGGTGGGTGACGAGTTGGGCGGGCGTCTCGCCGAGCATGGCGGGCGCCTGGCCGGGCTTGGCGCCGTCGTGCACCAGGCGCCAGATGCGGCCGAAGCCGATGTGCTTCTCGAGGCCGTAGCGCAAAATGACCTCGCGGAGATAGGTGCCCTCGCGGGTCCAGTTGCCCTCTTGGATGATGCCGCGCGACATGTCGGTGATGTAGAGTGTGCCGTCGGGGGCGGTGGTGAGGTTGACGGGGCGGAAATAGGGGTCCGCGGAGCGGATGAATTCGGATTTCTCGTAGGCGTTGCTCAGGACGGTGATGCCGTCGCGCACGGTGATTTTCGCGCGGCGGATGAGACGGCCGACGGGCTCGCAGAACAGCAGGTCTCCGCGCAGGTCTGCGGGCAGGCGGTCGCCGCGGTAGATTTCGCCGCCGCAGGTAGCGGTGAAGTGGTTGAGCGTCTTTTCTTCGGGGCGGAAGCGTTTCACCCCGCCCTGGACGTCGGGGATCGGCACGAGGGGCCAGACCTCCTTGAAGCCCGGGGCGAACTCGTCGCGGGCCTTGAAGCCGCCGTAAACGATCGGTTGCTGAAAGTTGATGGGGCCGAGCTCGCCGCCGGCGTTGACGAACCAGGGTTTGCCGTGGTCGTCCTGGGCGACGCCCCACTGGCCGCCGTCGGGCGCGGTCGGTTCCTTGATCACGCCGTGGGGCGTCCAGCGCAGACGGGTGGAGGTGTAGGTGGCGTAGAGCCAGTTGTCCTGCGCCCAGATGAGGCCGCTCGTTTGGTGCTCGAGATTGGCTTTGCGCGGCTCAGTGGTGACAAAGAGCTTCTTTTCATCGGCGACGCCGTCGCCATCGGTGTCGCGGTATTCGTAGATGTCGGGGGTGTCCGTCTCCTGCACGAGGAGGCTGTCCTTGAGCGGAAGGAGAATGCGGGGCAGCACCAGGCCATCAATGAAGACGGAGTGTCGGTCGAAGACACCGTCGCCTTTGGAGGACCAATGCAGCGAGACGCGACTGTCGGGTTGCTTGGAGCCGGTGCCGTCAATGTCCTGCATGTAGGTGCGCATCTCGGCGACATACATCCGGCCGTTGGGATCGAAGGCCGTGACGACGGGTTCCTTGATGTCGGGTTCGCTCAGGACCAGTTCGAGCCGGTAGCCCGGTGGAAGTTCGAAGAGCTTCTGGCTTTCGGCGGGGCTCAGCACGGGGGGCGTCGGCATCTTGTCTGGCGCAGGAGCGGATTGGGCGGAGGCCGCAATGGCGACCTCGCGCGTGCCGGGTTGGGTGGCGGGGAGATCGGCGGCCGCCGGGGCGGGCAGGGTGACGTGGCCGGTGGCGGCCCATTCGACGCCTCGGGCGAAGGTGACCTGGAAACCAAGCCCCCGGATCGCGTCCGGACCATGGCCGAGGGCCGTGTGGAAGACGCGTCCGCGGCCGTAGGGGATGGCCATGAGCAGCGGCTCGAGCAACTTGGTCTGGTCGGAGGTGGCGCCGGCCAGCACGGTGATGTCCTCGGCCGGACCGCGCAGTCCGTGATAGAGTTCGTCCTTGGAGTGCATCCATTTTTCCGGAAGGCCGCGCAGAATGGGGTGATCAGGGGTGAGGCCGATCATGAGAAACTCGTGCTGCGGGCCGTGACCGCCGCCGGGACCGGGCGAGGGATCGCGGGTCCATACCCCGTCGCGATAGCGCAGGTAGGGGCCGGCCTTTTCGTTGCGGCCGCCCCAGCCGCCGAGTCCGATCATGCGGTTGTATTCCGGCCAGTGGGGAAAGGAGTTGTTGGCGGCGTGATAGCTCACGAACCCGCCGCCGCTCTGCACGAAAGTGACAAAGGTCTCGCGCACCTCGGCGGGCCAGTCCTCGCCATTGTAGTTGGAGACGACGACGTCGTAGTCGGAGAACACGGGGCGCCACGCGGCCCAGCGAGCGGCGAAGTTGGCGGCGTATTCCGCCTGTTCCGCCGGCAGCTTTTCGAGCGCGGCCGCGCGGGCGGCCTGTTGCTCGGGAGTTGCGTTCTTCGGCAGCGGGCGAACCCGTGGCTTGGCGGGCGGGGCGGTGGAAACATCCACGCTGAAGCGGCCGGTATCCGTGAGGATTTGCTTCAGCAAGGGCGTCGTGGTGACCCAATCGTGATTGTTTTGTCCGTCGAGAATGAGCACGCGGAGCGGTTTGGCCGCCGGGAGGGCGCCGGCGGACAGGCACATGCAGACCAGAAACGGAAGGAGGCGGAGGTGACCTTTCATACGTGGAATCGGTGAAATTGTTTTTCGGGCGCGACCGTCCCGGACTCAGGCGGTCCTGCCGGCCCGCAGCGTTTCCGGGCAGGAGCTCTGCCTGTCAACCCATGTGCCTTAACAGGCTCACTTCGATTGCTGAAGAGCCGCTTTGCGCTGTCCCGCCCTTCGGATGAATGCGCCGGTGGTGAACAGCACTCCGCCGCAGAAGAGGAAGCAAAGACGGCCGGTCAGAGAATTGGGTATCAGGGTCAGCAGCGAAATGAATCCGCCGTACACCATGCACATCGAGCCCAGCAGAAGGTAGACCGAATGCTGCTGCCCCGTGGTTGCCGGTACCTCGGTGGGGGTAGCGAGATTGTGAAAGAAGGTCTCTACGTTCTCCTGGTGGACGGGCGTGCTGTGCTTGTAGAACAGGCTGGTGAAGAAGTACCAGGCGGACCCGATGATTGCCGTGCCACCGATGGTAGTGACGGCCAGCTTGAGATAGGTCGCCTCATCGCCGCTCAGCGGTTTGCTCCAGCCCATCCATTGCTGGAAGACTTCAGGCGTGATGGTCCGGCCCAACCACCAGGAGGAAAGGCCGGCGACCAGGGCGGTGCTCCAAGCGGACCAGCCGGGAGTCTTGCGGTAGAACAATCCGTAGATCAGCGGCAGGGCCATCGGCATGAGCAAATTCGCCGCCAGCTGGTTCATGAAGTCGAACAGGTTGGTGTCGCGGTAGCGGTTGATCAGCAAGGCGAGGCAGATGATGATGGCGCCGAACAGCAGCGTGCAGATCTTGCCCGCGATCAGGAGATGGCGTTCCGAGGCGAGGGGACGGAGAATGGGCTTGTAGAAGCTGCGGATGCAGATGCCCACGTTCTTGTTCAGGCCGGCATCCACCGTGGTCACGGTCGCCGCGAGCATGGCGGTGATGAGCAATCCCAGCAGGCCCTGCGGCATGACATCAAGCGAGACCGCCACGAACGCCGCTTCCTGCGGCTGCTTGAGGTTCGGGAACTCGGCGGCGAGGTTGGGGTGCAGGATGGTCGCCGCCATGGAGGGCACGAACCAGATGAGCGGCCCGATCAACATGCCGATCATCGGGATGAGCGTCATCAGGCGCGCGTCACGGTCGCTGCGGGTCATCAGGTAGGGCGTGGCCCGCTCCATGAAGTTCTCGTCCGAGAATTTCATCCAAAGGTTGCCCATGATCCAGAGCACGATGAATTCGATCCGGACCGAACTCGTCCAGTCGAAGTGGGCGGCCGGCACCTTTTGGATCAGGCCGCCGACCCCGCCGACATCAGGATGCGCCAGGGTCAGGAACGCTGTGCAGACCGTGATCGTCATGACGAGGAATGCCTGCACGAAGTCGCTGGCCAGAACGGCCCAGGAACCACCGGCAAAGGCGGTGATCGTGACCACGACGCCCAGCACGATGAGCACGGTGTTCATCTCGACGCGGAAGATGGCGGACATGAAGATGCCGATCGCGTTCAGGCTGATGCCCGCAAAAAAGAGCAGGAGCGGCAGCTTGCACCACGTGTAGAACTGCTCGGTGGCCGGACCGTAGCGCTGCCGGACGGCTTCCAGCCAGGTGATCACCCGCATGCGACGGAAACGGACACCGGTCACAAACAGCGTGAGCAGCATCGCGAAGGAAGTGGAATAGAACACCACCAGAACCAGCGTGCCGGCTTCGTAGACCTTGCCTGCGGCCCCAGTAAAGGTCCAGGCGCTGAAGGTGAACATCCAGGCGGAGACGCCGGTCAGCCACCAGGGCATGGCGCCGCCGGCGCGGAAGTAGTCCGAGGTGTCCTTGCTCATGCCGCGGAAGGCAAGGCCGACCCCGAGCATGAACAGAAGATAAAAGACGACTATGGAGTAGTCGTAAACGGTGAGCAGGGAGTCGGACATGGAAAGGCGATGAAGGATCAGGCGAGTCGTTCAGCGGCTTCAGCCGAGATTTCCCAGCGCAACGGATCGCCGGCGCGAAAGCGATCAAACTCCTCCACCATGGCCAGACCCATCCGTTCGCATTCGGCGCCGACCGAGCCGGCGATATGGGGGGTCAGGAAGACATTGGGCAGAGAATAGAGAGGCGAGTCGGCCAGGGGCGGTTCGGGACTCGTGACGTCAAGCATGGCCTGGATATCAGGCCGCTCGCCGAGGACGGCGGCGATTTCCTGTTCATCCAGAACCTCGCCGCGGGCGGTGTTGAGAAAGAAGGATCCCTGACGAAGGGCGGCCACGTGCCGGCCTTTGATCAGCCGCCGGGTCTCCGGCAGTTTGGGCGTATGGACCGATACGGCGTCGGATTGCTGGAAGAGCTCATCGAGCTGCACCTTGCGCACGCCCTCTCGGGCGGCGTCATGATCCGAGAGGAAGGGATCGTAAACGATGACCTTGACCTCGAGCTGGCGCAGCCGCTGGCGGGTCATTCGCGCGATAATCCCATACGAAACGAGTCCAACGGTGGAGCCGTAAGCCCCCGGCATGGGACGCTCCGAGGGGAAGTCCCGCGTCTGGCGGGTGACGTTGGCATAGTGCCAGACGCGTTTCAGGCCCAAGGTCAGGGCCGCCACGGCGAACTCGGACACGGGGATCGCATTGATGGCCTGGGCGGTGGTCAGTCGGATGCCGCGTTCCCAAAACGCTTCGGTCACGAAATCCCTCACCGTGCCCCCGGCATAAAAGACCGCCCGTAACGCGGGCGCGGCAGCGAGGAACTCCCGGTCCATGAGCGGAGCCCCCCAGCCGGAGAAGATCACATCGGCCTGTTTGAGTTCGGCGAGGTGGGCTTTCCAGGTGTCGGAAGGGCAGATGACGGACAGGCTGCTGGCATGGGCTCTTATTTTTGCCTGGACCGCAGCGGTGTAGGCAGAGTGCAGCGATTCGGGGGAAAGCAGAAGAAGGGCATGCATTGAATTGATTCCCAATTGGGCCCAGGGGTTTAAGGGCGGTGGGGGGAGCGAGCCGGTACGGTAATCGCCCCTGTTTTGGTCTGCCGAGGCATTATCCGTTTACCTTGGTAAGGGATCGTGTCCCCGCGGACCTTGGCGGGGGCGAATACACGACACGGAGACAAAGTGGACCGAGGGCTGGCACTCCATTTTCGGAAGGAATATCAAGGACGGGGCAGAGGCACGACCCTCGCCGGCGTCTCGTTCTGCAACGCGATCCCGGATGCCACGGGAGTTCCTTTCTGGTAGAAGGCGTAACCCCGGTTCGTGCCTTGCTCGATCACGAAAGATTGGGGGACAAATGCGGGATTCCGGGTGTGGAGATGCACCTGGTGATTCCGGCCATTGATGGTCGCAAGCAGGTCGTTGGCGAGGCCGGCCCGGCTGTCCAGGATTTCCAGGTCCACCACGGCACCGCGCGAGGCGTGATAGGGGCAGCTGAGCGCCTCGGCGTAGCGGGCGTTGGCCCGGCAGTTTTCCAGCCGGTCGCCACTGCCGATGTTGAAACCGGCCGCCACGCAATCGAGCACCTCGCAGTCAATCACCCGGTCGGCGCCGGGCCCGAGGCCGGTGCAGATGCCTCGGCGCATCTGGCGGACGGTGCAGCGGCGGATGGTGGTCGGCCCGGTGGGATGGCCATCACCGCCATCGGAATAGAGGCGGATGCCGTCCTCCGAGAGCGAAATCATCTCATCCGGGAGAATATGCCCGTCCGGTCCGACGGTGACTCCCTCGACGTAGTTTTTGCCCGTGGATCTGAATCCACGATCAAAAGCGTAGCCGGAGGTGTCCTTCAGGATCTCGTTCGTGGGCCGGAGCAGGCCGTCCACCTGGCAGTCCTCGATCAGGGTGTCGGCGACCCCTTGGACGAAGATCGCGTGTCCCATGGCGCGCATGTGGACGCGGCAGCCGATCAGCTTGGAGCCCTTGGCCGGCCAGCCGACCCGGATACCGTTCATCTTGCGTACGTCGCCCTTGGAAATGCCGAAGAGGCTGCCGTAGCCCCAGGGGTTGGATCCCGACGTGGTGATATCGGCATCGCGCAGGGTGACGCCCGACCCGCTGATGTTGATGATCTTGTTTCGACCCCCGATGCCGTAGCCCTCGCCGACGTTCACAGTAGTGATCCCCTCAAAGACGATGCCGTCGCCGCTCAAGTCCAGGGCGCAGTAGAAGCCGTCGGGCCCGGAGATGACCCCGAATTTCCGGAATAGCGCGTTGTCGATCTGCAAGGTGACCCCGCGCAGGTCGAAATGGGAGTTCCGGCCCGTGAAGCGGATGAAGTGATGGTCGGTCGCCTCGTTGAGCTGATAAGTCCCCGGAGTCATCCGCACCCGGACATCGTCCTGGACAGCGAACCGGCGCAGTTCCGCGACCGAATTGATCACGGTAAACCCATCGTCGCCCGCCGACGAGGTGAGTGTCGCCGCGAGACCCAGCGCCAGGGCGAGGCAATGGCGGAGGAGCCGGGACAGGGGTGGAAACAGGGTGGGATCAACGGGCATATTCATCGGATTAAAGGGGGCTTGTTCGGGGAGAATTTGGTCCGGCGAGAAGCGGAGGCGAGGCCTGGCGCGCAGGAAGTCGGGTGGGGTGGGCTGCTTCTTGACATGGGGCGGAAGGCCGGCAACCACCCGGGAGCTAACGCTGGTAACCACTGCCGGACGGATTCAGGCTTGGCGAGAAGGGTGGTTCGGGAACAGGGCGGTGGCGGCCAGGGAGGAGCTTGAGCTTGGCGGGTTGCAATAAGCGACTGGCTATTGATAATTGGGAGTGCTGCAACTAGCTAACCTCCATGCCAACCCCCAAGAAGCGGCCCGTAACGATGAGGATGATCGCCGAAAAGATCGGGATCACCCATGCGACCGTGTCGTTGGCCCTGCGGGATGACCCGCGTATTTCGGCGGAAAGGCGGGATGAGGTGAAGCGGATCGCGCAGGAGATGGAATACCGCCCGGATCCCTTGCTGAGCCAGCTGGCCAACTATCGAAAATCCTCGAAGCTTACCTGTGCGCGGTCGGCCATTGCCTGGGTGAATGACTGGGAGCGCCCGGAGGATTTCTACCGGCTGATCGAGTTCAAGAAATACCACGAAGGGGCCACCGCCATGGCGGAGAAGCTGGGCTATCACCTGGAGGTCTTCAATACACGGGAGATGAAGCTGAGCTCGAAGCGGCTGGGCTCGATCCTCACCGCCCGGGGCGTGCGCGGCATTATCATCCCGCCGCAAAGTTCCGCCAGCGACGACGCCGAGGTCGAATGGGACGAGTTTGCCGTTCTGCGCATCGGGTTCAGCCGGCCCGACACCCGGCGCCACATTGTCGGCTCGGACCAGTTTGAAGGCGGACGGATCGCGGCGAAAGGCATGCTGGATGCCGGTTACAGGCGCATCGGTTTTGTCTCGGACGAAAAACTCGAGGACGTCTCCCGGTCCAACTTCTCGGCCGGCTTCCAGAGTTATCGCAACCGCCACGTAGCCGTCAGGGAGTGCGTTCCCGATCTGATCCTCAAGTCCCAGCTTCAGGCGGATGCATGCGCGTTGTATGGACGGTGGCTGAAGAAACATCGGGTGGATGCGGTTCTCTTCCGCGTCGGCATGGTTCCACAATGGACCCGAAAGCTCGGTCTGAAGGTGGGATCCGACCTGGGATTGGCCGGCACGAGCTACCATGACTCAGGCGTGGACTCCGGCATTGACCAAAAACCTTTCGAGATCGGTTCGGTGGCCGTGCAATACCTCTCCAGCCTCGTGGCCCATCGCGAGTTTGGTGTGCCAGACTATCCCCAGCGCCTGATGGTGTCGCCCGCGTGGGTGACCGGATCCAGCCTGCCCCAGATCCGGCGCGGCGCGAAGGCTTGAGCCCTCGCGTTTGAGTTGGTCACCCCTCCTGTCTAGGGCGCTGCACGGCGAGACATCATCTTGTCGGCAGGTGGCGACCGTATGGCGCGCCAGCACGTTTCTCCCTGATTGGTCTGGTTGCCAAAGCAGATTGGGAACGCATGCGTCCCGTTGGCACTACCGAGTAGAGGGGGTGCATTCCTCGATGGCGTGATGCCAGTGGAAGGTGCAATTGGCCACTGAAGACAACTCCCTCGTCGGAGCATTGCCATGGTCTTTGTTAGGAGATCCAAGGCAAACAACATCCCTGTTGACCTTTCGTTTATAATGCGGTCCAATGACTTGCGTCGGTTCGATTCCGCCCCGCACCTCCACTTATCGGGAGCCCATAAGTGCGGTGCCGAAGCCCGATGGGCGAAGGCGGGCCCTTGAAACAAAAAGCCATCCTGCCTGCAGGATTTGGACAAACGTGGCCGTGACCGGGCAATTTCAGGTGGCGCCGGCGGCGCGCTTGGGGCAAGGTGCCGGCGTGTGCAACCGTTACACTTTGATTGACCCGGACGGCGCCTTTGCGGCGATCGCGAAGATCCTGGGCGTGCGCCTCGAAAAGCCGGATTGGGTCACGAAGCGCTACAACCTCGGTCTCATGCAGGTCGCCCCGACCATCGTGAACCTGGGGTCCGGCCCCACGGCGATGCCCATGCGCTTCGGGGGCGGTCCGTCGGGAGGCTCGCAGGTGTTCGGCAATGCGCGGTCCGAAACCATCTTCGAGAAGCGCACCTTCAAGAAACAGGCGCCCACCCACCGCTGTGCCATTCCCACCACGGGCTTCATCGACTGGGAAACCGACGACCAGGGACGGAAGTGGCCCCATCTCTTCACGCTCGAGCACGGCCGCCCCTACGCCATGGCCGCGATCTGGAACGCCGGGGACCCCTCGGCCGCCGTCCCACCGCATTTCTACATCGTGACGACCGCGCCCAACGAACTGGTGGCGCGACATCATGACCGGATGCCCGTCATCTTGCCGGAGAACCGCCTGGCCCGTTGGCTCGACCCGACCCCGATGGCGCAGCCCGAATTCACCGCTTTCGCGCAGAGCTACCCGGCCGCGCAAATGCGTGAACGCGAGATCAGCGACTTTGCCAACAACGTGAAACACGAGGGCCCCGAATGCCTGGAGCCAGCGAAGCCGCGACCGAGCCAACTGGGGCTGGGATTCTAGGGACGATGGCCTGAATCCCTTGTTTGGATGTAGGGGCGCTGCTTGCCGGCGCCCGCGGGCGTCGTCAAGCGACGCCCCTACAAAAGAAGCAAAGATCACGGGTGGGGCGGCGAGTCCCTTCGCCGCCGGAGGGTACCCGGCGCGGATCCGACTTCACCAGGGATTCTCGGCGCGGACGGCGTCCACGCCCTACCAAGGAACCGTCACTTCAATGGGTAAACGTTGATCCTAGATTCCTCATTCCAGAGAGACACGAATTGCACAAATTTGCCCGAATCAAAACGGTCCTGCTGAAATCGTGACCGTAAACATTCACCCACAAGGTGGTAGAGCGTCCGTAGATAAGTGCCTCAAATTCGTGAACCTTTGTGGAATTCGTGTCTCCTTCTGAGTGGATGAGTTTAATAGGTGCTATTCGCGCTTGACGGGCAGTGTGCGCCTGAACACTAGTGCTCATATGAGCACCAAACCGACCGAAGCCCAGGAGGCCATCCTCGCCTTCATGGTCCAGCACCAGGCGGAAAAATCCCGTCCGCCCTCGCTCCGCGAGATCGCCGAGAAGTTCGGCTTCGCCAGCTCCAATGGCGCCCGCACCCACATCCTCGCCCTGGCCCGCAAGGGCTACGTCACCGACACCGGCGACGGCCGGAGCTGGGCCGCCAAGGTCAAGGAGGTGCAGGAGCACCTGTTCACCATTCCGGTTTACGGCACCATCCCGGCCGGTCTGCCGGCCGCCAACGCCGCGAACGCCGACGAGACCATCCGCCTCGACCCCGCGGTCTTCAAACTCCGCTCCGCCAAGGGTCTCTTCGCCCTGCACGTCCGCGGCGATTCCATGATCGACGCCCAGATCGCCGACGGGGATATCGCCCTCCTCAAGCAGGACGAACCCCGCTCCGGGCAGATCGTCGCCGCCCTCATTGATGGGGCGTCCACCCTGAAGCGCCTCGTCCGCGAAGGCCGCCGCACGTTCCTCCGCGCCGAGAACAAGCTCTACCGCGACCTCATTCCCGCCGAAAGCCTGACCATCCAGGGTGTTTTCGTCGGGGTGATCGGCCGCGGCAAACGATGAGACCGCCCTCCGCAACGCCGTCATGTCTTCCGGTTCCGACAAGGTCGTGGCTTTGCGCCGTCTGCTCGACGAGCGCTTTCCGGCCGCGCACCCCCGTGAATCCCGCCTGATCCCCACCGGCGTTCCGGCCGTCGACCACCTGCTCGCCGGCGGCCTCGTGACCGGCACGCTGACGGAGTTCGTCTCCGTCGTCCCCAGCGGCGGCAGCCAGCTGAGTCTGGGCGCCTTGCTCCTTTCGACCCGGCTCGCCCGCCAGCGCGTGGCCCTGATTGACGCCGCCGGTTCCTTTGACCTGGCCGGGCTCGACGATGATGCGGTCGCGCACCTGGTCTGGGCCCGCTGCGAAACCCTGGGGGAAGCCTGGCGGGTGGCCGACCTCGCCGCGCGGGACCCCAATTACGCCGTCATCGTGATCGACGTGCGCGGCTTTCCCGAGCGGGAACTGCTTCGCACGAAGGATACCGTCTGGGTGCGGCTGCAGCGCGCCGCCGAGCACACCGAAACCGCCATCGTCATCCAGACAACAACCCCATTGGTGCCGAACGCCGCGATGCGGCTCACCTTTGACCATCCACTCGACGGCCAGTCCCTCGTGCAACCGCGCGTCGCCGTGCTCGCCGCCCTGACGCCCACGCTCCAGCGCGCCCGCCAACGCCAGCGCACCGCCTGATGTTCGCCGTCATTCTCATTCCGGATTTTTCGCTCCACGCCTTGCTGCGCTTCAATCCCGCACTGCGCGGTGAGCCGGTGGCGATCCTCACGGGCGAGGGGAGACGGGCCCGCGTCGCGGAAGTCAGCGCCGGCGTCACAGCGGTAGCCCCCGGCATGACCGCCGCCCAGGCGCTCGCGGAATGTCCGGCCCTGCAACTCCTCAATCCCTCGCTCGTCGCCGAGCGGGAAACCGGCGCCTTGCTCCTCTCCGTGGCTTGGACGCTTTCCCCCTGGGTCGAGCCCGCCGCCAGCGGCCGCTGCACCGTGGATCTCACCGGGGCCAACGCTGACACTTTGCCGGCGCAACTGCGCGCCGTGCGGACGCAACTTTCCCTGCAAGGCCTGCCGGTCAAGATCGGCGTCGGCCCCAACGCGCTGCTCGCGCGCTATGCGGCGCATCTCGCCGCACCCGACCTCTGGGTGCGCGATGCGGGGGCCTTCCTGAAACCCTTGCCGCTCTCCCTGCTCGAGCTCACCGCCGACGAGGAAAGGCTCTTTGCCGATCTCGGCATCCGCACCTTGGGCGAGCTCACGGCGTTCCCCCGCGCCGCGCTCAACAACCGGTTGGGCGGACGCGGCGACGCCCTGTGGTCCCGCGCCGCCGGCGAGTGGTCCACGCCGCTGCAACCCGCGCCTTTCCCGGCCCGCTACCGCGCCGAGGCCGTGCTGGAAGAGGCGGTCGAGACCCTTGAGCCGCTCCTCTTTCTGCTCCGCCGCTTCTGCGAGCGACTCGCCCTCGAAGTGGGCCAGTTCGGCCAGGGCACCGCGCGACTGGCGCTGACCCTGCAGCTGGACAACGAAAAGCACTACCACCGCACCTTCGACCTGCCCGAACCCACCGCCCGCGCCGATACCCTCTTTGCCACGCTGGAAAATCACCTCGCCACGCTGCAGACCGATTCGCCGATTGTCGGCCTGTCGCTGGAGGCGTTCCCGGTCCGCCGCCTGCAAACGCAGGAAGGTCTCTTTGACACCGGTCTCAAGGATGCCCCGATGTTCTACGCGACCCTCGGGCGCATGGCCGCCATCATCGGGGCGGACAACCTTGGCACGCCGCACCACGCGGATTCGCATCAGCCCGACGCGATCGCGCTCCGTCCGCCCGCGCCCATCGTGCCTGAGCGCCGCGCACCCGCCGCGCCGGCTGCGCATGGTCCGCTCCTGCGCCGTCTGCGTCCGCCGATGCCGGCCACGGTCGAGCTCACCGAGACGCGCCCCAGCTTTCTGGTCTCGTCTCTCGCGCGCGGCGACGTCACCGCGCTCCGCCGGCCCGTCTGGTCCAACGGCGAATGGTGGACCCCGGGCGCCTTTGCCCGCGAGGAATGGGATGTTCAGGTCGGCTCCGGTCTCTACCGCCTCCTCCATGCACCGGACGGCTGGTTCATCGAGGGCATCTATGACTGATGCCTTACGCCGAACTTCATGCGCGCTCCGCATTCAGCTTCCTGCGCGGAGCCTCGAACCCGGAGGACCTCGTGGCCGCCTGCGTCCGCCAGGAGCTGGGTACCTTTGCCCTGTGTGAGCGCAACGGCGTCTACTCGGCGGTCCGCGGCCATCTCGGCGCCAAGGAGCACGGCCTGCGCGCCATCGTCGGCGCCGAGCTCACGATGGAGGACGACAGCGTCGTGCCGCTCCTCGTCGCGAACCAGACCGGCTACCGCAACCTGTGCCGGCTCCTGACCGCGGCCAAACTCCGGAGTGAGAAAGGACAATGCAGCGCCCGCTGGGATGAACTGCCGCAGTACGCCGAGGGCTTGTTCGCGCTCACGGGCGACGAGGAAGGTCCGGTCCGCCGGGCGTGGCGGGCCGGAGACAAGGTGGCGGCCGAGGCCGCGGTGGTCCGGCTGGCGGCGGCTTTTCCCAACCGCCTTTATGTCGAGCTCCAGCGCCACCGCCTGCGCGACGAGGACATCGAGGAGTCCGCCCTGATCGACCTGGCCCGCGCGCATCACCTGCCGCTCGTCGCCACCAACGGCGTGAACTACGACCGCCGCGAAACCCGGCGCATCGCGGACGCCTTCACCTGCCTGCGCCACCACCGCACCCTCGACAACGCCGGCCGCCTCCTCGCGGCCAACGCCGAGCGCTGCATCAAGTCGCCGGCCCAGATGGCGGCGCTGTTCGCCGACCTGCCCGAGGCCATCGCCAACACCGAACGCCTCGCGGAGCAGCTCACCTACGGCCTGCAGGATCTCGGCTACCGCTTCCCGGATTTCCCGGTCCCGGCGGGCGAGTCCATCGACTCCTATCTCCGCAAAATGACGTATTTCGGGGCCGCGGCCCGTTATGGCGCGATCAGCGCAAACGTCCGCCGGCAACTCGACAAGGAGCTGGGCGTCATCGGCCGGCTGGGCTTTGCGGGCTATTTCCTCGTCGTCTGGGACATCTGCGCCTTCTGCCGGGACCGGGGCATTCTCGTGCAGGGCCGCGGCTCCGCGGCCAATTCCGCCGTCTGCTACGTGCTCGGCATCACGGCGGTCGACCCCATCGGCCAGAAGCTCCTCTTCGAACGCTTTCTCTCGGACGAACGCACCGGCTGGCCCGACATCGATCTGGATCTGCCTTCCCGCGAGCGACGCGAGTCCGTCATCCAGGAAGTCTACCGGCGCTATCCCGGCCGTGCGGCCATGACGGCCAATGTCATCACGTACCGGCCCAAGAGCACCATGCGCGAGATGGGCAAGGTGCTCGGGTTCACGGAGGACGTCCTCGACCGCTACACCTCGCTCTACGCCGGCGGCGACTTTCCCGAGACGCTCGAGCTCAAGCAACAGATGAAGTTTGCCGGAATTGCTGCGACGCACCCCCGTGCGGAATTTCTGCTCGATCTCATCCGGCGGGCCGCCTCGCTCCCGCGTCATCTCGGCCAGCACTCGGGCGGCATGGTGCTCTGTGCCGGCCGGCTGGACGACGTCGTGCCCCTCGAAAACGCCGCGATGGAAAACCGCACGGTCATCGAGTGGGACAAGACCGACTGCGAGGACATGGGCCTGGTGAAGGTGGATCTCCTCGGCCTCGGCATGATGAAGGCCGTCGAGGAAACCCTGCAGCTCTGTCAGGACCGCGGCGTCCCGATCGACCTCGCGCACATGCCCAAGGACGACCCGGCGACCTACGACCTGCTCTGCCGGGCCGATACCATCGGACTCTTCCAGGTCGAATCGCGCGCGCAGATGGCCAGCCTGCCGCGTTTCCGTCCGCGCACCTTCTACGATGTGGCCCTGCAGGTCGCGATCATCCGTCCCGGCCCCATCCAGGGCGACGCCGTCAACCCGCTGATCGAGCGGCGGGCCGGCCGCGAACCCGTCACGTATTGGGACCCGCGACTGAAACCGATCCTCGAGCGCACCTACGGCGTGGTGCTCTTTCAGGAACAACTCCTCCGCATCGCCATGGAGCTGGCCAGCTTCACGGCCGGCGAAGCCGACGAACTCCGCCGGTCCATTGACTTCAAACGCAATCAGGAGCGGATGAAGAAAATGCAGACGAAGCTGCGCGAGCGCCTGGCCGCGAACCAGACTGCTGCGGGCGCCACCGACAAGATCATCCACGCGCTGTCGTCGTTCGCCCTGTATTCGTTTCCCGAGTCGCATGCCTTGTCCTTCGGGCTCATCGCCTACACGTCGGCCTACCTCAAGGTCCATCGTCCCGCGGAATTCTACGTCGGCCTGCTCAACGCGCAACCAATGGGTTTCTATTCGCCCGCCACATTGGTGCAGGACGCCCGGCGTCACGGCATGACGGTCCGCCCGGTCTGCATCGTGCGCTCCGCCGACGGCGCCACCGTCGAGAGCGAGACCTCCTTCCGCGTCGGCCTGCGCGCCATTACCGGGCTGCGGACCGCCAGCATCGCCTCGATCCTCCAGGCCCGCGCCGAACAACCCTTCAGCTCCGTCGCCGATTTCATTCGCCGCACGACCATGAGTTCACGCGAGCGGCACACGCTGTCGTCGTCCGGCGCCTTGAACAGCCTCGCGGGCAGCCGGCGTCAGGCCCTGTGGGAATCGGTCAAGGCGGACCTGGAGTTCGATTTGTTTTCGCAGGTGAGTTCGGACGACACCTCCGCGGAGCTGCTGACGCCCATGTCGATCCTCGAACGGGTCAAAGCGGACTTTGCCACACAAGCCCTCACCACCGGGGATCATCCCATGAAATACCTGCGCCCCCGTTTTCCCGATCTGTGGCGCGCCGACGAACTCCCCCTGGGCCGCAACGGGACGCGGGTGAGGGTGGGGGGCTCGGTCATCTGCCGCCAGCGCCCCGGCACCGCCAAAGGCGTGGTCTTCCTGTCCCTGGAAGACGAATCCGGCGTCGCCAACGCCATCATCTACCCGGCGATTTTCGAACGCCTCCGCCTGATCATCACCCAAAACCCCGCCCTCATCATCGAAGGCCCCCTCCAAACCCACGACGGCGTCACCCACGTCCAGGCCGAAGACATCCGCCCCCTGCACTGCGAAGACCTGCCCGAGCAAGCCTCGCATGATTTTCACTGAGCTGAGTCGATTGTAAGGAGTGCAAATCGAAGCCAAATACACAGTCAGACCTCTAAATGGCCCCTCGATTCGACATCAATATCCGCAGCTGACCCCTTGTAATTGCCATAATTTCAGATTCAGACCAAGCTCGCCCGCGCGCAGCGCTTCTCTAACCTTCGGCAAATAACCATGACCAGACCTGAGCTCTGCACTTTCCTTAAAAAAGTTACTCGCCGCGTCTTGATCGACGACGGCAAAAATATCGTAAGCGCCGGCAGCGGTGTGGTCATTGATGCTAGGGGGACCGTCCTAACCGCGAAGCATGTCGTTGCGTCAGGCAACAGTCTTTATCCAGGACAGTGCTTAGTTTCGTCACAACCGGACGGGAATCCAAAGTTATACCGAGTGGAGCCTCGTTCGCTCATTAGCTTAGATATAGGTCAGCCGCAAGTTATGAGGCCGATGGATATCGATCTGGCGCTGTTGCATCCGGCAGAGCAGCTTAAGGTTCGCGATTTTGCATCACTTCGTGAAGAAATTCCTCAGGAAGGCACTGATGTAATGATGGCAGGGTTCTCTGATGATGTTCTGTTGCCCTTTCACTTCGAGGAACATCTTGAAACAAGGAATTTGGACACCGCAGTTGCCAAGAAGGCTATAGATGAGCGCTTCAAATACTTTATGCGTCAGCTTCTTTGTCGTAGAGCTATGATTGGGCTCACAACAAACGTTCAAGTGAATCAGATACATGCGGCGACGTATGTGCTCGACGCAGAACTTACTTATGGAGGAAGTGGTGGACCGGTTTTGGATTACGATGGGGCGCTACTTGCGATAGTCGTTAGGAAGGGGCTCACCAGTGCGCGAAAATTCATGATTCAGATGTTGGGTGCGGATACTTTACAGAAGCTCCCTTCAACGACGGGATACGCGCTATCTCATCACTTGCTTCTGAAGTTGATGAAATGAGGAGTGAAGACAAAGTCAGGTCGCTTGATGCCCAATCAATTGACAGATCGGTCGGTGCGATGTTGGAAGGCATAAATAACTTCCGAGCAGGCGACCAACGTGGTGTGATTTTGCTGCCAGAAATCGATTGATTGGGCTTCAAGCGACCTAGCCCCGTTGTGCTCCCTTCTTTCGGGCTTCGGTTTCGGGCGGGGCTGTCGATAGCGGATTCTCCGTGGCAGAGGCGTATCTTTCTGATTGTAGTACTCGGAGTGACGGCGCTCCAAATATTGCCAATATTCATTTCTGCGGCTGCTCTCATTGTGGCTGAAGTGGACCCCGTTGGTTGGACAGGAGGAACGGGAGATTAAGATATAATTTTCGTTAGCCGGACAAGCGGATTGGTCGCTCCCGAGGACAGGAGCCAAAGAGCTTGCCGCAGGG
>Ga0208263_100013_pt1 | contig 99667 bp, 62 predicted proteins | sample LakWasMet28_LOW6_2_FD_183872 | JGI IMG/M metagenome (GOLD analysis project Ga0208263, IMG submission 183872) | Freshwater sediment methanotrophic microbial communities from Lake Washington under simulated oxygen tension - Sediment Metagenome... | ecosystem: Environmental > Aquatic > Freshwater >... | reverse complement strand
CGCCTCCAGCCCCACCTGGGCCTTCAGCGCTGCACTATGCTGGCGTCGTTTTTTGGACATGTTGGACAGTTCCTATTTGGTTTATGGAGACCGTCCCCCGCTGTCCAACTTTCGGGGTCCACTTCAGAGCGGGACATCAGAGTATACGATTAGCAGCCAATGAAGGAACGAGTAAACGATCGGGAGCCCAGTTGCGATAGCCAAGTAGGGGACAAATACTGAGCGAAGCTTGAACTGAATATCTCCAAAGAGTTTTCCGCGGTGACCCTTTTGGGCACGCTGCTCGGCATCGTCGTTCATGGCTGGTAGCGTGGTCAATGGAGCAGGGATCGCGTGATGGAAGCAAGCCTAGGCGGGGAGTGTAATGGCCAGCTAAAGGTCCGGCCTGGGTTGCTGCGCAGGCAAACATTCCTCCTTTGCACACCGCTATCCCAACCACACGTCAGGCGGCCATAAGGAGTCAGGTTGCCATTTCCAACTGCCACTCATCGCAAGGATAATGTGAATTGGGCAACCTGACCCTTCGACCGGTGCCTTCCGCTTGCCACCCGCATGCCTCGTGCACAAAACCAATCCGCAACTGTCATGGTCACTCTCACCTTAGCGAAAGCTCTACCCGGAGTCCAATCATGATCGGCGCAATTATCGGCGATATTTCCGGCTCCACTTACGAGTTCTCGGCGAACAAGCGCATTTCTGCGCCCCAGTTTCCGTTGGGTTCTGACTTCACTGACGACACGGTCATGACCATCGCGACAGCGTCAGCAATTCTTGGCGGTCGCGACTATCGCCGTGCCTATGTTGACCACGGCCACCGCTTTCCCTACCCGATGGGTGGCTACGGCGCCGGGTTTAGGTCTTGGTTAAGGGAGCCAGATCCGAGGCCATATCGCAGTTGGGGAAATGGCTCGGCCATGCGTGTCAGTCCGATTGGCTGGGCCTTCAGCACACTCGATGAAGTTTTGCGCGAAGCTGAACGTTCCGCAGCCGTGTCTCACAACCATCCTGAAGGAATCAAGGGGGCGCAAGCGACCGCCACGGCGATCTGGCTCGCACGCACTGGTAGCTCGAAAGAAGAGATCAGGGCTGATATCAGCAGTCGATTTGGGTATGACTTGTCTCGGTCGACCGACGAGGTCCGTATTGACTACGCATTCAACGAAAGTTGTCAGCGGACCGTTCCAGAATCCATCACCGCCTTTCTTGATTCATTCGATTTTGAGAGCGCTATCCGGCTCGCGATCAGCCTTGGTGGAGATGCGGACACTGTAGGATGCATTACCGGAGCGATAGCGGAGGCTTTCTACCGGGAGATTCCGCTTGAGATGATTAGAGAAGCGGAGAGTCGCATGCCGGCTGAGTTCTTGACCGTCGTGAATGAGTTCGAGTTGCTTTATGGTCCACAGAAGAAGACGGCCTAACGAGTCGTTGGCTCATCATTAACGTTATCCGAACTCGTAGCCGTTATTGTAGGCGATCTAGGGAAGCTGAAAATGGGATCAGTGTGCGGAAATTAATATCTAGGATTCCGTCAATTTGACCCCAGTTCCGGCAGGCTGAACCCTTGGGACGGGCTGATCGGTGGCGTTGGGCAAGCGCAGGATTGACGCAATTTGGCTTCCTTCGGCTCCTCAATTTCCTCTGACATCATCGGCGTTGAAAGCTATTTCCCCGATGAAAACACTGTCACGGCCGTAATACCGAATAGTGATCCTTACGCCCCGAGATATGAGAGAGGAAAATGCGGGATTCTGTAGAGTGTTCTTGCGAAGTTCAGGCACCACTCGGCTGGCCCAATCTTTAAGGTCGACATTTCTTGCGTCGATTTCGACGAACGTCTCGCGGATCGTGAGCAGCGCACCAGGACCAGCCGTCGCGCGTTCAAGTCGGGTGGCCGAATCGATCATCATGGGCGCGCTGCCATTGATTTTTGCCGCAACAAGCTCGATTCCACTTTCCAATCGCTTCCGGTTACTGGCCGCGAAATTTTGTACCTGAACTATCGTAATAAGCACCGACGTCCATAGCAGGATCTTCGTGCGGAATAGCGGACTACGGTAATGAGGCCTGATCGAAAAAAGCAGTACAATGATAACCGACCAGAAAAACGGTGCGACACCTGCGCCGATAGCTCCCGAAATATCACCGCTGCTTGCGAACGTGCTTCCAAAACCAGACAGGGCAGCGAGAATCACGAAAACAGTTGTGGCGCTAATCAAAATCCAACCTGGGCGAGGCTGAGTGGCTTTAGGAAGCGTCATTTTTTCTGCATTCATGGGGTCGTATGCTGAACGTTGCCTGCGCCAATCCGAAGTGGCCTATTTGAATTAGCTATTAGTTAAGAAGCGGGGAAAGTTAAAGCAGCAGCCTAACATTTTATTAGGGACGGACCTGCGCGTTAAATACGAAAGCCTTCGCATGAATTCATGCACTAAAACACGCGTTCCAATAGGGCCGTGTTGGGTTCAGGCTGCGGATATTGATACCTAGGAGCGCGTCGATTAGACATCGGCTTCCGCAGGCTGGGTCTTTGGGGCGGTCTGCTCGGTGGCGTTGTTCAAGCGCAGGACTGGCGACTGACACCTTGCCGGATCGGACCTGGGCGACTTGATCGGCGGGCGGCTACACACCCCGGCGCCGCTTTGCGGGACTGCCCGTTCGACTAGGATCACAGCCGAGGTCCTTTCAAAGAGAGAATTCAATATTCGCATGCGCCTCGGCCGAAAGGCTCGCGGGCGGGGCCGCGGGGGCGCGCGGTCCTGCCGATTAGGTTAGGCTCTTACCGAACCTCGCCAGTCGACTTCCTTGGGTAGGAATGCCGACGCTTTCCAAACCCACGACCCTCACACTCACGTCACGTATTACGTGACATTTGCCCAGGCCCCGACCCAAGCCCGATGTCACGTAATAAGTGACATTCGTTTTGGGCCGAAAAATCCGCCATCGGACGACTTCACGTGACGGATGCCAGTCTGCGCGCCGCAGCCGCCTGAGATTATCACCTCGAGGTCGCTGGCCCGGTCAGGCACCTGATTGCAGGTGATTTTTCTACGCAGCGGAACGCCGCCTCATGACACGTAATACGTGACATGAGAGATTTCCTGCCGCCGCTTCATCCCGACATCAGCTTGCCGCGCGAACTGATCCGTTTGCTCCGCCGGATGGCCGCAGAAATGGCCCGCCGGTCGGCCAAGGAGTTTCGCATCGAGCAGCGCCGGCGCTCCCGTCGCGGTGGGGCCACGCTGCGTCCGGGCAAGGAGACTCCCTTGTGGAATGAACTCCGCAAGCAACTCCAGCCCCATCTCAGAGTCTACGGACAGCAGGTCAATCTGGGCCGCTTGTTGGGCCTGCCGAGGCAGCGGATCAACGGCTTCGTCACGGGCGGCGGCGAAATGCCCGACGCCGAGCGCACGCTCCAGCTCCTGGCCTGGCTGTCGTTGGTCCGCCAGGGCAAACGCCCCAGTTGAATCCCCAATGCGATGTCACGTATTGCGTGACATGCGCCTCCGCTATGCTCCCTGGCTCAAGGCGAGTGTCCGTCCCTACCAGATTTCGGCGTTCACCGGATTGGGGCGGGACGAGACGGCGGGAGCCGCCAGCGGCGAAGGTGGGCGGCGGAAGATTGTCCTGACGGCAATACGCCGTCGACTGTAGGGAATAGACCGTCAATGCGGCAGTTGTCGTGATTCTCACTAACTAGGTTTTCGCGCGAGGAAAGCAGCCTTCCTCCGTGCCCTTCGTCCCGCAAACTCACGTGCCGTATTACGTGACATTTGCTCGGTTCGTTGAGTAGGGCCAGAGCGGGTAATACAACCTTGGCTTGACCGTTCGCTATTCGCGAATAGCGTAATCCAATGTTCACCAAGCCACAAGACATCGTGGTGGCGCTCAAGCTCGCGTTGGCCGTCGCCCCTCGACCCAGTTATGCAGACTTGGCTGATGATCTCGGTATGAGCGCCTCGGAAGTCCATGCCGCGGTACGACGGCTGGGCGAAGCGCGGTTGCTTGATCCCGAAACCCAGGACGTCCGGCGCGAAGTATTGGGCAATTTTCTGGTCCACGGCGTGCCGCACGCTTTTCCGGCGCGGCTCCGCGAAGTCACCCGCGGACTCCCGACCGCTTGGGCGGCGCCCGTTTTGGCCGGACAATTCAGCGCTGCGGAGCAAGTCCCCCCGGTCTGGCCCGACCCCGATGGACAGGTGCAGGGTGCGGCCGTGAAGCCCCTTTATCCCAGCGTGCCTCACGCGGCCCGGCGCGATCCGGCGCTCTACGACCTGCTCGCACTGGTGGATACCCTCCGTCTCGGCCGGGCCCGGGAACGCACCGCGGCGGAAAAAGAACTTGGTCAACGCCTGAGTAACCATGGCCGCGCCTAACCGGCTCTGACAATTCGCGTTCTTTCGTGTGATTCGTGGGCAAGAATGTCTTGGTGGGGATCGGGAGTGTTGATGGATCCTTCGCGGGGCTCAGGATGACGGAGGGGATTGAGCCTGGAGCAATCGAGCTCGTTTCACGTGTTGATGCCGACGGCGCTCTGCTCGTTTTCTGTGTGTTCCGTGTGTTCTGTGGTGATCAAATTCGGGATGGGCTCGGGGACGCTGCGCCCGGCCCTCTTCATCCGGAACCAGTCAATCAGGTGCCACCACGAAACACACAAAATACACGAAAGGAACAAAGAGTTCGGATGGAGACGGTCTCATTGAAGTCAGCATTCAGTGACTCCATCTAACCACGGTTGAGTACGTCCTGTGCGTGCTCCTTTCGTGTGCTTCGTGTCTTTCGTGGTGAAATCCGACTGCATCGTTCCGGCTTCATAAAGGGGAACGGGGATACACCGAGCCGGCTCGCAGGGATGCGAGCCCTCCAGGTTGGAAAGAGACGCACCCGTGCGATGTGGCTCACGGGCTTCTTGAGTTCTACTTGGCCGCTGGGACCGGCGGGAGGGCGGACTGAAGGGAGGTGAGTTGCCACTTGTCGCCCTGTTTGCGCCAGACGGCCAGGAAGAAGTAGCGGCCGGCTTTCATGGCGCCTTCCTTGCCTTTGATCTGGTCGAAGATGCCGTTGACCGTGACCACGTCGGGCGTGATCACGTTGACGCGGAGTTCGGTGGTTTCGAATTTGTCGTAGCGCAGACCTTTGACCAGGGAGTCGAGGTGCGACGCCTTGGTCTCCTGCATATTATTGCTGTGGGTGTAGTTGAAGTCCGGCGCGAGGAGGCGATCCAGCGTGGCGAGATCGTGGGCCACGAGGGCGGTGTTGCGCGCCTGGTTGGCGGCGAGTACGGCGGCGACGGTGTCGTCCTGGGTCGAGGCCCGAATAACCGGGGTGCTGCCGAAAACGATGGCGGCGAGGAGAAGGAACAGCGGGATGGATTTCATGGATGGGGTAGGTGGAGAGCCAAGCAGAGAGAAGTAAACACGGATGGCGCGGATCGGCACGGATAAAGGCATTTAAGTGCGCGGGCTGAGAAAGACAGGGATGGACGTCCGGGGTGCTTGGGCGATCTCCTCTTCTCAGCGCAGATTGGCCGGGAGTGGGAGGGATTCCATGGTTTCCAGCTCGGGTTTGCCTCCGCGGTTGCCGCTGCCGGAGGCGACGTAGAGGGTGTCGCCGACGCGCACCAGCGCGCTGCCGTGGCGGCCGCGGGCGAAGCGGGCGAAGAGGCTCCAGGTGCCGGTGCGGGTGTCGAGCGCCTCGACCTGATCGTGGGCGAGGTCCTGGGGCTGATTCACGCTTTCGCCTCCGGCGACGAGCAGGAGCGGTCCGACGCCCAGACTCATGCTGCCGGCCCGTTGGGTGGGCAGGTTGCCGGTGGCGGCGGGCAAGGTGGACCATGTCCCCTTGGCGATGTCGTACACGTCGGTCTCGGCCACGGTCAGGTTGAACACCTGGTTGGTGGCTCCGGAGGAGCGGCGGCCACCGGCGACGTAGATCTTGCCGTCGATGACGGCCGCCTGGAAATGATCGCGGGCGCGAGGGGCGTCGGGGAGTCGGGACCATTGGCCGGTCTTGAGGTCGAGCACATCGAGCCAGGCAACGTGACCGGACCAGTGCCCGTCAATGATGCCGCAGATCACATAAAGCTTTCCGTCATGCACGACGGCGCCCGCGCCACCGCGCCGGCGTTCGGGCGGCAGGGCCGGACCCTGGCTCCAGGAATCGGTCGCCGGATCGTAGACCGGGATTTGATCAAGGGCGGTTTCGTGCGGGTATTTGCCGGTCATCACGCCGGGCAGCCAGATCTTGCCCTCCCAGACGACCGGTTGGAAGTGATGGGTTTCGACGGGAGGCGCCTTGCCTTCCGTCCATGTGTTGGTGGCAAGGTCGAAGATATCAACAGACTGGATCCGCCGGCCTCCGAGCAGGTAGAGCTTCTGGCCGAGGCCAACAAAGGCGGCTTCGTGCCGGGGGTGAAGCTGGCCGTTCACCGCCATCGTGCTCCATTGGAGCGGAGCGGCCGGCCCGCTGGCGTGGGCGGCGAGGGGCGGCAGGGGGACAAAGACGATCTTGCCGGCCTTCGTATCCGGCACCACCAGCTGTCGGTTGGCGTTGTCCAGATAGAAATCGGCCGCCGAGGTGAGCTTGTCGGTGAGAAGGGTGGAGCGGCCGTCCGGGGTGATGGCCCAGACGTGGCCGGTGATGACCTCGCTGACGTAGAGGGTGCCGTCCGGACCGCGCTCGGCGGCATCGGCTCCGCGGTGGCCACGGGCGAGGAGGGTCAGTTTCCCGTTCGCGTGCTCGTAGATGTTGCCGCGGAAAAACTCGGCGAGGATCAGGCTGCCGGTCGCCGTCGCGGCCACGCCGTTGGGACAGGGCAGGTCGGCCTGGCAATCGACGACGAGCGTTACCTTGCCGTCCAGGCCGATCCGATAGACGCGGCCCCGGGCAGGAATGGCGGCGGCGCCGGCACTGTCGAGCGGCCAAAGCTGGCCGTCCGGACCGCGCATCTTGTCGGTCGCCCCCATGTCGGTCACGAGCACGGCCTGGCCATCGGGAGTCACCGCGACATCGTTGAGATAGAGCGGAGGCTGCGGAAAGGCGTCGGGACCGGCGAGCAGCGACTTCTGTCCGCTGGCGTCGATCTTCCACACGCTATCAAAATCGGCTGTGATGAGAAAACCTCCGGCAAAGCCCATGCCTTTGGGATCGTTCAGCCCGGTGGCGAACGTGCTCACCGTGTCGCCGGCGACGCGCACGATGCGCCCGTTGCCGTCCCCGCGGACGCGCGTTTCGCCCATGAGGGAGACAAAAAGGTCGCCATTGAAGCCCCGCGTCACGCTTTCGGGATTCGGGCCGACGGGGACGCTCCGCAGTTCGGCGAGAGCGCAGATGGGGAGGAGGGCGAGGAGGAGCGATTTCATGGGGTTGTTTCCTGGAGTGAGCGGGTATTCCTATTTCTGCAGATGAGCTGAGTCACAGAGACCACGGAGTTTGGGAGGGAGTCCACCGAGGATGATTTACCAAACGAACTGCGGCCCAATAGACGGCCTGAATTCGCTCACCCGACAGGTGAACACCAGAAGGGGCATTAGTGCTGTGTGTAGGGGCGTCGCTTGACGACGCCCGCAAGCGCGCAGGCGATCAACCAATTCCCGGGCGCCGTCAAGCAGCGCCCCTACGATTGACTGCATGAGTTCGGCTTCATAGAGGGGACTTCGGCTGCGGTGGTTTAATTCCACTTTATGAAGAGGGGTGGTCCCGCCTAGCGGGATCGGGGGATGTCGGGTTACCATCGGGAAGTGTGAAATATCAGGGCAAATGAAACGGTGGGAGTGAGCTCGATTACGACTTCGGGAGTCCTGCGTCGCGAGCGAGCTCGCTCCCACAGGGAGTCCCACAGGCAATGGGCTGCCACGGGTGTCTCGGTGGGTTAGCGGCGGATGATGGCGAGCCAGTCATTGGCGTCGGGCGCGGTGAGGGTTGCTGGGGCACCGGCCATGATTGCACCACCGGCTTGCAGCGCGCCACCGGTGCGGGGATTAAACCAGGAAAGCGTAAACTCGCCCTGTGCTCCCGTGAGGTCCAGCGCGGCTTGCCCTCCATTGGGCAGGTAAACGAGGTAGAGTTTGCCGGGTTCGGCGAAGCAGTAGGCGGAGTTGTCGTGGGCCGAATTGCCGACCAGTTCGTCGGCGTTGCTCATGCGGTCCAGCGGGATGCCTTGTTCGCGGAAGAACTCCAGGGCGATGCGGCAATAGTCCCACGAGCGGTCGCGGCTGCGGAAATCCTCCAGGAGCAGATCGTTTTCCGCGAGTTGGTAGCCGAAGTAGTATTCCACGCCACCGCCGCCCGCCATCAGGGTGCCCCAGAGCGTGTACTTGCGCACATCGTGGAGATCATACCCGACCTCCTTGCCGTTTTGGGCCTTCCCCGCGTAACCCTGGTATCCGGGATCAGGCGGCACGCCGGTGCCGGCAGGGTTCTGTTCGTCGTTGCACACGACCCAGGGCCGGCCGGCGGCGGCCGAGGCCTGGACCCACTTGAGCGTCTGCTGGTGGGCGGCCTGCCAGCTGTTCTGGGCGGAAGCTCCGGTCAGGACCGACTGGTTTCCAAGCAACGCCTCGTAGACCTGCGTCTGCTGGTTGGGAAAGCTGTGGATGACGATGAGGTGGTGATACGGATCGGTATCATGGATGAACTGCGCCATGGCGCGCTGCTCCTCAGGCGACTGGGTGTTTTCCTCGCCGAGATTCCAGTTGAGGGCGAGCTCGTGGCCGAAGCGGGCGATCAGCTCGCGCAGATAGAGCCGGCGCTCCGGGCCGGTGGCGCCGCCATCGAGCGACTCCGGCACGAGCCCGGGCTTGCGGGCGGCGCCCAGGCGGTTGTCGTCGTTTTCGTTTTCCTGCAGCTTGAAGTGGAGGAAGAGGCCGAGCTTCTGCGCGTGATCGAACACGATGCCCCATTGGTCCAGTTTGGAGCAGTCGTAGTGGAATTTCTCGTCCCGCGCGATGAAGGGCCAGACGTTGTCGCCGTCGCCGGCGGCGTTGTAGGTGAGGAAGGAGAACGCGTTGGCGCCCTTGCCGGACAGGTAGTTCAGGGCACCGATCAGGCCCTTGCCCTTGCCGTCGCGCCAGGTCGGGTCACCCGGCCGCCAATCCTGCAAGTGAGGGGACCAGGTCTTGAGCGGCACGTTTTTCTTGAGCGCGATGGTGTCGTCAAAGTCCGTGTAGGCGAGGAGGGTTTCGGGGGCGTCAGCGCCCGCCTTGAGAAAAATCTCCGGACTGCCCGGGTAACGGAGATAGTGACCGCCGGTGTAGGCCAGGCGTCCCTTGCCGCGGAGATCGCGGCCGCCCTTGTTGGAACCGGTGACCTCAAAATCTCCGGTCTGCCCATCATAGGGCGCCAGGGGCTTGCCGCCGCCGAACATCGCGGCCTGCGGTCCGTGGGTGAAGGCAACGCGGTAGGACCAGCGACCGGGCTTGTCAGGTGAGAGATGAGCGCGCCAGACGGTGCCGGCGGTCGCGCCGGTGTTCGCGGCGTTGCCGTCGGCGGCGAAATAGCCCGCCACGGTGTAGCTCGGCGAGCCGGATTCGTGGGTGAAGGTGACGTCCAGGCGGTAGTCGGTGAAAGGATTCGGAGCGGTGTCGGTCTCGGCGGCAAAGGGACCGGCCAGTTGCAGGGTCACCTTGTGCCAGGTGCGGAGCTCTCCCGTGATCTCGACACGGCCGTCACCGGCGGGCTGGCGCGCGACGGTTTTGGCAGCCGCGGCTTTCTGCGCGGCGGCGAGGGCAAGTTGCGCGGGTTCCTGACCGGGGTCGGCTTCCTCCAAGGTGAAGACCAGCCGAGACCAGCGGGCCCGGCTGAATTCCTTGCCATCGTGGGACGCGATGCGCGCGCGCACTTCCACGTTTTCGCCCTGGTTCAAGGATTGGCCGGGCCAGGACCGGGCAAAGGCCGGACCTTCCTCGAATTTCTGCGTGCTCGGGGGACAGGTGAACTCGCCCAGACTACGCCCGCCGATGACGACTTCATAAACCGAATTGCCGTCATTCTCACCGACGACCTGCAAGGTGACGCGGTAACGCCCGTTGGCGGCCGGCGACGGGAAGGTCACGGCGGCCTGCCGGTTTTGCGCCGGGTTGATGGCCGCCCATTTCTTCTGGTCCAGATAGTAGCCGGTACCCTCGAGTTTCAGGTCGGCCGGGAGGATGACGGTTGAACCGTCGTTCGGCACCGGGGCGGCCGTGGCCGGAGCGGCGGCCGGTTTCGCCGGAGGAGGCGTCGGGGCCGGGGATTCGGCATAGTTCTCGCCCATCGGATAAGGCCGGGGAAGCCGGCCCTTGTTCACCTTGGGTTCAGGACCTTGTTCAGTTGGCACGTACTTCGCGTCCGTGGTCAGGAGTATCTTGTCCAACTCGATGCCGTCCTCCCGCATCGAGACCTGAATCGTGTGTTCACCGGCGGTGGGTACATCGAGCCAGAGCTGGCCCGGGACGCCGACGTGAACCTGCTCGGTCCGCTGGCGGCTGTCCCAGCTCCAGGCGTTCTTCTTGGTCGTTTGCCAGCGCTGGCTGCTCTCCGGCCAGGTGCCATCGATCCCGAAGTGCAGTCCATTGTCCTCGCTGCCGGTGGAATAGACCCGCGCCCAGACAAAATAGCGGCCGGGCGTGGAGAATTGGACACGGTAGCTGAGCACGGCCAATCGGCCCGGTTCCGCCGAGAAGTTTTCGCCCTTCACGAGCGGCTCTGCGTGGGTCGACCGCGTGTCCGGGAGGATCTCCAGATAGGCGTGGCCGCTGGCGCCGATGACATGAGTCCCATCGGGATCAGGAGCGATGCGCGGGTGTTCGGCGGGTGTCGTCAGATACCACGCGCGCTTTTCGGTCAGTTCCTGCTTGGCGAAATGTTCGGCCTCGAAGGTGACGAGCCCGCCGGATTCGGCGAAAACCAGCTCGGCACTCCCGGCAGCGGCGAAGAGCCTGGGGCTGACGATCAGGAGGAGGCCGGGAAGCAGGTGGAGGGCGGGGAGTTTCATGAGGGTAAATGGGGGTTGGGAAGCCTGGTGATGGCGTTGGCGAGGGCGTTGTCCGTGCCGACGTTTCCCGGGAAGATCACGTAATCGAGACCGGGAAAGCGGGTTTCCGGGCCGAGGGACCAGACCGGCACGCCCGGCAGGATCTGGCCCCGGACCATCGCACGGCGCACGCCGAGCCCGCCGGTGGCAATATCGCTGGAGGTGATGCCGCCCTTCGCGATGAGAAACCGGGGACGAATCGTGATGGCGCGAACCGTTTCAACGAGCGCGCTGGAGACCTGATTGATGATCTGCAGGCTCTCGGCGGGAGTGGCGCCTTGCACCAGTTCGCGGCTGGTGGCGAGCACAGTGAGAAAGCCGTTGCGCAGATCCCGGTTGAGCCGTTGCACCGCCTCGGCGATCGCCAGCGGTCGGCGCGCCGGGTCAAGCAGGTCGGGCACGGAAAGTTCCACCAGATGATGGGGATGTTCCGTGCGCAAATGCGCCAACTGCGCCGTGGTTTTCGGCACGTAGGAACCCACCACCACCAATCCACCCGAGGTCGCCGGGACCGCCCGAAAATCTTCCCGCGCCAGCAAGGGCAACGGGCCGAGACCCAGCCGCGCGGCGACGAAAGAGGCCGCGGTGCGGTAGAGGAATCGTTGCCCGGCGCTTTCCGCCTGCAAGGTGGCTTGGGCCACCACCGCGATGTCCCGCGGCGTCAGCGAGTCGATGACACAGACGGAACCCGACGGCAGGGCGGCCAACGCGCTGGCGACCGCATTGGGTCCGCCTTGGCGAATCGTGTTCAGCCGAACGAGGGTTACCTGGTCGGCGGCAATCCGTCCGCCGGTTTTCTCCTCGACCCATTGGCGCAGGTCGGAGTGCCGATAGCCAAAGGTCGCATCCTGCGCAAAGGGCGTCTGCGCGGCCGGAATCAAGCGGTCGCCATCGGCCACATAGTGCACGCCCTGCAGCGTGAGCCGTCCGCCGGCCTCGAAGTAGGGTATGATCAAGGTGGCTGCCGCCGGGCCAAGGGCGCGGGCGAGGGTGTCGGTTTCCAACGGATAATGCCCGCGCAGGGTCGAGTCGCTCCGACTGACAACGGTAAAGGCGACCCCGGTGCGCCGGCCCGCCTCGAGCAAATTCGCGGCCAGTTCGCTGTGCAGGGCCGCCGTCGCCGCAGGCGACAAGCTGCGCGAGTTCGTGAGAATGAAGAAGCCGGGCGCGTCCGACTGGAGCTCGGCGACGAGGGTGTCGACCATCCAGTCGGTCACGACCGCGACATTCTGCACGGTCTGGGTTCCGGTGGGGTCGTCATCGAGCACCACGAGTTTGGCTACGCCGGTGGCCAGCCGGAAACGGATTGCCGGCAGCTGATCGGCCGACCACTCGCGGGGCAGCGCCGCGAGGATCGCCGCCTTGTCGAGTACCTCGGAAGTATCAGGCACCGGTGATTTCAACTTGGACTCCTTGCGTGGCTGTCTTGGTCAGGAACAAGGCGCGCTTGCCCAGCGTGCCTTGATGCGGGTTGGCGTCGCCGGCGAGACCGGCGGCCTGCAAGGCCGAGCGGGCGATGCCGACGTCATTTACCTTGAAGCAGAAGTGGTGCAGGCCTGCACCGTTTTGCTTGAGCCAGCCTTGCAGCGGATGGTCGGGCGTGAGCGGCTCGACGAGCTGGAGATGCGTGTTGCCGAGATCGAGATGGGTCAGGCGGACCACCCCGCCATTAACGACCTCGCTGCAGACGACGGGAAAACCGAGGCGGTCGCGCCAGACCTTTAGCGCCTCGTCGGTGGACGGCACCACGATGGCGAAATGGTCGAGTCCGGTGAAGCCGAGGGAGCCGGAACGGATAGCCACAGTGTCAGATTCGGAATCTTGTAATCGGGCATCGGGCAGCTGGCATTTGGAAATTTCGGAAGCGGCTGCGCGTTTCTTCTTAGCGGTGATCACTGATTGTCCGAGGATGCGGCAGAGCTGGTCGCATTCATCGATCAATTCGGCCATGCGCGCTTGGGGGAGAATGTCGGCGCGAACAATATAGCGCAGCCAGCCGTGGGTCTCGCGCAGCTCCTTCAACGCAATGCTGAGCTTGTGGATAAAGTCGTCCCGGCTTTCAGCGGCCCCGCTTTCGTCGTAGTTCGGTGCGGGTGAGGTAGCGCAGCGGATAAGCTGACCGGCTACATGGCGACTGAGTTTTGTGTCGGGAAGTGCGTCGATGATCTTGCCGACACGGGCCGCAAGCTCCCAGAGACGATCGGATAGATTGGATTGGTTCATAATTGAACGATTTTAAATGACCGATGCCCGATGCCCGATGGGTTCAAGGCAGAATGTCGACCGGGCCGCGGGTGGATGCGGAGGCATACATCGCTTCCTGGATGGCCATGGTTTTCAGGTATTCCTCGCCGCTGGTTTCGCAGGGCTGATTGGTCAGCAGGCAGTCGGTGAAGTGGCGCTGGGCGAGGTAGCAGCAATCCCCGGCGAAGCCGCGGCGCCCATGCGGGTAGTCGACGGTTTGCTCCTCTCCGCCGAGTTTCTTGAGCGTGATGCGGCCATCGAGATAAAGGCGCAGGCTGCCGGCGCTGCCTTCGACGAGGAACTCGCCGAAAGTGTAGCGGGCCTCGGGCAGCGGACAGGCGGGTTCGTTGTAGCGGTTGGCGTCCCACTGGCCCAGGGCGCCGTTGGCGAATTCGAAGATGAGCAGGCCGCAGTCTTCGCCCTTGATCACCGGATTCAAGCGGCGCAGCCAGGCGGTGACGCGCGTGATGTCGCCCGCGAGGTAGCGGAAGGTGTCGATGAAGTGGACGCCGGTCTCGTAGACGAGCAGGCGGGGATAATCGCGGAAGTAGGGCTGACGGGGAATGTAGGCGTTCTCGCCCCAGCCATCGCCCATGCGCGAACGGAAGGCGAGGGAATGCAGCCGGTCACCGATCGCCCCGGCCTGGATCAGACGCTTGATTTCCCGGTGCCAGGGCTGGAAGCGGAAATTCTCGTGCACCATGAACTTCACGCCCGCGCGGGCGGCGTCGGCGACGATCTCCTTGGCCACGGCGAGCGAGGGTCCGAGTGGTTTCTGGCAGATGATCTGGATGCCCCGCTTCGCCGCCTCGGCGCAGATGGCCTGATGCGAAGGCGGCGGGGTGATGATGTCGACGAAGTCGGGCTTTTCGGTGTCGAACATCTCGCGGTAGTCGGCGTAACATTTCTTGAGTCCGAACTTCGCGGTGATCTCGGCGGCCTTGACCGGGTCACGGTTACTGAAGGCCACGATCTCGACCTCGGGGATGCGTTGCCAGGCTTCGTATTGGAAGTGGCTGAAATAGCCGGCGCCGATGCAGACGCCGCGCAGTTTGCGGGAGGAGGTGGAACCGGAAGGAGGCATGGGTTGAAAGGGATTCGTCAGGCAGGGATTTCTGTCATTTTTCTGGTCGGATCGGCAAAGGTCCAGCAGGCGGCCGCCGCCACACTGCACCCAGCGATGATATAAAAGAAGACGTCGGCACTGCCAGTCCAGAGCAGGAGCGTCGGGAAGGCGGGTCCGATGATGGCGGAACCGATGTTCCCCGCCATGTTCATCGTGCCGGAGACCTGGCCGGCATGGCGTCCGCCGATGTCGATGCAGAAGGACCAGGACGGGCTGAGGATCATGTCGACGCCGAACACGGCGAGCGACAGCCAGAAGATGGCCGGGCCCACGGCATCCTGTTGGACACTCATCACCAGACCGACGGCCGTGAGTAGAAAACCGAAGATGGCCGGCAGCTTGCGGGAGAGGGCGTGCCGCCCGGTGGCATAGATGCGGTCGACGAGCCAGCCGGAGACGACGTTGCCAAGGGCACCGCAGAGCAGGGGAATCATGCTGTAGAGTCCGGCATCGGCGGAGTTGAGATGGTAGGTGCTCTTCACGTGCGGATAGAGCCAGGTGAGGCAGAAGAAGGTGGTGAAGTTGGCGAAGAGGTACTGGGTCATCATCAGCCAGAGACCCGGGGAGCGGAACATGGCGCCGAGCGGCAGTTTCCCCACCGGTCCGGCCGCGGCACCCGCCTGGCGGTTGGCCTCGATGTAGGCGAGTTCCTCCTTAGAAATATTGGGATGATCGGCGGGTTCGTCCCGGAACCAGAGCCACCAGGCGACCGACCAGAGGCAACCGACGGCGGTCAGGGTGAAGAAGGTGGCCTTCCAACCGATGGAATCGATGCTCACGGCGAGCACCGGCAGGGCAAATGCCGCGCCGAGACGCGAGCCGGAGAAATTGATGCCCTTCACCAGGCCGCGTTCCTTGACCGGAATCCAAGAATAGACGGCCCGCGCCATGCCCGGAAAGGCGCCAGCCTCACCCGCGCCGAACAGAAACCGGATGACCAGCAATGAGGAATAGTTCCACGCCAGTGCACTGAGTCCGGTAAAGACCGACCAGATCGTCACGATGCTCGCGAGAATCTTCCGGCCGCCGATCCGGTCGGCCAGCATGCCCGAGGGAGTTTGAAAGAGGGCATAGCCGAGGGCGAAGGCCGACATGACGATGCCAAACTGCGTGTCGGTCAACCCGAGGTCGCGGGTGATGGGCCCCTTCGCCGTCGAGATACAAACGCGATCCACATAGAGGAGGACGGAAAGCAAAAAGGTGCCGGTGACGACCAGGTAGCGTTTGGGGATCATGCGAAAGCTCGGGGTGGAGGGGGGCGGTCAGTATTGCGGCCAGGCTTCAGGAGGGGTGTCGAAGGCGATGGCGCGAACGGGGCAGCCATCGCCGCCCGCGAGGCGCAGCGGCAGGGCCATGAAGAACACGCGGGGTAAGGTGAGTTGGTCGAGATTGGTCAGGCCTTCGACAATGGTCACCCCGCCGCTGAGCAGAATCTTGTGGATGAGGGTGACCTCGGGGAGGTTGTTCACGTCGGCGATGGAAGGCGGCTCGACGCCGAGGAGTTTCGCGCGGTTCGTGACGCACCAGGTGGCCAGTTCCGGCGAAAGGCGCGGCAGGCCGTCGCGATAAAGCTGCGGGTTGCCGACGTGCCGGCTCCAACCCGTGCGGAAGATCAGGCTCTCGCCGGGAATGAAGTTTTGCGCCACCGCTCCGAGGTTGGCCACGTGGAGCAGGGCGCTCGGCGGCAGGTCGGGGAGATCGACGATCCAGGCCGGACCCATGCAGCGTTCCGGGGTGTGCTGGTCGATGGTTTCGGGGCCGGCCTCGAAGTGCACCTGGGAGTCCATGTGCGTGCCCGTGTGGGTGTAGAGGTGCCAGGTCGCGCCATTCCAGCCGTTCTGCGCCACGGTGAATTTTGGCTCCGTCTCCACCCCGCGCATGCCCGGGGTGAGGGTGAGGGTAAGGTCGATGATCTTGGCCATGGCGGAGCGTGACGGATTCAACCGAGGGCGGCGATGACAAGTTGGCCCATGGCTTTGGTGCCGACGTTGCCGCCGAGGTCCGCGGTGCGGTTCGCCGGATCGGCGAGCACGCGGCTCACGGCAGCCTCGATGAGCTTTGCGCCGCGCTTGGTTTCGGGATGGTCGAGCCAGTCGAGGAGCATGGCCACGGAGAGGATGGTGGCGATGGGATTGGCGATGCCCTTGCCGGCGATCGTCGGGGCGGTGCCGTGGGAAGGCTGGAAGAGTCCGTACTCGGGGCCAAGGTCGGCGGAAGGCGCCATGCCCATGCCGCCGATGATGCCGGCGGCGAGATCGGAGAGGATGTCGCCAAACATGTTCTCCGTCACCATCACGTCGAAGGTGTGCGGCCGTTGCACGAGAAAGAGGGCCATCGCGTCGACGTAAACGCGGTCGGTCTGCACGTCGGGGAACTCGGCGGCAACCTCATCGAAGATTCGCCGAAAGAATGCCATCGACGGGAGCACGTTGGCCTTGTCGACCAGCGTGCAGTGTTTGCGCCGGGACCGGGCCAGCTTGAAGGCCTCGCGGCACACGCGCTCGGCGCCGTGGCGGGTGATCTTCATCGTGTCGGTCTCGAAATCGCGTCCGGCCGGCCGGGGCGTGAGCCGCTCGGTGAAGAGCCCCTCGCAGTTTTCCCGGATGATCACAAAGTCGATCGGCTGGCCGCGGCCACCGTAGCCTTTCAGGGGCGAATGGGTTTCGTGGTAAAGCTTGATCGGGCGGACGCCGTTGAAGAGATCGAGCTTCTCGCGGATGTCGATCTGCGGGGTCATTTCGACACCGTTCGGCCAGCGGACACTCGGCAGGCCCATGGCGCCGAGGAGAATGGCGTCGGCCTGTTTCATCTTTTCCAAGGTGGCAGGCGGCAAGGGATCCCCGTTTTTCAGGTATTCGCCGGCGCCGACCGAGAGCTCGTCGAACGTGAAGGCTACGCCGGACAGACGGGTTTGGGTCGCACGGAGGACATCGAGGGCGGCCGCGACGACTTCGGGACCGATGCCGTCGCCACCGAGAATGGCCAGGGAGAAAGTACGCATAGAGGAAAAAGGGGGGGCGAGACCGGGGTTCTGACGGAAAGCGGACCGGAGTGATCGAGGGAAGGGAAGACCGGCTGCGGGGGAGTCAGCGGCACCCGACAGTCATGCACAGTAACAGAGCATGGGGCCGCTGACCATGTACGGATGCATATTCCTTTTGAGATTTTGCGGCTCGCCAATTTGGGATGGCCGCCGGCGCGGGGTGTGATTGCAGTGGGGGATGCCCCGTCGTCGGAAAGTTGCCCTGCTCATCGAGACCTCGAACACCTATGCCCGCGAACTGCTGCATGGCGTGCGGGCCTGGTTGCGCGAGCGGAAGTCCTGGAACATCCGTTTGTCGGAAATGGGACGCGGGGCCGGCGCGCCGACCTGGTTGCGGGAATGGGTGGGGGACGGGATCATCGCCCGCGTGACCAGTGCGCGCATGGCGGCGGATTTGCGCGCGACCGGGCGGCCGGTGGTGGATGTGGCCGCCGCGTTGCGCGCCCCGGTCTTTCCCCGGGTCGTGACGGACAGCGCGGCCGCGACCCAACTCGCGCTGGATCACCTGCGCGAACGCGGTATCCGGCAATTTGCCTTCTGCGGCGATCGCCGCTTTTGGTGGTCGGAGCAGCGGCAGGACTTTTTCGTGCGTCAGGTGGCTGCGGCCGGCCTTGCCTGCGCCGTGTATCCCGGCCGGTCGGCGCGTCCGGGGTCCGATGCCGAGTTGGAGAACATCGCCCGTTGGATGAAGACCCTACCCAAGCCCGTGGGCGTGCTGGCGTGCTACGACGTCCGCGGGCAACAGGTGTTGGAAGCGTGTGCCCTGGCCGGACTGGCCGTGCCGGACGAGGTGGCGGTCATCGGGGTGCACAATGACGAACTGTTGTGTGACCTCTGCGAGCCGCCGCTCAGCAGCGTGATCCCCAATGCGCGGCGCGCCGGGTATGAGGCGGCTTCGCTGCTGGCCCGGCTGATGGACGGAGAAAAAGTGCCGGTCGAGACGCGCTGGATCGAGCCGGTCGGCGTGGCCTCGCGGCAATCGACCGATGTCGTGGCGGTCAACGACCCTAAGGTATCGGCCGCGGTTCGCTTCATCCGGAATCATGCAACCGAGGGAATTGATGTAGGGGCGGTGCTGGCAGCCGTGCCGATGGCGCGCACGGTCCTGGAGCGGAAGTTCAAACGCCTGCTGGGCTGCACCCCGCATGAACAGATCCTGCGCACCAAGCTCGCCCGGGTCCGGGCCATGCTGGCGGAGACAGATCTGCCGGTGGCGCTGATCGCGGAGCGCACGGGGTTTGAGCACACCGAGTACCTGAGCGTGGCCTTCCGACGAGAGACCGGGCTGACGCCACGGGCCTACCGGACGAAACACCGCACGCACAGTCAGACGTTCTCTAGCTGAGCGGGCAGCGGAATCGGCCAGCAGGGCACGGCTAAACACGGGTCAGTTCCTGCCGACTGAACCGAGCCAGTGCGGGAAGCGGTGCCATGGAGTGGAATTTGTGGGCGCGAGCGTGCTCGTGACAGTCCACGCCCAGAGTCGCGAGCAAGCTCGCTCCCACATTGCCTGCACCGCCAGCGAACCCTGCTTCTATTGAGGCTTACTTTTTCAAGTGACACTGGCCGCTGCCTGATTGCGATGTTCCCCAGCACAGCCGGCCTGGCGGGCCGCACTCTATCGAGCCGGAGCCATGCAATCAGGGGCCACCACGAAACACACCGAATACACGAAATGAACAACCAATCCTGATGGAGACGGTCCCGCTGAAGCCACCATTCAGTGACTCCATCCAACCACGGTTTGGTACGTTCTGTAAGTGTTCCTTTCGTGTGCTTCGTCTTCCGTGGTGAATTCCCACTCCTAGGAAACAGTGCTTCGGTCCGAGCTGTAGGGGCGTCCCTTGTGGACGCCCGCGGGCGGCGACAAGCGCCGCCCCTACAAGAAATCTTTATCGGTTTGTTCCTTCCCGTCCGGAGCAAAACGCTTTTTGCAGTCTAGGCTGCATCGTCCCGGATCAAGAGGGGTGGCGCGCAGCGACGGGGTGTGTCTCCGCTTTGCGCAATCTTCAATCGAAGGAAAACATCCTGAATGAATGCCGCACACTTTCGGCGAAATACTGGGAGCTTTTTGGCCGGAACCCGCTATCGTGACGGTTCGTTCAATAATGGCTTACCGACTACCCCCCATTCTGATTGTGCTGCTGGGCCTGCTCTCGGCTCACGCCGCGGTGTCCGACCCACTGGCTGACGGCTTCGCTCATCCGCCGGCGGTCGCCCGGCCTCGGACGTTCTGGCATTGGATGAATGGCAATGTGACGCGGGACGGGATCACGCGCGATCTGGAGGCCATGCACCGGATCGGCCTCGGTGGGGTCATGATCTTTGACGGCGGCACTTATCTGCCGGCCGGGCCGGCGGAGTACCTGACACCGGCCTGGCGCGCTTTGATGACGCATGCGATCCAGGAGGGCAACCGGCTGGGCCTGGATGTCGGCATGCACAACGCTCCCGGTTGGTCGAGCAGCGGCGGTCCCTGGATCAAGCCTGAGCTGGCGATGCAACAACTTGTCTGGACCGAAACCACCGTGCAGGGTGGGGCGCCCGTCGAGGTGGTGCTGCCGCAGCCGCAGACCAATGAGGGTTATTACCGGGATGCGATGGTGATCGCGTTTCCGGCTTTGGCCGCGGAGCAGACGCGATACGAGGACGCGCTGGCGCGGATCACGACCGGCACGGGGCGGGCGGTGTCGATGGCCGCCTTGAGTGACGGCCAGCTGGCCACCAGCGTGACGGTGAGTCCGCAGGATTTTCTGCTGATCGAATTCAAGGAGTCGGTGGAACTCGCCGCGCTCACCGTCCAGCCGACGGCGAACGGACGTTTTCCCACGCTGCAGGTCGAGGTCTCAGCCGACGGAAAGTCCTTCACCAAGGTAGCGACGGTGAGTAACCCCGGACGCCACGGCATCATCGCGCCGGCAGTGCGCAGCTTTGCTCCGGTAAAGGCGCGCTATGTCCGGTTGATGCCTTCCCGGGAAGGGGAAATCGCGGAAGTTGTCCTGCATCGCACGCCCCGCATCGCGGACTGGGTGGCGAAGGCGAATTTTGACTATCGCGTGAGCGGCCAGCTCACCCTGCCGGAACCGGTGCCGACCGCGGCCGCCATCGATCCGGCGACGGTGGTTGATCTTTCCAGTCACCTGCAGGGAGATCGACTCACGTGGCAAGCGCCGCGCGGGGCCTGGACGGTTTTGCGCGTCGGGCACACGGCGACCGGCAAGGAAAACGTCGCGGCCTCGGCCGCCGGACGCGGTCTCGAGTGTGACAAGTTCAACCCCGCCGCCGCGGAGCTCCATTTCAGCCACGTGGTCGCGCGCGTGCTCGCGGATGCGTCCGCGGTCGGGACGAAGGGTTTGGATACGCTGACGATCGACAGCTACGAGGCCGGCATGCAGAACTGGACGGCGGCGATGCCGGAGGAATTCCGGAAGCGGACCGGCTACGATCTGCGCAGCTATGTACCGGCCCTTTTCGGCCGGGTGGTCGGCGATGCGGCGCGCTCCGAGCGGTTTCTCTACGATTTTCGCCGGGTGCAGGCCGACCTGATGGCGGAAAACTATTACGGCCGCATGAAGGCGCTGGCCCATGCGCGCGGCCTGAAGTTCTACATCGAGGGTTATGGGGCGGGCAATTTCAACGAGCTCACGGTGAGCGGACTGCCGGACGGGCCCATGACAGAATTCTGGACGCGCACGCCGTGGACGCCGAACCGCTCGGTGAAGATGGTAACGTCGGCCGCGCACATCTACGGCAAGCCGGTGGTCGCCGCCGAATCGTTCACCGGCGAGGCGCAGACCTCCCGCTGGCTGGATTATCCCTATTCGCTGAAGGCGCTCGGCGATGAGATGTTCGCCCACGGAATGAACCAGATGGTGTTTCATCGCTACGCTCACCAGCCGCATCCCGACGCCGTGCCCGGCATGGCCATGGGGCCCTATGGTTTCAACTTCGAGCGGACGAACACCTGGTTCGCCGATGCCGGTGCCTGGATCGACACGCTCAGCCGGACGCAGTTCATGCTGCAACAGGGCACCTACGCGGCCGACGTGCTTTACTTCACCGGCGAGCGGGCGCCGGATCCATCGTCGATGGCGCTGCCGGTGCTGCCGGCCGGTTTCAACTACGATCTGGTCAACGCCGACGTGCTGCTGAACCGCGTGACGGTGCGCGACGGGGCCTTCGTGCTGCCGGAAGGCGGGCGCTACCGCCTGCTGGTTTTGCCGCCTGAACTCAAGGCCATGAGCCTGACGCTCGTCCGCAGGCTGCAGGAGTTCGTCGCCCAGGGTGCCGCGATCATGGGGCCGAAGCCGGTATTCTCGCCGACGCTGGAGGGCTATCCGGCGAGCGAGGCGGAGATGAGGCGGATCGCGGATGGGCTTTGGAATCCCGAGCGGGCGGGCGCCGGACGCGTGCTGACGAGCCGGCCCATTGCCGAGGCGCTGAGTGCGCTCGCGGCGCAACCTGATTTTGCGTTTCACGGCGAAGGTGCGGATGCTTCCGTTTCCTGGGAGCACCGCGTGTTGCCGGAGGGCGATCTGTATTTCGTAGCGAACCGGTTGCGCCGGGCAGAAATGATCACGGCCTCCTTCCGCGGCATGGCCGGACGCCAACCCGAGGTCTGGCGCCCGGAAACCAGCAAGCAGGAGACCGTGGCGATCCACGCGGTGGAGAATGGCCGCGCGGTCGTGCCCTTGCGGCTTGAACCAGCGGAGTCGGTCTTCGTGCTATTCAGGAAACCGACCAGCGAGCCAGCTCCGGCGGTCCTGAAGAAAGATGGACGCCCGCTGGTGACGGCTACGGCGACGCCGCCGGTCGCACCGGTTTCGCCGGCAAACAACTTCACGATGGCCATCTGGGTCAAACCCGACACCGACCTGCGCGTGCTGCCGAGCGAGTCGACGAGTGGTCGCATTGACGAGGTCGGGAAGTTCTATGCGATTCCCGCCGATCCCGGCGACAGGCGCTTTGGTCCGGGGCACGCCACCGCCGGGCTCGCTGTCGGCCGCAACGGCGTGTTTGTCGTCGAGCGCGCGTGGGAGAGCTGTCCGGCGGTGCTGGTCGCCAAGGTGCCGGTCTCCGGCTGGACGCACGTGGCGGTCACGTATCAAGACGGCGAACCGCGCCTGTACCTCAACGGCCGGTTCGTGCGTGCGGGTCTCGTTTCAGGGAAGGCGGTCCACTCGGGCGTCGGGGCGCCGATTCCCCCGGTGGATTATCTGCTGCATTTTCCCGGCATCGAAGCATTGACGCGCGCGGCGGGACAATTGCCGCCGACGTCCCGTGGGCAAGTGTTCGTCTTTGAGGGCAATTCCGCCGCTGCGAAGACCTACGACCGTCCGCTGGCGGAGAAGGAGATCGCAGCGCTGGCTCAACAAGGCGTTCCGCCGCCGGCGCTGCCGATCGTGACCGATGTCCGGCGCCGTGCTGACGATCGGGTGGAAGCGCTCGTCTGGGCAAGCGGCGCCTATGCCGTGGGTGATCGCGCCGTCGCAACGGCCACGGTGCCCGTCCCGCAGGTGCTCGGCGGGCCCTGGCAGGTGACTTTCCAAAAGGGCAGGGGAGCGCCGGCCGAGATGTCGTTGCCCGCGCTTGAGTCGTTGCACCTGAACAGCGATCCCGCGGTGACATATTTTTCCGGCACGGCCACCTATCATCACGATCTGACGGTGTCCGCTGACTGGCTCGCGAAGGGCCGCCGGGTTGTCCTGGACCTTGGTCGCGTTGAGGTGCTCGCCCGAATCGCCGTGAACGGTCACGACCTCGGCGTCGTCTGGAAGGAGCCGTACCGGTTGGACATCACGGACGCGGTTCAGGTGGGGCCCAACCGGTTGGAGATCGCCGTGACGAATCTCTGGACGAACCGGCTGATCGGCGACGAGTTCCTGCCGGTGGAGGACAAGTTTGGCCTGAGCGACGAACGCGGCGTGGAAGCCGGCGGCATCAGCCAACTGCCCGCCTGGTATCGCGAGGGTAAGCCCAAACCACCGGGAGGGCGCGTCACGTTTTCCGCCTGGAAATTCTATGACCAGCAGGAGCCGCTCGTCGCTTCGGGTCTGCTTGGTCCCGTGCGCGTGTTGAATCCGGTGCGCGTGGAATTTTCCAATCCGGAGAATCGTTGATCGGCACGGCCGCCTGAGCACGCGCCGGCTGCGGGCTTGGTGTGCGGGCGGATCCTTTTTTTGGACGGGCTCCTAGAGCGGTCGCACTCGCGGAAAACCACGCGGTGATGCGTACGGGAGGAGTCACGACCGAGCGTCGCGTTAGCTTCATCCCGGTCGTGCCGACCCGCAGCTGCGGTTAGGATCCCGCATAAACCGTGAACAAACGCGGCAGCACAATCGGGATCAATTCTCTATAAGGATGGGACATGAGCTTTCCCCCGCTTCATGGAAAAATCCACGTCTGGCGTCTCCCGCCATCCCTGTCCGGGAAGTCTGGCTGCTTCACCTGCGAAGCAACCGGGCCTGATCAAGGATTCTCCGTGTCGGCTCCCGGCTCATGTAACCCCTGCATGTGATCGGTTGGAGCCGGACATTCTTTGTCACGTCTCCCCACCGCCCGCATTTCGCGCGACATTCAAGACAGTCAAGCAACCCCAACCACTACACCTGAGATCGCCCTTGGCATCGCCAGGATCATGAACCCATGGAATCGAAACTAAAAACCCTCACGAGTGCCGGCATGCTGGCGCTTTTGTCCGTCGGCTGGTCACCCCTTTTCGGCCAGGTCGCGGCGACCCCGGAAGAAACCAAGAAAGACGAAAAGGTCGTCACCCTCGACACCCTCGTTGTCACCGGTCTGCGCGGCAGTCTCGCGTCCGCGGCCGAGATCAAGCAGTCCAACATGCAGTTCGTGGACTCGATTGTCGCGAGCGACATCGACAAGCTGCCTGACGTGAACGTCTCGTACGCGCTGTCGCGTATTCCCGGCGTGCAGATGGCGCACACGTTTTCCGGCCTCGGTGGCAACGGGGGCGTGACCATCCGCGGTCTCAACCAGATCGTGAACACCGTGGACGGCCGCGAGGTCAACACCCCGGGCGGCATTGCCAACGGCACCGGCGGCGTCGGCGTCGGCCAGCGCTCCTTCGACTACTCGCAGATTCCCTCCGCTTTGATCGCGGGTATCGACGTCTACAAGTCCTCGGCGGCGAACCAGATTGACGGCGGTCTCGGCGGCCTGGTCGACGTGCGCATGCGCAAGCCCTTCGACTTCGCCGAGGGCGCGTCCTACGGGGCGACCCTGGGCACGGCGCACTCGACGCTCCGCGGCGGGCACGAGCAGAATTACAACGTGTTTGCCAACATCTCGCGCAAGACGGATGCCGGCAAGGTCGGGTTCCTTTTTGCCCTGAGCAACATCGACACGCCCTGGCGTGAGGATGCGATCGGCATCGGCAACCCGACGCCCAATGCCACGGTGACGACCGGTGTGGCCACGGCGCTGACCAGCACCGGCTACACGAACAGTTCCTCCGAGGGCAAGTTCACGACCAAAGGGTTCAACACCGTGCTGCAGTGGCAGCCCAGCGAGCACCTTGAGCTCTACGTGGGGGCCAACCACAACAACTGGCGGAACACCCAGGACACCGTGCAATTCGGCACGTCCACCCCGGTTTCGGCCTCGGTGGCAGGTTCCGGTGTCATGTTCTCGGGCAGCACGACGGCGACGCGCGCCGCCACGTTCACCAACATCACCGGCACGGCCTACGGCCTGATCCGCGACCTGGAGAACAAGCTCAACATGTACAACTTTGGTGGCAAATACACTTCCGGTGATCTGACCGTGAAGTTCGACGCCAACAAGTTCACCGGTTCGAACCGGTTCTATAACAACATCGTCTTCGCTTCGATCGCCATTCCGTCGCTCACCTACGATCTCGCTGGCGCGATTCCCTCGGTCACCATCACGGGCGTCAGCCTGCAGGACCCGAGCCAGTACCGTCTGGCCCAGGTCGCCTACCGGCTCTTCCCGTCCAACTCCGGCGCCAAGGCGGGCCGGATCGACGCCGAGTACAACGTGAAGCAGGGCATCCTGACGAAGGTCCTCGCCGGCGTGCGCTATTCCAGCATGAGCAGCGACAATCTGCCCACCGGCCTCTTCCTCGGTTCGTTCAACATTCCTTCCACGGCCAACCTGCTCAGCCAGTATCCCGGCCTTTGGAAGCAGTCGCCCATCCAGGACATCTTCTCGGGTTACAGCCAGCCGCAGTTCCAGCAGTACATGGTGGCGGATACGAGCACGCTCCGCGATGCGGACAAGCTGTTCAAGTCCTACAACGCCACCAACACCCCGGCCACCTCGACCACGGTCAACAAGCTCAGTCTCTTTGAGATCACGGAGACCACGAGCGCGCTGTACCTGATGCCGCAGTTCGCCGGCAAGATCGCCGGCCTGCATTTCGACGGCAACGCGGGCTACCGCGCGGTGCAGACGAAGGAAAAGGCCAACGGCTACAAGGGCGCCACCTCGGCCTCTTCCGTGCCCCTGACGCTGAAGAGTTCCTACTGGGATTATCTCCCCAGCCTCAACTTCCGCCTGAAACTGAAGGAACAGCTGTTCCTCCGCTTCGCCGCCTCGAAGACGATCACGCGTCCGTCCTTCGGATCGCTGACGCCTTCCGTGACACTGAACGCGAACCCGGTTGACCCGAACCTGAACTCCGGTTCGCAGGGCAATCCGGACCTCAAGCCCGTGCGCTCCACCGGCTATGATCTCTCGCTGGAGTATTACTTCAACAAGTCCGACGTCGCCTATGCCACGGTGTTTCACAAGGACGTCACCGGCTTTATCGGTGCTTTCTCGGAACCGCGTGTTTTTGACGGCGTGACCTACCTGATCCGCACCTCCAAAAACCTCAGCCCGGCGACGATCAAGGGCTTTGAGGTCGGCTTCCAGACGTTCTTCTCCGGGCTGCCGGCGCCGTTTGACGGGTTGGGCCTGCAGGCCAACTTCACCTACGTCGACAGCTCCACGCCGACGACGGTTTCGGGGGTGGGCGCTCCCGTGAACGCTCCGCTGACGAACCTTTCGAAGCGCAGCTACAACATCATCGCGATGTATGAAAAGGGTCCGTTCTCGGCCCGCGTCGCCTACAACTACCGCTCCAACTTCGTGACCGGCTTCGCGTACTACGTGAACACCGGCCTGCTGAACCAGGAGATGGAAGGATACGCCGACCTGGACGCCTCGCTGAACTACAGCCTCACCAAGAACGTCCAGATTGCGGTGCAGGGCGTGAATCTCTCGAACACGCTCCGTTACCAGTACTTTGGTTCCAAGCAGTTCCCGTCGAACATCTATCTCGACGGACGCCAGCTGATGGCGAGCGTCACGCTCCGCTTCTGATCGGCAGATGCTTTAGGTTGGTTAGTGAAGTGTGTGGGTACACGGCCCCGGGAGTCGTGCGAGAGAGGCAAAACCTCGCACGAAAACCGGGGCCGCTCCATTTTCGGGAACAGAAACCGACCCGACTTTGCGGGGAGGAAGCCGTCGTCGGTCGGTGCGTGTCCCCTGAGGGTCCCTGGAATGCCGCCGTCTTACCGGGCGCGATGCCGCGGAGCGAATTCCACGCACGAAGGAGTGGATCGGCATTCAGGTGGGCAGGGCCGGCGCTGGTCGCCGGGCCGGTAGTTGCTCACGAATCGGCCGGCCGACGAGCGGCAGCCCCGCAACACGACGGTTCGGAAGACGGGGCCTCTTGGCGCTGTCAGCTCTTCTTCGCGCTTTCCGGCATGACGAAATCGATCGGAATCCGCACGCGGACGTAGACCGGTTTGCCGTCGACGGTCGGGTGGACAAAAGTCCACTGCTTGACGGCCTGGACGGCGGCATAGCCGAATTCCGGGGCACTGGCCTCGATGATCTGCGGCAGCAGCACCCGGCCTTCCTGATCGATGATCATTTCCAAAGTGGCGGATCCCGTGGCACCGCTCTGGCGGTGGGCGGTCGGGATGAGCGGCTTGCGGGCCAGGGTGGGCTTGATCGCCTTGTCCAAGGCACTGGCGGAAACGATGCGTTCGGGGTGCTTCGCGATAACCTTGAGCATGTCCCGGTCTTGATCGGTGGAGAGGATATCACTGCCGGACGGCAGGAAATCGTGATTCCGGCGGACGGCCGCAGGAATCGGCTGACCGTCCTTGAGCGCGGGCGTGAAGGTGCTTTCCTCCACCGCCGCGGCGAGGGCGAGGCCGAACTCCGGGCTCGAGGCCTCAAGGATCTTCGTCTGGGAGACGTTGCCATTCGCGTCGACGACCATGGCGACGGACGCCTTGCCCTTGGTCTTGGCGACCCATTGCGCATGCGGGTACACCGGCAGGGCGACGCCGGTCGCCTTGGGCGGGGTGTCGTAACGGAGTTCCGGCGGCAGCTTGTCGAGGTTCTTGGGTTTCTCGATCCGCACCGCATTTTGACCGCTCTGCACATCCATCCCATCGGGCGCAAAGTGGAAGCTCTGGCTGATCTTGGTGCTGACGGGCTTGCCCGCCTTCGTGGCCGGCGCAAATTTCCATTCCTCCATGGCCGCGATGGCCAGCTTGGAGAAGACCGGATGGCTGGAGCTTTCCACCACGATCTCCTTCACCTTGCCCTGTTCGTCGATGAGGCAGTTCAGCTTGACCTCCCCGCGGATGTCATCGCGCACGAGGGCCCGGGGGTAAACGGGTTCGACGGCGCGCAGCACCTTGGGGGGGACCTGGTCCAGCCGGTTGACGACCGCGCGAAAGTCGGGACAGATCACCACGGGGGCGCGCCACTCCACGGCGATCGGTTCGCCGCCCTGCCGGGCCGGGGCAAAGCGCCAGGCCTTGAGCGCCGTGGCGATGGCGGGCTTGAATTTCTCCGCCTCCGGATTCTCCAGCTCAAACGAGGTAATCGCCCCGGTGGCGTCGAGCTGGAGCTTGACCCAGGTGTAGGGCAACTCCGGCGGCTTCACCTTGCCGAGTTCCTTCGGGGTGACCTGGGCCGGGGCCACGGCGAGCAGCCGGGGCGAAGCGTCCTTTTTCTTGGTCCCGGCTGAGGCGGGGTTGAATATCACGCTGTGCCAGATCAGGCCGGCGACAGGCTTGCCGTCCTTGAGCATCGGCGTGGTGGCGCCTTCCTCGCGTCCCAGCATGCCAAGCACGCCGCCAAAGAGCGGGTGGGTGGCGGCATTGGCGACGATGACCTTGCCGCCGGCGGGATCGATTCGCCAGAAGGTCAGCGCGTAACCCTGCACATCCTCCTTTTTCAGGTCGTCCGGGTATTCCGCATGGACCTTGTGCTTGAAGCGCGGCGGTGCATCCGCCGTGGTGGTTTCCGGACTGAGGAACGCCGGGTCGGTGGCGAAGGCATCCTGGGCCTGCAGGCAGGCGACCGGGAGCGAGAGCAAGAGACCAAGCAGGGGCAGGGGGCGGAGGGACATAAAGGACCCGAACGGGTGGGGTGGGAGTTTTCGCGATACTCGCCCCGCAGGCTGCACTGCCGTTAGCACCCCGTCAATCGCGCGGCTGATCGCCGCTGGAATATGACAGGCCGCTGGGGACAGGTTTGAACGGTGATCAATACGGATCGGATCGACCGATTCGTGTCCTTTCGTGTGATTCGTGGGCAAACTGGTACTGGTCTGTGCTGCGTCGCGCCTGATGGGTCCTGCTCACGCCGCGGCGGTATCAGGATGGCGAATGGTTAACCACGGAACACACGGAATACACGGAAAAATCCAGAGAGAAGTGGCCACAAAAAGGCGCCAGAAGGCTCAAAAAGAATGACGCGGTGAAATGGGTCGGATCGGGCTGCCTGGAGGTTGGGCGCTCTTCTTCATTCTGTGATGGTGAACTCTTTCGAGACACCGTGATAAACATAGCCAGATATAGCTGCGGAATATCGAGCGATCACAGCAAAGCGATAGACGCCCGAGACAGCAGCTTCGCAATCGCTCGAAAGGAAGTCCCAGCTACCGGAAGCTGACTCGGTTTTCTTCAGGCGAAATGGCTCGCGCTTACATTTGGAGTCGCAGGGACAGAGAATGTCCGTCCGGAAGGTCTGAAACTTTCCGTCGGCTCCCTTCTTCTCGACGGTGATCCACACAAACACTAGCGGCTCATCACTACTCGTGTTTGTGGCGACAACGCTCAGTCTCCCGGCTCTCTTCCTTGATACATGCCCGTCGGCAATGCTCTGGCTGGATACCTCAAGAGGATCCGCTGCGAGCGCGGGCAGAACGATCAGCAGAAACAGTAGGGAGAGACGATGGATCACGGTATTCTTCGTCCAAACGTCACCGATGAGACACGCGCGGGCGAGCGTAGAGTGAGCCCTTTTGAATTACGGGAGATGCTGAGCGGAGAAGGCACATACGATTTAGGTCACATCCCGCGCGTTGTTCTCTGGCGGTCTGGATCGGCTCTTCAGTCGTCGCAGCCATAGACTGAGGGCTTGCCGCCGATGAACTCAACACGATGTATGGGGCTCTGCCCAGCACCAGTCAGCTCGATGACGAAAGCATCGCGGTCGATCTCCTCTTCAGGGCCGATCTCAACTGAATAGAGCGAAAGGGACGCAACTTCGACGCTTCCGGCCGATGCCTGCACAAATCGTTTCGCGCTCTCTACAATCTCGGCAAGGGAGGCGGAGTGCTTCTTAAAGAACGCTCGCTGGCTATCAACGGGACCGGTTTCAGGTGCTACTACGACAACCATGAAATCTTTCTCTTCTCTTGGGACGCGGGTCCAAACACCGTGAGCAAATTCCATGCGGCCAAAGACAGGGTCTTCGATTGCCTGGGGCTTACTGCCAAATATTCGTCCAAGGAGGTTCATCTTTCTTCCGCCGATCGTTCAGTGATGAGCCATGGCGGTGCGCAGCACCGACCTTGGCTCTGGTCGCTTGTTGGGTTTCTTCCTCATCCTGCGAAACGAAAGAAGCAAGCCAGGCCGAAAGCACCCGTAATCAAGAATCCTGACAAAATGTAGAGGTAGACCACCTCGGTGTATCGATCCGCCCATCGATCAATGACGGCACGCTGCGGGTGATTGGGATCGAAGAGCACAGGGATCTCGGAACCCTCCTTATAAACTTTTCGAGTCCACAGCGCATTCGAGGCGGTAAAGCTGATGCCGCGCCCGAAGGTATCGGCGAAGACAACGGTCGGATTGTAGTGAGCACCATCACTGTCGCTTAGGTGCAGCTGTTCGTAGCTCTCAACTCTTCCCTTGGTTTTCGTCCATCCAGCGAGGCGGCGCTTCTTAAGCGCATACCATGCGGCCCCACAAGCGCCGACGAGCACACCATAACCGGCGATCAGTCCGGGAAGTGTAACGCTCCAATCAGAGTCCCACAGGTTCATGGCCCAACGACTCAGATCCGCCACGCCCGGCGGGCGTGGGTGCCGTCTCTTTTGAAATACAGGGCCATGTTGAGCGGAGATGACATGGGCGATTCAGGTGAGAGCAAGGGCGTTGTGCTGTGGCTGCTGAATCGCCTCTTCGACTACCAGTGAGGTGGATTGGAGATATACGCGAAGATGCCGTAAGCCGTGAGACCGAGGCAGCACACGGCCAGCACGCCCAGCCAAAAACGAAAGTCCTTGGGATTCTCTTCTCTTGTGTAGCGCTTGTAGCCGCCATCCGGCTTTCTGCCTCCATATGCGACACCGCGGATATACGTGAAAATGAACGCACCCAGAAACCAAGCTGCAGCGATGAGCCCGATAGGCCCATACCAAGTGAGCGGGAAGTTGGACTTTGCGGCGAGCAGGAGCATTTCTTTCGGCGATCGTTACCGATGAGACACGCGCGGGCGAGCGTGGAAGCAGCACGTTTGAACCACGTGAAATGCTGAGCGAAGACGAAGCATACGATTTAGGTCACATCCCGCGCGTTGTTCTTTGGCCGCCTGGATCGGCTCTTTCTTCATTCCAAATCATGGCCAAAACTGCCCGACTCGGTTTCGGATCTCTTCCGCAATCTAGCCGCTCCCCACAGCGCTCCCACGAAATAAAACGGCACCAGCAAATAAATCTGCCCCTCAATAAGGAGACCGTAAAAGAATATTGCCGCGAGAAGCGCGCTGAGGATCAGGCAGGCAGCCGATGGTGTGATTCTACTTCTTTGCATGGTATTCCGCCGATCAGTGTTATTCAGATTCGTGCTAAAGCTTCACTTTTTACAGGCCCGTGAATGGGACAAAATCAGGGGAGTTGTTGGAGCTCAAGGTGGAACATGCGGATCGGAGAAATTCCGAGGAAGGTGAGGTCCGGACAAACGCGGCGCTTTTTACCTGTTGGTCAGTGCGCTGCTCACTGGCGTTGCAAGGCCGGCGTCGCTGGAGAATGGCGGTTACTTTGACCAGCTGAAGCCAATTTTGGGGATCAGCCTGCGCGGGCTTTCACCTTCGCAATGGCTTCGGCGAGACAAGCGTGGGCCTCCACCAAGTCGGGGTGACAAGGCCCGGCGCGTCGGGAGACACGCCCTCCAGGCAGACCAGCAACTTTTGCAGGCATTGCTCCTCTGCGCTCTCCGTGCCCTCTGTGTTTAAACTGATATGATGAAGTCCTACGTGTGTTCGGTGGTGACATCTACCCGGCTCGCAGGGATCAGCCTTCGCGGGGCTTTGGCTCGACAAGCGCGAGCGCTCCAGGGGAGGAACTCGAACGCGGCGCGTCGGGAGACACGCCCTCCAGGGGCAAGGCATGCGGGCGGGTCGCCCGCACTCCAGGGGGAACTCGAACGTGGGGGCGTGTTAGGATGTGGCAAGATGACGGGCGAATCCTGTGGGCTTAAAGGCTTGCAGGCGTCCTTGGTGAGGGGATTTTTGAGGGTCCTGATACGCTAGTGTTTCTGTCAGCCTCCGACCCCCATGAGAATACCCTCCGTCCTCCTGTTTCTTGTCACCGTCCTCGGCGTCTCCGCGGCCCAGACCGAAAACCTCTATCTCTCCGGCAAAGGGAGTGACGACGCCCAGCCCTGGGATTTCTACTGCACGGGCGGACGCAACAGCGGTTTCTGGACCACGATCAATGTTCCGTCCTGCTGGGAGCAGCAGGGTTTTGGGACCTACGATTACGGGGTGGAAAACCAGCCGAAGAAGCGGCTGACCGAGCAGGTCAAGGCCCCGGACGAGCAGGGGCATTACCGTCGTGAATTCACGGTGCCGGCGGCGTGGAGCGGCCGGGTGGTGCGGCTGGTTTTCGAAGGCGTGCTCACCGATACCGAGGTGAAGATCAATGGCCAGGCCGCCGGTCCGGTCCACCAGGGCGGTTTCTACCAGTTCAAATACGATATCACCGACAAGCTGCGCTTCGACGCCCCGAATGTCATCGAGGTGACCGTCAGCAAGCACTCGGCCAATGCCAGCGTCAACCGGGCCGAACGGGTCGGCGACTATTGGAATTTCGGCGGCATCTTCCGCCCGGTGCGCCTGGAGGCGCTGCCGACGCAGTTCATCGACCGGGTCGCCATCGACGCGAAGGCCGATGGCAGCTTCGCCGCGGACGTCTTTCTCGGTGGCACGCAACCGGCCGCGGAACTGCTGCTCCAACTGCGCACACTCGACGGCACGGCGGTTGGCGATCCGGTCGCCCAGGCGGTGCCGGCCGGAGCGACCCAAGTCAAGGTCCGCGCCCAGGCCAAGGCCCCCGCCACCTGGTCGGCCGAAACGCCCGCTCTCTATCTCGCCGAGTTCACGCTGCGGTCCGGGGCGATCGTTCCGGAGTCCCACACGCTCACGCAGCGATTTGGCTTCCGCACCTTTGAACTCCGGGTGGGTGACGGACTCTACGTGAACGGGAAAAAGATCACCATGAAGGGCGTCAACCGCCACAGCTTCTGGCCCGAGACCGGCCGCACGCTCTCGCTCGAACGTCACCGCGAGGACATCCGCCTGATCAAGGAGGCCAACATGAATGCGGTGCGCATGTCGCACTACCCCCCGGACCGCGAATTCCTCGATCTTTGCGACGAGGCCGGGCTCTACGTGCTGGACGAACTCGGTGGCTGGCAGGGCTGCTACGACACCCCGACCGGCCGGCGCCTCATCGCCGGCATGGTGGCCCGGGACGTCAACCACCCGAGCATTTTGTTTTGGGACAACGGCAACGAGGGGGGCGAGAACCCCGAGAACGACGACGAGTTCGCCAAGCACGACCCGCAGAAGCGTCCGGTGCTGCACCCGTGGGCGCTGTCTTTCCGGGGCATGAATACGTTCCACTATCGCGAGTACGCCGACACGGTGAAGTATTCGGAAGGCCCCGACATCTTCATGCCGACGGAATTCCTCCACGGTCTCTATGACGGCGGTCACGGAGCCGGACTCGAGGATCTCTGGAAATACCTCGGCGAAAAGCCCCACGCCGCCGGCGGCTTTCTCTGGGTTTGGGCCGACGAGGCGGTGGCCCGCACCGATGAGAACGGACGACTCGACGCGCGCCGCGACCTCGCGCCTGACGGCATCGTCGGTCCGCACCACGAGAAGGAAGGCAGCTTCAACGCCATCCGCGAGATCTGGTCGCCGGTGCAGGTGCCGCTCGCAGCGCTTCCGGCCGACTTCGCCGGCACGTTGCCGGTGCGCAACCGTTATGATCACACAAACCTCAGCCACGTCACGTTCGAGTGGCGGCTGATGAAGCACGCTCCGCCGGGCGCGCTGCTGTTCCACCGCACGCTGCTGGCGCTCGGCCGTTTCCAAGGCCCCGACCTCGCCCCGCGCACGGATGGCACGCTGGCTCTGGCGTTGCCGGCCGACTGGCGCGAAGCCGACACCCTCGTGCTTACGGCGAGCGATGCGCGCAACCGCGCGATCTGGACGTGGACCTGGCGCTGGAAGAGCGGAGCCGAGGCCATTGGCCATGCCTTCACCAACCACGCGGCGGTGACGACCGCGGAGGCGGACGGCGAGATCGTCGTCACCACCGGACGCAATGCCGCCCATTTCAGCGCCGCCACGGGGCGGCTGGCCTCGCTTACCCGCGACGGCCGCACAATCTCGCTCGCGAACGGGCCGCGTCTCACGGCTTACCAGCGCGTCGCGCGCAGCTTCGTGCCAGTCGGGGGTGACAGCGGCAAACTCACCAAGCTCACCACTGTGCGCGAGGGTGAGAATGTGGTGGTGACCGCAAACTACGACGGCGCCTTTCGCGAAGTGCGCTGGACGGTCTCACCCGATGGCGACGTGAAGCTCGACTATGAGTTCACCGGACCGGGTCTGGTGGACATCCTCGGCGTCGACTTTGACTATCCGGAGGAAAAGATGAAATCGAAGGAGTGGTTCGGCGGCGGTCCCTATCGCGTCTGGGCCAACCGGCTCCGTGGCGTGCAACTCGAGCGTTGGGAGACCGAGTACAATGACCCGATTCCGGGGCTCAGCTGGACCTACCCGGAGTTCAAGGGCTGGTTCTCGCGCTGGGAGTGGATAGCTTTCACCACGACCGAAGGGCGCTTTGCACTGTTGAACAACGGCGGACAGCCCTATTTCGGCGTCTACTCGCCGCGCGACGGCAAGAACAACCCCGTGCTCGCCCTGCCGCGGCTCGGACTCGGTGCGTACCAGGTGATTCCCGGCATCGGCACGAAGGGATCGTTGCCGTCGAATCTCGGCCCGCAGGGTCAGCCACAGAACATCACCGGACCGGTGAAGGGCTCGCTCGTGATTCGGTTGCTGGATCAGCCGTGAGTTGCGGAAAGTCCCAAGGGCCAAAATCCAAACGCCAAACAATACCGAATTGGAAATGACGGGTTTCATTGCATCGGCTGTAGGACGGGGTCTCCAAGCCCCGCCGCCTGGTGTAGGGTCGCTGTTTGCGGCGACCTCGTGCGCAAGGTCGGCGCAAGCGCCGACCCTACAGGTTCACGCACGAATCCTGTTCGGCGTGCTGTGTTTTCTGGGAACGATATTTTCTGCCACGGCGGGCGAATCTCCCCGGCACGAGACGAGCCTCGACGCTGGCTGGCGAACGGTGGCGGATGATGACAATCGCGGCCGCTATGACGGCTTCGAGCAACCCGGTTTCGACGACTCGGCGTGGATGTGCGTGGACGTGCCGCACAACTGGGACGACTACGGCGGCGCGCACCGCCTCGTGCACGGCAACCGCCACGGCTATGCGTGGTATCGGCGGTCGTTTGAGGTGCCAGCCACCGAGCAGGGCCGGCGCGTGTTCATCTTCTTCGAGGGCGTGGGCTCCTATGCGACGGTTTGGGTAAACGGCCGGCTCGCCGGAAATCACGCGGGCGGACGCACAACCTTTACGCTGGATGTGACCGATTTGGTGAAAGTCGGCGGGACCAATCTGCTGGCGGTGCGGGCCGACCATCCGGCGGGCATCACGGATCTGCCGTGGGTTTGCGGCGGTTGCTCGACGGCGCCGGGGTTCTCCGAGGGGAGCCAGCCGATGGGGATCTTTCGTCCCGTGACGCTGGTCACGACGGAGCAGACGCGGGTCCTGCCGTTCGGCGTGCACGTATGGAATGACGCCTCCGTCACGGCGAACACGGCCCGGGTTCACTTCACGACCGAAGTCAGCCACCATGGAAAGATGCGACCGCTGGTCGTGGAGTCACGGATCCTGAATCCCCTGGGCGAGCAGGTCGTCGCCGTGAGCAAAGGCCGGGAATTTCTCCCCGGTGAGGCGCAGGTCGAGGGCAGCGTCGACCTGCAGGATGTCGCGTTGTGGTCGCTCGAATCGCCGACGCTTTACACGCTCGAAACCACCATTCGCGACGGGGACCGCATTCTCGACCGCGTCGAAACGTCCTTCGGCATCCGCACGATCCAGTGGGTGAACCCCGACGACCCGACGGGCGGACCGTTCCGCCTGAACGGAAAACCGGTCTTCATCAACGGCACCTGCGAGTACGAGCATGTCCTCGGCGCAAGCCACGCCTTCTCCGACGAGCAGATCCGCGCCCGCGTGAGGCAGATCGAGGCGGCCGGCTTCAACGCTTTCCGCGACGCGCACCAGCCGCACAACCTGCGCTACCAGGAGTATTGGGACCGCGACGGCCTGCTTTGGTGGCCGCAGATGGCGGCGCAGATCTGGTTTGATACACCGGAGTTCCGCGCGAATTTCAAGGCACTGCTCCGCGACTGGGTGCGCGAGCGGCGCAACAGTCCGTCGGTCATCCTCTGGGGGCTGGCCAACGAGAGCAAGCTGCCGGCCGATTTCGCGGCGGAGTGCGTGGCGCTCATCCGGGAACTCGATCCGACCTCACCATCTCAGCGCCTCGTGACCACCTGCAACGCGGGCAAAGGCACCGACTGGAACGTGCCGCAAAACTGGACGGGCACCTACGGCGGCAAGCCCGAGGAATACGCCGAGGACCTGAAGCGACAGAAACTCGTCGGCGAATATGGCGCATGGCGCAGCCTCGGCCTCCACACGGAAGGCGGCTACATCCGGGACAACCCGCTGAGCGAAGACCGCATGGCGGCGTTGATGGAACAGAAGATCTTTCTGGCCGAGTCGGTGCGCGGCGAGGTGGCCGGGCACTTTCACTGGCCGTTTGCGACGCACGACAATCCCGGGCGTACCATCAACGCCAAGCAGCAGCAGGGCAGCGACGGCTGGGCGGAGCTCGACCGGGTCGGGCCGGCCAACAACAAGGGCCTGCTCACGCTCTGGGGCGAGCCGACGGATGCGTTTTACCTCTACCGGGCCAACTACGTTTCGGGGGCAAAGGACCCGATGGTCTACATCGTTTCCCACACCTGGCCCGACCGCTGGAACGGCCCGGGCAAGAAGAGCGGCATCATCGTTTACTCCAACTGCGACGAGGTTGAACTGTTCAATGACGTGAAGGATCACTCGCTCGGGGTGAGGAAGCGCGGTGCAGTCGGCACGCATTTCTCGTGGGACGACGTCGAGATCGCGACCAACGTCCTCTATGCCGAAGGTCGCGTGAACGGGCAGGTGGTGGCGTCGGACGCCATCGTGCTGCGCCAACTGCCCGGTGCGGCACGCCTGGGCGAACTTGGCGGACTGAAGGTGAATCTTACCGCTGCCGCAACCGGACAGAACTATCTCTATCGGGTGAATTGTGGAGGGCCTGACTACACGGATACGAATGGTCAGCTTTGGACGGCTGACGACGGCTCCCGAACGAATGCTTCATGGCGTTCGGTCTCGTGGGCCGGAGAATACCCGGATGTGCCGGCCCACTTCGGCAGTCAGCGCGTGAACAGCGAGATCATCCGCGGCACGAACGACGCGGCGTTGTTTCAGGCCTATCGCTACGGCCGGGAAAAGCTGCGCTACGAGTTTGCCGTGCCCGCTGGCGAGTATCGCGTGGAGCTGTATTTTTCCGAACCATGGTATGGCGCCGGCGGCGGCGACTGCACCGGCTGGCGGCTGTTCGATGTGGCGGTGAACGGCGAGACCGTGCTGCGTGACGTGGACTTGTGGAAAGAGGCCGGCTTTTCCCGGGCGACGAAGAAGGTGGTCACCGCTCGGGCCAAGGATGGCCGGTTGACGATTTCCTTCCCCCGCGTCGCCTCGTACCAGGCGGTCATCTCGGCCATTGCGATTTCCACGTCGGATATGAAGGCCACGATTCCGGCCGAAGCCGTTTCCCCAATCGGCTCTTCGGGCGGGTCTTCGCATCCGAAGCAGGGTGGTGGGGAGCAACCGCCCCTACCGGGTGAAATGGCTTATCCCGTGGCGCAGGCGAAACAGGATGGTGGCAGTTTCGTCTGGTCCATCCAAGTCGGCCTCGGCGGCGCGCATGATTTCACGATCCGCTACGCCAACCCCGGTCCGCTGCCCGTGCCGGTCGAGCTTAAGGTTCACGCCGCGGATGGCACGTTGATGGGGTCGCGTAAATTGGAACTGGCGCTGACCGCCGGCAACACCGTGACGCTCGATGACGTCGGTATGAACGCGGGTGACTACACGGTGACGCTGGTCACTCTCGGCGGCTCACCGAAGATCATCTCCCTGCTGGTCAAATGAACCCGAGCCTCTATCCTTTTGACCACGAATTGCACGGATCTACACGGATGGGAATTCAAGGCAGCTCTGGTTGTCATCCTGAGCCATGCGAAGGATCCATCCTGACATGCGCGCCGCCGGCGCCACTGCCTTGATGGAGGGTCGGTCTCCTGACCGACCGTGGTTGGGAAGGAATCACGTTCATTCAAGGCACGGCCGGTCGGGAGACCGGCCCTCCACCGGGAGCTCCTGCTCTTTCTCGTACTCTTAATCCCCAATCGGGCGGAGAAGGCGGAGAAGGAGAATGATGCCTGGCGAGGGGACTCGGCGCCTTACCGGACGATGCCGAGGATGACGTAGGTTCCTGAACCGCGGACTTCGATCTTGTGGCGGCCGGCGGGGTAGTCGAAGGCGTGGACGTTGAGCGAGGGGAGCTGGTCGAATTTGGCGGCGTCGAGGATGTAGGGTTCGGCGCCGCCGTTGTCGGCGGCGGAGGCATCGGTTTCGAGCGTGGGCGGCTGGCGCCACTCGGGTGCGCGGTTGTTGAAGTAGCCGATGAGCACGCGGACAGGGGTGGAGCACTCAAACTCGATCGAGTCAGTCTGGCCGGAGCGGGGCAGGCTGATGCCCTGCAGGCCTTCCAATTCGGGGGCGACGGAAGTGAAGGTGGCGGGGGAGTCGGGGAAGACCGTGTTGCCCACCTGCACGGTGAACGTGCTTAGGCCGGGGGTGAGGAGTTTCCACGCGGCGGGAGTAAGCGGGGCGTGGGTGCGGCCTTGGGCGCCACCGGGAGCCTTCAACGCGGCGACCTGCGCGCGGAAGTCGGCGAGTTCCTTTTCGTAGATCGGGAGGAGTTGCGTCCAGTGGTAGTTGGCGGCCTTGCCACCGACGCCGCCGGGGACGGGGATGCGGCGCTGGGCGGTCTGCATCGAGTTGGCGGCGGTGTACGTGTCCTTGGTGAGCGCCGTGAGCATGCGGTAGTGCTTGAGACTTTCGGTCAGCGCCCGCTCGGCGCGCTCCATGTCGGCGAGATCCTTGCTGTAACGGAAGCGGAGCACGGCCATGGCGGCCTCGGTCTTGGCCACGTAGTTTTGGGACATGGCCCGGATCGCATGGATATCATTCTGCAGCCGGATGAACTCCGCGCGGTTGGCGGTCACGAGGGGCGCGGCGGCGTCAATCGCGGCGACGGCGCGGGCCGAGAAGTCGAGCACCTCCGCATTGATCGAGGGCGGGGTCTCGCCCTCGTGCGGCTGCTTTTTCCTTGCGCGCTCGGCGTATTCCTTGAGGCGCTCGCCGGGGGGCGACTGGGATTCCCAGAGTTCGGGAAACTCGCGGTACTTTTCGGGATGGACGAGTTCGTCGAGGGTCATGCCGAGCGACATCGTCTGGCGGTTGCCCTCGGTGATGCCGTAGCGGCGGAGAATGCGTGGGGCGCATTCGCCGGAGAAGTTGTAGGCGTCGAGGATGAGCCCCGCGGCGGCCGCGCCGTAGTGCTCAGTGAGCCGCGCGGTCCAGTAGGCGCGTTCGCCGGCGGCGTCGCGGTCGGGATTCCAGGCGTAGCGGGCCCAGGCTTCGAACCAGATCCAGTCGCGGTTCCATTGTTTAAGCTGAGGCGTGACGATATCGGGCGACACGGGCCAGTCCCAGTAGAACAGCGGGTAAAGGTGCAGGCCTTTCGCGCCGAGACGGTCGCGCATGGCGAGGACGGACTTCTGGATGAAGTCGGTGGCGCCGTAGCGGAACGGCTCGAGGTTGGCCAGAATGTGGACGTTGGCGATGTGGGTGGAGCCGACGCGGCTCATCGTGAGATGGAGTTCCTGGCGGACGCCGCGCGGTTCCCAGGTGGTGAGTGATTCGCCGTTGAATTTCGCCTCGGTGTAGAGGTTGTGATAAACCTTGAGGGCCTCGGGCATCACCTTGGTGGCATCCGTGGCATGGGTGCGCAGGACGATGGGTGGCTCTTTCGTCAGGCCGGCGGCTTTCATGCCGTCCTTCACGCCGGGCAAGATGACGTCGGTCATCCACCGGGTCTGGGCGTGCTGATCCTGCAGCGCCTCGCCGAGACAGGGCATGAGACCGACATTCGGAAACTGGCGGACAAACTCCGCGATCGACTTGCGCATGTAGTCGTCGACGAGCGGCGTGGATTCATGGAGCTGGGTCGAGAGGCCGTGCTTCTCGGCGAAGGGCTTGGAGATGATGATGCTGTAGAACTGCTGCACGAGCCAGATGCCCCGGCGGTCGCATTCGGCGGTCAGCCAGTGAAACATCTCCACGTTTTTCGCAAAGACCTCGTCGCTCACCTCGACGGCCTCGGGGTAGTCCGGCAGGCGCACGAGCGAGGCGAAGGGATGACCGTTCCACAGGTAGAGGGTGTTCATCCGCTGGTCGGCGAGGAAATCGAGGTATTCGGTCCACATCGCCTTGTCGTAGAAGAACGGGAATTCCTCCGGCGTGTACGGGTACTCGTAGACTTTGCGTCCGGGCAGGTAATACGTCTTCTGCATGCCGATGCAGGGCCCGCGCAGGACCATGACCGGGGCGTCGGCGAGGCGTTGGGGACCCTTGGGCCAGCCGGCGGGCAGCAACCGGGCCAGTTCAAGGCAGCCGTACAGTGCGCCGGTGTCGTCTGTGCCGATCACGGCGATGGTGCCATCGCGGCAGGTGACGAGTTCGAAGCCCTCGGGCTGGCTCGGTTCCTGGGGCGCCAAGGTCAATTGTCCGGATTCCGTCAGCCGCCGGATGACCGGGTCGCCACGCGTGCCGACGACGATGTCCGCGGCCGGGGTGCCGGCGAGCGCGGTTTCCAGACGCTGGACGCCATAGCGGACGCGAGGGGCTGCGGCTGGCTCGAAAGTGACTTTCGCCGCGAGCGGAAGGATTCCGAGGAACAGGCAGAGGGTCAGGCGGATCATGAGTCGTATTTTTAGGGCGGAAGCGACGGTGCGCAAGTCACCGGGATGGCGATTCCCGACGGAAGGTCAGCTGGTCGACATTGGGCGGGACGTAACCACCCAGCAAACGGCTGGCAACGTACCCGACCACGAAGACGATCAGGTGGCCGAGGATGCCGATGAGAATCGGGTTCAGCGGAAAGTTGTAGCCGAGGTCGAGGACGCGGTTCTGGGGCTCGGTCAGCATACCCCAGGCGGTGAACAGGGCGCAGGCGGCGAGTCCGATATAGCAGCCCTGGCGGGTGGCGCGCCGGGTGAAGAAGCCAAGGAAGAACAAGCCGAGCATGCCGCCCGAGAGGATGGCCGCGATGGTGACGGCGCGTTCCATGATGGTGGCGCCGTTGTCCTGCGGCGCCATGACCAGGGCGACGCCGATGGCCAGGACACCGGCCCCGCCCACGGCGAGGCGACCGGTGAGCAGGCGCGCACGGTCACTCTGGCCCGGGGCCAGATGGCCGACGAGGTCGGCGGTGAAGGCGGTGGCGATGCTGTTGAGGTCGGGGCTGATCGAGGACATCGAGGCGGCGAGAATGGCCGCCAGCATCAGGCCGACGATGCCCGCCGGAAGCTGGGTCATGATGAAGTGCGGCATGACCTCGTCGCTGACGGCGGGAGGCGTCGCGCCGCTGGTGGCGTAGTAGCCGTAGAGGCAGGCGCCGATGAGCATGAAGACGCCCCACACCGGCACGCAGATCAGTCCGTTCCACAGCACGCCCCGGCTGGCGTCGCGATCGGTGCGGGCGATGAGATAGCGTTGCACCATGTGTTGGTCGGAGATGTAGCGTCGCGCCCAGTTGGTGGTGTAGGCGAGCAGGAGCAGCCATTGCGAGCTGATGGTGGGGTCGGTGAACACCCGCCAGGAGAACTCGAAATTGCCGAGGGAGAGCCGTCCCGCGTCCCACGCCGCGCCGAGGACCGTGCCGGGAGGTCCGCACTCCGGCGCGAAGATCAGGCGCATGGCGATGATCACGGCCGCGCCCACGAAAATGAAGCCCTGCACCACGCTGGTCCAGACGACGGTCTTCATGCCACCGATCACCGTGTAGAGGACGGTGAAGCCGGCCATGGCGAGGATGACGCGCGTGAGGTCCCAGCCGGTCATGACACACACCGGCACAGCGGTCGTGAGCATGGTGACCCCGACGTCGAACAGGCGGTCGGCAACAAAGCAGCCCGAGGCGTAGAGGCGTCCGCCAATGCCGAAGCGGGCGCCGAGGTACTCGTAGGCGCTCATGCCGACGACATTCCGGTAGAACGGCACGATGATCTTGGCGACGAAGACCAGCACCAGCGGCAGCGTGAGACTGCCGAGGAGGAGAATGAGTCCTTTCTGGTAGGCGGTGGCGGGATGCCCGACGAGCGTGTTGCTGCTGATCAGCGCCGCCATCATGGCCATGGCCACGGCCCAGGCCGGCATCGAGCGACCGGCGACAAAGTAGTCTTCCGTGGTGCGATTGCGCTTGGACAGCACCAAGGTGAGGGCGGCAATCGCGCCGAAGTACAGAATCAGGACGACGAGATCGAGGGTTTGAAGGTGGGGCATTGGGGAGGCAGCTAAGCGTGGGATCCGAAAGGGAGCAGGCAGCGCACCGGGGGAGTGGCTGCAGGGTGCCCGGGCGCGGGCAAGGGGATTAGTGGGGGGCGGTCGCCGTCACCGGAGTGATCACGACGTCATCCACGAGAAACGAAGCCACCGGGACCTTGGTGTCCGCGCCGGGCAAATCGCGTCCGCCATAGCCGCGATCCCGGAAGAAACCTGTGCGGAACGAGAGGCGTTCGACGGTCGCGACCGGATCGGTGAAGTAGGCGGGGCGGGGCAGCGGCGACTGGCCGTCGACCGTCACAGCGCAGCGGTCGGCGTTGGGGTCGGCCGGAATCTCGAGCTCGAACTGGTGCCATTGGTTGGCGGTGTAGGGACCGGCGTCCATCCACTGACCCTCGTGACAGGCCCAGAGATGGCCGTCCTCGCCGAGCGCGAGGCGCACCGGACGCAGACCGGCGGCGTCGAGCAGATCGATTTCGAAGCGGGCGTTGGTCTGGCGCGCGAGCAGGCGGAAGGAAATCTTCACGCCGTGGGCAGCAGGGAAGACGCGCACGGCGCGCGCGTAGTCGTAGGGATCTTCGTCGCGGAGTTCGAGGGCGTGGTTGCCGGTGATCGATTGTAGGAGCGAGCTTGCTCGCGACTCGGTGGGTGAAGCGGGAGTCGTCGCGAGCGAGCTCGCTCCCACAGGAAGAGCGGGCGCTGGTTGGCCACGAGCGAGGGCGTCGTCAAGCGACGCCCCTACACTGACAACGCGCACGGGGGCCCAGAGAGGGCTGTAGATGTTCCAGCCTTCGGGCAAGGTGCCGGCGGCGGTGTTGTTGAAGGTGTCGTTGACCGGAGCGGCGGCGGTTGCGGCGACCGGGACCGGCACGCGGGCGACCCAGATGTCCTCCTTGTTGACGGAGTAGGTGAGCCAGAAAGCGTGGGCGGAGTCGGGTGGCGTGCCGTTGCCCTGGGCGATGCCGCGGACGTATTGCGGGCCCATGTTCTTGAGGTAGCCGCCGAAGCGTTGGTCGGGGAGTTCGCTGTGCACGGCGAGCAAGCCGTCAAAGCTGGCGCTGTCGGGGCTCGTCATGATCGCGAGCGGGTAGCGGTTGCGGTTGGTCGGATTGAGCACGAGCCCGTAGCGGCCGTCGGCTGTGCGCTGCAGCCAGTATTTCGAGCCGTTGTTGGGCATGTTGCCCGCGAACTGGGTGGGGGTCCAGGTCTTGCCCTGGTTGGTGGTGGTCGCGACGAGACGGTTTTTCCAGATGCCGAGCGTCGAACCGTCGGGGCGCGTGACGAAAGACAGGGCCTTGCCGCGGACGGTGTAGAAGCCGCTTTCGTCGAGCTGGTCCTCCTCCCACCATTGGGCCGTCATGAGTTTGTTGGCGAGGAGGGCATTGCAGGCCGCGACGAAGCCCGCATCCGTCGCGGAGGTGTAGAGCGGGTAGGGCAACGCGAAATCGGGGAACGGTTGCTTGCCGTTGAGCCGGATAAAGTAGATCGGACCGAGCGAACCGTCCGCCCGGATCTCGCGTACCGCGCGGCCGAGGCCGGTCCCGTCGTTGGGCGAGGGGTGCTTACCGTAGAAGGCCAGCACCAACAGACGATCGTTCGGCGCGACGTAGAATCCCATGCGCTGATGGGAAATCGTGTGCGAGCCGTCCGGGAGCGTGAAAAACGGGAAGATCACCTGCGGCTGCTCCCAGTTCAGTCCGTCGACGGAGCTGGTCAGCGAGGTCACGGTCGGGTCGTCGTGCTCGTTGACCGCGCCGCTCAGGAATTCCAAGTAGAAGCGACCGTGCCAGTACGCGAGCATCGGCGCGTGCGTGTAGGTGTCGGTGAGACCGTCGGCGCGGTCGGGATGGGTGCGATTTGCCCGGTAGACCTGGATGTTCTGCACGCCGACGACCGGTTGCAGTCCGCCGTCGGCGGTGGGCGTGGCCTGAACCGTGCCGACGTACGCCACCGGCGGGGCCGCGAGGGCCAGGCTGGCGGTGGCGAGGCTCAGGGCGAGGGCGAAGAGGTTTTTCATGCGCAGCGATGGTGGGGGGTTATCCTCTGGCAGCATGATAGGGCGGCGCGACTGAAACGCGACGGTACTTCAAGCCTTCAGGGGAAGCGTGGGAACGGCGTTCGCCGCCATGGTGGCGGCGAGTTTGATGGCCTCGATGAGACTGCGAGGGTCGGAACGGCCGGTGCCGGCGTTGGTGAAGTCGGTGCCGTGCTCGACGGAGGTACGGATGATCGGGAGGCCGAGCGTGACGTTCACCCCGCGCCAGATGCCGAGCATCTTGGCGGCGACGTGACCCTGGTCGTGATACATGGCGACGGCGGCGTCGAACTCACCCTGCAAGGTGCGGAAAAAGACGGTGTCACCCGGCCAGGGCCCGGAAACGATAAGTCCGGCCGCGCGGGCCTGCTCGATGGCCGGCGTGATGTATTGGGCCTCCTCGTCCCCGAACAGACCGCCCTCGCCGGCGTGGGGATTCAGCCCGGCCACCGCAAGCTTGGGTCGTTCGATGCCGAGCCGGCGCATGGCTTCATGTGTCAGTTGCAGGACCTTGAGAATGCGCTCGGGGCGCACGCGGTCGATGGCGACGCGCAGGGGAACGTGGGTGGAGACGTGGCTGACGCGCAGCTTGTCCGCGGCGAGCATCATGGTCGCGCCGGGCGCGCCGCAGAGGTGCGCGAGCAGGCCGGTGTGGCCGTCAAAGTGATGCCCGGCGGCGTTGAGGGCGGCCTTGTTGATGGCGGAGGTGACAATGGCCGCGACCTCGCCGGAAAGCGCGAGCTCGGTGGCGCGACGGATGGCCTCGTAGGCGGCCTGACCGGCCAAGGGATCAATCTGGCCGAGCTTGAGCCGGCCGGCCGGAACATTGCGGAGGTCGAGCACCGCGATCTGTCCGGGAGAAAATTCGGCGTCGCCCACGGTGTCCACCGCCTGGATGGCGAGTTTGGTGCCGGTGTACGCCTGGGCCCGGTCGAGCGTGGCCGCGTCGCCGACGACGAGCAACCGCCCCAACGCGGCGACGTCGGGTTGGACGAGCGCCTTCAGGATGATTTCCGGACCGGTGCCCGCAGGGTCTCCGAGCGTGATGGCGATGAGCGGTTTGGCGGACATGGTTTCAGGTGAAGAGGCGGGCCGGCAGGGCCCGGCGGAGCGTGGCGGGCCAGGGATAGCTGCCGGGCTTGAGCGTCACAACAAAACCGGGATCGGCGGCGGGTTGCAAGGTAACGACGCCGGGCGCCCAGACGCGGACGACCTTCATGGAGTCCCAGAGCAACCCCGGCAGCACGGCGGCGGCGGTGGCGCCGCCCGCGATGAGCAGGTGGCGGAAGGCGGCGGTTTCGTGGAGTTCGCGCGCCAGGGTGGCAAAGGCGCGGGAGACGATGGCCGGAGCAAGCGGGTCCTTCTTGGTCACCGGCGCGGCGGTGATGGCGGCGGCGCCCCAGCGCCGGAGCTCAAAGGCGGCGTGTTTGGTGGAGGGCGCGCGGAGGCCGTGGAAAATGAGGGCCGTGGAACCGGCGGAGACGACCATCGTGCCATGCAGCAGCAGGGCGGCGCCGGTGGGCAGCTTGAAACGGGCGGGCTTGCTGCCCGGCCGGTTCTGACGCTGCAGCCAGGCGCGGAAGAAATCGGCGCCACCGGCGGGCAACGTGGTTGCATCGATCTGGGCGGCCCAGGCCGTGATCTGGTCGCCCTGCCAGGAGTCACCCACCATGAGACCCGTGGGCGCGAGGGCTGCCCCGGGCGCGAGGCAGACTGTCGGCACGTCCTTGGCGGAACCGAGGAGATCGGTGACCACCGGGCTGAAGGCGGGATGGTGCGGGTCGCGGGCGAAGGCAGTCTCGTGGAGCGGAATGCCGTCGATGGCGTAGCGACCGTCCCGGATCACACGGCCCAGCGAGGGATTGGCCGGGACCAGCAGCGTGCGGGGACGTCCGAGGACGGCGGCGGCGGCCTCGAGGCCCGCGCGAACGGGACCGCGCAGCACGGAATCGGTCTTGATGAATACGCCGACCATGGTCTGCGCCTTGAGGCGGCGCAGCAGGGATTTGGTGCGGCGCGAGGCCAGGCCCGGGGGCAGGAGGCGGGTGTCGGTATCGTACACGACGACATCGGCGTCGCCGCTGCCCTGACGGGTGGGACGCGAGGTCATGACCACGGCCTTCAGGCCGCTCTGATGCGCGATGGCCGCCACCTCGGCCGCGCCGGTCAGGTCATCCGCAAGGACAAGAATCGGTCGGTTCGGCATGACAGTGATCAGCCCAAGGCCTGGAGCTCGGCGCAAATGGCCGCCTGCTCCTCGGCGGGCAGCGATTGGAGCGGAGGCAACATGTGCGGACCGCACAGCCCCTGGCCGGCGAGCGCGGCCTTGAGGGCGGCGAGCGAGGGGCCGAGGATCCGGTTGCGTTGGAAGACGGTGTTGATGCCGTCGAGCTGGCGCTGCAACTCCTCGGCCTGGGTCCAGTCACCGGACAGTGCCGCGTCGTAAAGTTTCCGCCAGCGGGCCGGATAGAGATTACCGGAGCTGGGGACGAGACCGACGAAGCCCAGGCGGAGGGCCGGCACCGCGTGCGCCGCGATCCCCATGAAGAGGGCGAAGTCCGGCCGGCCTCCGAGACGCTCGGCGACCAGTTCGCGCCGGCCGGGGGTGTTTTCCGAATCCTTGAGTCCCGTGATGCGCGGCAGGTGACTGAGCCGCTCAATGACCTCCAGCGGAATCGACATGCCGGTGGTCGCGGGCATGTTGTAGATCATCAGCGGACCGGGGATCGCCGCGGTGAGCTGCGTGAAGTAGGCCTCCATGCCGGCCGGATCGAGTTTGAAATAGCCGGGCAACATGGCGACGACGGCATCGGCGCCGGCGTCGAGGTGGGCGCGGGCGAGCTCGATGGAATCGGCGACGCAATTGTGCGCGATGCAGGCGAAGACGGGGGTGCGGCGTGCCGTGGTTTGCACGGCGATCTCCACATAGCGGCGGCGCATCGCGTGGCTGATCGAGGCGACCTCACCCGTCGTGCCCAGCACGAGCATGCCGCAGCGGTTGGCGGCCAGATTTTCCACGAGGCGGACCGCGGCGGACTCGTCCAGTTCGCCCTGAGCCGTGACCGGAGTCACGAGCGGCACGATCACGCCCCGGTGGTCCGGGAACTTTTTGTTGTCACCAGGCTGATTCATAAATGTGCAGGGCGTCGGCGCGGGTGATCTCCCGCGGGTTGTTCTTGAGCAGACGGGTGACCAGCATGCCGGCGTCGGCCATGCGCGGCAGGTCGTCGCGAGGGATGCCGTGGTGGGAAAGCCCCATGGGCACGCCGCAGTCGCGGGTCAGTTTTTCGAGCAACCCGGCGAGGTCGGCCGCGGACCGGCCGCCGAGGGCCTGGGCGAGGGCGGCGTGCCGCTCGGGGACGGCCGCGCTGTTGAAGCGCACGACATGCGGCAGCAGCAAGGCAATCGAAAGACCGTGCGCCAGATGATAGTCGCCGCCCAGCGGGTAGGCGAGGGCGTGGACGCCGGCCGTGTTCACCGGACCGAGACAGAGGCCGCCGTAGAGACTGCCGAGGGCCACGGCGGAGCGGGCTTCCAGATTGGTACCGTCGCGGACGGCGTCGGCCAGGTGCGCCCCGATGAGGCGGACGCCTTCCAAAGCGTGCAGATCGACCACCGGATGGGCGGCGCGGTTGGTATAAGCCTCAAGGCAATGGGTGAGTGCATCCAGGCCGGTGGTCGCCGTCAGCGCGGGCGGCAACGACAGCATGAAGGTGGGATCGACAATGGCAGCATCCGGCACGAGGGCCGGACTGATCACGGCCTTCTTGGCGCGGGCCGACTCATCGTAGAGAAGGGCGTTGGGCGAGACCTCGCTGCCGGTGCCGGCGGTGGTCGGCACGCAGACGAGAGCCGTCTGCCGGCGGTTGAGCAGGCCGACGCCGTAGTATTGGCCCACGGGTTCCGGCGTGTCATGCAGCGCGGCCACGAGCTTGGCCACATCGAGCACGCTGCCGCCCCCGACCGCGAGAACGAGATCGGGTCCGAAGCGGTGGGCGTCCGCCCGGAGCTTCTCGCAACAGGCCGCAGTGGGTTCCGGCGGGATGCCGGTGACGATCTCCACCGTAGCCGGGGCGGACCGGAAAATTGCCGCCAACGCCTCGGCGTGGGCGCGCACCGCCGGGGACGTCAGCAGGAACACACGCTGATACCCGCGCCGGGCCAGACCGGTGACGGCGTCGGTCGCACAGCCGGTGCCGAAGTGAATGCGCGGCGGCTGAAGCAGGGTAAGCGGGGGCAGCTTGATCATCACGGGGTTGATGCAGCATCACCCAGAAACTTCGTTTGTCCGCATGGCAATCGCAGAAACTTTTTCGGGTGGTCGGCCGAAAATATTTCCGCCGCCCCGATTCCCGAGTGAAATTCACGACGGGAGCGGACACAGGAGCGCGGCGCTGTTCTTAGTCACTGTCTCTGTGTGTGTCCGGAAACGACCCCTGAAAACAGCGTCAACCCGAGTGAAATCTCGCGTCCGGGATGGGTTAGTATTCGGCAAGTAATTTTCCTAAATTGGGCAGATGTTTCCCTCGGTATCGGCTATTTTGTTCCGTTAACCCTTTCGCTGCTGCTTTCCTGATCGTCGCGGTGACCCCAAGCCCCGATGTGTCCCGATCACTCCTTCCCGCCGCTTCCCGAGAACATGCCGATTCCCTCCCTTTCGTCCGATTCCAAGGCACCCATGGCTCGTTTCCGGGGGCCGAAACTGTTTGTCGCGCTGCACGCAACCGCCAACAGTGGGCGGACCCCATGATGCGCCGTCTTTCCCGCGTCCTCTGTTTCCTGTCGCTGGCCGGGCTGCTGTTCGCGGTCGGCCCCGGCACCGATGTGCTGACCTTCCGCGCCTTCGTTCATCACGTGGAGAAGTTCAACGCCATGGAACCCGAAGGCGTGGTCAACGTCGTGCCCAACGCCGAGGCGGCGGCCTGGCTGGAGGCGAACGTGCCGCGCTTCGAGTGTCCGGATGCGGCCGTCGAGGAAATCTATTGGTTCCGGTGGTGGGCGCTGCGCAAGCAGCTGCGGAAGGATCCGGGGAGCGGACGCTTTGTCTTTGGCGAGTTCATCACGCGCGCGAAGCCGGTCAGCAGCGCCCTCGGTCACCACCTGATGGAAGGGCGCTGGCTGCGTGACAGCCGGTACCACGATGACTACGTGCTCTACTGGCTGCGCGGCAATGCCGGTCTGCCGCAGACCCACCTGCATAAGTTCTCCCAGTGGCTCGACTACGCGCTGTGGTCGCGCTGGCTCGTGACGCAGGACACGGCCGCGCTCACCGGCCTGCTCGACGATCTCGTGGCGGAATACCATCGCTGGGAGAAGGAGCAGGGCCGCCCGGACGGGCTCTTCTGGCAGGCTGACGTGCGGGACGCGATGGAGGAATCCATCAGCGGAGGACGCAAGGTGCAGAACGTCCGCCCGACGATCAGTGTCTACATGTACGGCAACGCCACGGCCCTCGCCGCCATCGCGCAGCTCGCCGGGCGGGAGGAGATCGCGCAGGAGTTTGCCGCCAAGGCCGCACACTTGCGCCGGCTGGTGCCGGCGACCCTGTGGAATCCGGCGCTGGAGTTCTTCGGCTCCTACACCGACCAGCTCGAACCGATTGCGGTGCGCGAGGAGATCGGATTCATTCCGTGGTACTTCAACCTGCCGGAGCCAGGGCGGGGCTACGAGGTGGCGTGGAAACAGCTGACCGACGAGCAGGGCTTCAAGGCCCCGTGGGGCATCACGACCGCCGAGCGCCGCCATCCGCAGTTTCGCACGCACGGGACCGGCACCTGCGAGTGGGACGGCGCTGTCTGGCCCTTTGCCACGTCCCAAACGCTCACCGCGCTCGGCAATGTGCTGCGGCATTATCCGCAGGAGGTGGTGACCAATCATGACTGGTTCGACGCCTTCAAGACCTACACCCGCAGCCACGTTTACGACGGCCTGCCGTATATCGGTGAATATCAGGACGAGACCACCGGCGCCTGGCTCAAGGGCCGGGATCCGCGCAGCTTCTATTACAATCACTCCACCTATGCAGATCTCGTGATCACCGGGCTCGTCGGGCTGCAGCCCCGGGCGGACAACACGATCGAGGTTGCCCCGCTGCTGCCCGCGGGCACGTGGGATTGGTTTTGTCTCGATCATGTGCGCTACCACGGACGTGACGTGGCGATCCTGTGGGACAAGGACGGCCGGCGTTACGGCCGCGGGGCCGGCCTGCAGGTCATCGTGGACGGGCAGGTGGTCGCCAAATCCGACAAGCTGGAGAGAATATCCGGGGCGATGCCATGAAACACCTTCTCTCAATTGCCTTGATCGTGTCCGGCGTCATCGCGGCGGTGGCCCGCGAAGTGCCGCCCCCGGTCGTGCCCGACAAGGCCGGACGCCTCGTCTACGAGACCCTGGCGCAGGGCGATCGGGTGCCTGACTTTTCGCACGCCGGCTATGGCGGCGGCGGCGTGGCGCTGCCTGTGATCCCGGCCAAGGTCACCGTGCTCCCGGTGGACGGTGACGACGGCGCCCGCATCCAGGCGGCCATCGATCATGTTTCCGGACTCACGCCCGATGCCATGGGGAGACGCGGCGCAGTGCAGTTGGCGGCCGGTCGCTATGAGATCGCCGGTCAGCTCAAGATTGCGACCAGCGGGGTGGTCCTCCGAGGCGCGGGCGATTCGAGCACGGTGCTGGTGGCGACCGGTACGGATCGCCGCACTTTGATCGAGATCGCCGGCCGCTACGCGCGCAAGGCGTTGGGGTCGGCCCGGGCGATCGCCGACGCGTATGTGCCCGTTGGCGCGACAGAGTTGCGGCTGAGCGATGCGGCTGGTCTGGCGGTGGGGCAGACGGTTGCCATCGAGCGGCCGAGTCCGGCCGAGTGGCTGCAGCAACTGGGCATGGACGTCGGGCCCGGTCGGCAACCGTATTTCTGGAAACCGGGGACGGTTAATTTGCGTTGGGACCGGGTGATCACGGCGATCGACGGGAACCGCGTGACGCTCGATGCGCCGATCACGACCTCGCTCGATCTGGCTCTCGGGGGCGGCACGCTGACGGCCTACGCCGACACGGGCTATCTGCGCGACGTGGGCGTCGAGCACCTGCGGTGCGAGTCGGCCTTTGACGCGGCGAACCCCTTGGATGAGCAGCACGCCTGGAACGCGATCGACCTGCACGCAGTGCGCGATGCGTGGGTGGCCGACGTCACGGCGGTGCATTTCGCCGGCTCGGCCGTGCAGGTCGGCGCGTTGGCGGAGCGCGTCACGGTGCAGGACTGTGCGTCGCTGGCACCGGTGTCCGAGAACGCCGGCTATCGGCGGCTGGCCTTTCACTCGCGCGGGCAGCAGGTGCTTTTTCTGCGCTGCCGCAGCGAGCAGGGGCGGAATGATTTCACGGTCGGGTATCAGGTGGCCGGTCCGACGGTATTCCTGGATTGCACCGCGCAGGGCAGCACGAGCTTCAGCGGTTCGATCGGGGCCTGGGCGTCCGGCCTCCTTTTCGATGGCGTGACGATCGACGGCGGCTCCCTGCGCCTAGACAATCTCGAGACCTTCAACCAGGGCGTGGGCTGGGCCGCCGCCAACTCGATGATCTGGCAGAGCGCCGCCGCGGTCATCGTCAGCCGACAGCCCCCGGGTGCGCACAATTGGGTCGTGGGTGTCTGGGGCCAGTACGTGGGTGACGGCCGCTGGAGCCAGACCAACACCTTTGCGCGGCCCGAATCAGTTTACCGGGCGCAGTTGTCCGAGCGGCTCGGCACGGCAGGCACCGTTGCGCTCGCTCCCCGAAAGTATGCGCTGGTGACCGGCCTGCCCACGGTTGAACAGGCCGTGCCCGACCTGGCGGCGCGCTTGGCGCCGAAGCGATTGCCGGACGGAAAGCCGCTGACGTTGGTGAATGGCGTGCTGATGTTCGGCGGTGAACGCTTGTCCGGCACGGACACCGCAGGTGCCTGGTGGTTGGGGCGCATGGAACCGAAGCGGACGGCGGAACTCGGCATCGCCCTGACCCGCTTTGCGCCCGGCCGCACGGGCACGGGCCTGACCGACGAGATCCCGACGGTGGCCGACCGCATGGTGGCGGCGGGGCAGGTTGTCTTCCGGCATCATTATGGCTTGTGGTATGACCGCCGCCGCATCGATCACCAGATGATCCGGCGGCCGGACGCGGACGTGTGGCCGCCGTTTTTCGAGCAGCCCTTCGCGCGCAGCGGGCAGGGGACGGCGTGGGACGGACTGAGCCGCTACGATCTCACGCGCTACAATTCGTGGTATTTCTCGCGGTTGAAGGCTTTCGCCGGGGAAGCCCGGGTCCGCGGCCTGGTGCTGATCAATGAAATGTATTTTCAGCACAACATTATCGAGTCCGGCGCCCACTGGGTGGACGGTCCCTGGCGGCCGGTGAACAACATAAATGGGACGAAGTTTACAGAGCCGCCGCCATTCGACGGCGACACGATCAAGATGGCGGACGAATTCTACAACCTGTCCGATCCGGCCTACCGCGCCCTGCACCGTGCCTACATCCGGCAGTGTCTGGCCAATCTCGCCGATGAACCGAACGTCATCCACACCCTCAGCGCCGAGAACAGCGGCCCGCTCCACTTCATGCAGTTCTGGCTCGATGTGGTCGCGGAGTGGGAGCGGGAGACGGGCCGGCATCCGCTGATCGCGCTCAGCGCCTGCAAGGATGTGCAGGATGCCATTCTCGCCGATGCGGTGCGCAGCGCGGTGGTCGACGTCATCGACCTGACTTATTGGTTCCGGACGAAGGACGGCCAGTTGTTTGCCCCGGCCGGCGGCCAGTCGCTCGCGCCGCGCCAGCAGCTGCGCCTGTGGAAGGGCGGACGTCCGAACGCGGAGTCCATCGCTGCGATGGCCCGCGAGTATCGTAGCAAGTACCCCGGCAAAGCCGTGATCACCGGCCTGGGTGAAGCCGGGGACATCCAACCCCGCTGAGGTACGCAGTATCTTGAAAAGTGAAAATCGGGCATCGGACATCTCTCATTTCCCAGAATCAGGTTTCCCTTTGTTCTCCGTTTCCCGAACACCCAGTCCACTCTCCAATCCCTCTCTACTCATATGAAAATGCCCAAACAGGTCGTCCTGCTTCTTGCCGCGTTGCTCGCGGTCGTGCTCCCTGGTCGTGCCGCCGCTCCGGCTTCCGTCGCGAAATGGGATATCTTTGAACTGGAACTCAAGGGGCCCGACACCGGCAACCCCTTCGTGGATGTCCGGTTCGAGGCAGTCTTCTCCAACGGAGCCAAGACGGTCCAGGTGCCCGGCTTCTACGATGGCGACGGTGTTTATCGGGTGCGCTTCATGCCGGATGCCACCGGCCCCTGGAACTACGAGACGAAGAGCAATCGGTGGGAGCTGACCGGCAAGCTCGGCGGTTTCACGGTCACGGCGGCGGCGAAGGGCAACCACGGACCCGTCCGCGTGCACAACACCTACCACTTCGCGTACGCGGACGGCACGCCGTACAAGCAGATCGGCACGACGATCTACAACTGGATCGATACGCCCGAGGAGGTGCAGGAGCAGACGTTGCGCACGCTGGCCGGCGCCCCGTTCAACAAGGCCCGCATGTTGCTCACGCAGCAGCCCACACCGTACCAGCATAGCTTCGCCCCGCCGCGCTGGCCCTTTGCGGGCAAGCCGCCGCATGACTGGGACCTCACGCGCTTCAACCCCGAGTATTTCCGGCATTATGAAAAACGCATTGCCCAGTTGCGCGACCTCGGCATCGAGGCCGATTTGATTTTGTTTAACCCTTATGGGAAATTCGGTTTTGAGACGATGGACGCCGCCGGGGACGAACGCTATGTGCGGTACGTCGTCGCGCGTTTCGGGGCCTACCACAACGTCTGGTGGTCGCTGGCGAACGAGTACGATTTCCTGCGCACCAAGACCGAGGCCGAGTGGGACCGGCTGGGCGCGCTGGTGCAATCCTGCGACCCGTACAACCATCTCCGCTCGATCCACAATGGCTCGCTCATCTTCGACCAGAGCAAGCCCTGGATCACGCACGTCTCGATGCAGAACGGGGCGGCCGTGGATGAGCCGGGGCGGGCTGAGATGTACCGGGGTGTCTGGCGCAAACCCGTCGTCTATGATGAGGTAAAATACGAGGGCCAGAGCCCCTATCGCTGGGGCAATCTTTCCGGCGAGGAGATGGTGCATCGGTTCTGGTGCGGCACGGTGGCCGGCACCTACGTCGGCCACGGCGACTACTTCCTCGTCAATGAGGACACGTGGACCTCCTTCGGCGGCAAGCTCGCGGGCGTGAGCGCCCCGCGGCTCGCCTTTTTGCGTCAGATCCTTGAGGACGGTCCGACCCAGGGCATCGACCCGATCGACAAGTGGCAGGACGTGAACACCGGCGGGGTCGCCGGTTCTTACTACCTCACCTATTTCGGCCAGGCCCAACCCACGGAGTGGACCTTCAGGCTCTACAAGAACGGCGTCGCTGACGGCCAACGGTACGCCGTCGATGTCATCGACACCTGGGCCATGACCATCACGCCGGTGGCGGGAGAGTTCGTGACCAAGAAACTGGATGGCTATCACTTCGTCGATGCGGCCGGCCGCAAGGTTGCGCTGCCGGGAAAGCCGGGCATGGCGGTGCGGGTCAGTCGGCTCGGCACCGACGGCCAGCCGGTCAAATACGAACTGCCCACCGATTGAGCCATGAACGGACCCAATTTATGCCTCTCTGCCGGTCATCCTGAACGAAGTGAAGGATCCAGCGCCATGAACACCGGCGCGCGTCGCGCTGGATTCCTCGCTGCGCTCAAAATGACGAGCCTCGCGAGCTTCTGGGGGCTTTTGACGATGGGACTGGTTGCGGCCGTTTCCGTGCGCGCGGCTGATCTCCCGGAAACCGGCTATCTTTTCGCCTACTTCTATCATGATCGGGAAGGAGAGGGCTTTCGCCTCGCGTGGAGTCCGGATGGCTACCAGTTCACCATGCTCAACGAGGGCAAGAGCTACCTGAAGCCGGTTGCGGGCGAGGCGAAGATCATGCGCGATCCCTGCCTGTACGCCGGTCCGGACGGAAAGTGGCACCTGGTGTGGACGACCGGCTGGACCGGGAAGACCATCGGCTATGCCTCGTCGACCGACCTGGTGCACTGGTCGGAACAGCAGGCGATCCCGGTCATGGCCCATGAGCCGGAGGCGCAGAACTGCTGGGCGCCGGAGATCATCTGGGACGCGGCGAAGCAGCACTACCTGATCTTCTGGTCGACGACGATCCTCGGACGTTATCCCGAGACCGCGATGTCGAACCGCCGGCCGGAGCGCAACCACCGCATCTACGCGACGACGACCAAGGATTTCGTGAGCTACACGCTGACCAGGCTGCTCTACGACGGCGGCTTCAACGTCATCGATGCCAACCTGATTCCTGCGGAGGATGGCACCACCGACTGGCTCATGTTCGTCAAGGACGAGACCTTTGCCCCGGTGACGCAGAAGAACATCCGGCTCGTGCGCGGTCGCTCGCCCGAGGGTCCGTGGGATGCGGTGTCGGCCCCGCTCACCGGCAATTACTGGGCCGAAGGACCGACGGCGATCAAGGTCGGCGACGAATACCGGGTCTATTTCGACAAGCACATGCTTAACGCCATCGGCATGGTCCGTTCGCGCGATCTGCAAACCTGGGAGGATGTGAGCGACCGGGTCACTTTCCCGGCGGACGCCCGTCACGGCTGCATTCTGTCCGTACCGCGCGCCGTGATCGAGCGGCTGCGCCACCCTTGATAGTCCTGCTTCCCCAACCTCAACGCCCTTGCGGATTTCCCACCTTATGAAACTGATCCCGCTTTTCCTGTCTGTCGCCCTCCTGACCGCCGCCACCGCGGCGAGTCATCCCGCCGTGGTGTCTGCCGAGTTCATGAACGAAGGCGCACCGTATCCGGAGTGCCACGCCTCGACCATCGTCGAGGTCGCGCCCGGACAACTCGTGGCAGCCTGGTTTGGGGGCACCAAGGAACGCAATCCTGACGTGGGTATCTGGGTGACCCGGCGGGTGGATGGCAAATGGCTGCCCGCCGTCGAGGTGGCCAACGGGGTGCAGGCGGATGGTTCGCCTCGTCTGCCGACCTGGAATCCGGTGCTTTTCGCGCCGAAGAACGCTCCGCTGCAGCTCTTCTTCAAGATCGGGCCGAACCCACGCGATTGGTGGGGCATGGTGATGACCTCTGCCGACGGTGGGAAGACGTGGAGCAAGCCGCGGCGCCTGCCCGACGGCATTCTCGGACCGATCAAGAACAAGCCGGTGGAGCTCGCGGACGGTGCCTGGCTTTCTCCGACCAGCACGGAAGGCAACCCGGACGGCTGGCTCGTGCACTTCGAGCGCTCCCGCAACCAAGGGGCCACCTGGGAAAAGATCGGGCCGGTGAAGAAGGGTCCGTCCTTCGACGCGATCCAGCCCAGCATTCTGTTTCACAAGGATGGCAAAATGCAGGCGCTCTGCCGGACCAAGCAGGGCGTGGTGGCCCAGACGTGGACCGCGGATGGCGGCCAGACGTGGAGTCCACTCACGGCGACCGACCTGCCAAACCCGAATTCCGGCACCGATGCCGTCACGCTCGCTGACGGCCGGCAGCTGATCGTCTACAATCCCACCGCCCATCGCGCGGATGAAGCCAAGGGCGACCGGTTCCCGATCGCCGTGGCGCTCTCGACCGACGGGCTGACCTGGCAACGGGTGCTCACGCTCGATGCCGAGCCCCTCGTGAGCGGCTACGCCTATCCGGCGGTGATCCAGACCTCCGACGGTCTGGTCCACATCACCTACACGTGGGGTCGCAAAATGGTCAAGCACGTGGTGCTGGATCCGAAGAAGCTGTGAGCAGAATCCTATCATCGCATCCGGGTGTAGGGTCGGCGTTTGCGCCGACCTCGTTTGGGAGGTCGTGGCGAGCAACGACCCTACAGGTGATACTCGCGACAGTGCTCGCGCTATCCGCGGCCGCCGATCCGCTTCGTGTCACCACCCTCAAATGCGAATACGCCGTCGATCCGCTCGGCGTTGACGTCGCGCAGCCGCGGCTTTCCTGGCAGGTAGCGTCGGAGGAGAACGGCCAGCGCCAGACGGCCTGGCAGGTGCTGGTGGCGTCGACGCCGGAGGTACTGGCGGCGGACCGTGGCGATTTGTGGGACAGTGGTCGCGTGCAAAGCGACCGGACCCTGGCGCTGCCCTATGCCGGCAAGCCGTTGGCGTCGTCGCAACAGGTATTTTGGAAGGTGCGGAGTTGGGATCGTGCGGGCCAGCCCTCGACGTGGAGTCAACCGGCTACCTGGACGATGGGACTGCTGGCTGCGGATGCGGCCGGGTGGAAGGCGAAGTGGCTCACCTCGGCGCAACGCGAAGAGAATCTGCTCCTGCGCCGCGAGTTCACGGTGAAGCCCGGCCTGCGCCGCGCCGTGGTGCACGTCACCGGACTGGGGCAGTACGAAGCCTTCTTCAATGGGCAGAAGGCGGGCACGGACGTGCTTTCTCCTGGCTGGACGGACTACCACGACACCGTTCTCTACGATACGCGCGACGTCACGGCCCTGCTGAAGCCGGGCGCGAACGCCGTCGGTCTCGCGCTGGGCAACGGCATGCTGCACGTGGTGCGCCCGGTCGGGCGTTTTGCGAAGTTTCTCGGTTCCTTCGGACTCCAGCGCGCCATCTTGCACCTGCGGCTTGAATACGCCGACGGCTCGGTAGAGATCGTGACCACCGATGAGAAATGGAAGACCCACGCCGGACCGATCACCTTTTCGAGCATCTACGGCGGTGAAGATTTTGATGCGCGCCTGGTGCAGCTGGGCTGGGAACGACCGGGCTTCGACAATGCGGGCTGGGCGCCCGCTGTGGTGTTCACCGGCCAGTCCGGCGTACTGCGCGGACAGAGTCGCGCGGCCGAGCCCATCGCACCGATTGAGACGCGTCCGGTAGCGGCGGTGCGCGAGTTGGCGCCGGGGGTGGTGCTCTACGATTTTGGGCAGAACGCGTCGTTCATGCCGCGCCTGCGGGTGAGCGGTCCGGCCGGGTCGGTCGTCAAGCTGACGGCCGGTGAGGTCCTCAACGCCGACGGCACGATCAACCGCGGCACGATGGGCGGAGCGCATCGCGGCAGCGCCTGGTGGCAATACACGAAGGCCACCGACGGCGAGGAGACGTGGTTTCCGCAGTTTTATTATCTCGGCTCGCGCTATATCTATGCCGAGTTGTTTCCCGTAGGGGCGCCGCTTGACGGCGCCCGGGCGTCGTCAAGCGACGCCCCTACAAACCGAGCAACCGCGGAGCGGGCGTCGTCAAGCGACGCCCCTACAAGATTGCCGAAGATTGAGTCATTGGAGATGGTGATCGTCCACTCGACGGCGGAGCCGGTCGGGCATTTTGCGACATCAGACCCGGCATTGAACCGGATCCATGACCTCGTGCGCTGGGCGCAGCGGTCGAACCTGATGTCGATTCTGACGGACTGCCCGCACCGCGAGAAACTCGGCTGGCTGGAGCAGAACCATCTGAATGGTCCGGCGCTGCGTTACGAATGGGACCTGACGCGGCTGGCGGCGAAAAACGTGCACGACATGGCCGAGGCGCAGACCGACGACGGGTTGATCCCGAACATTGCGCCCGAGTACACCGTGTTCAAAGGCACCTATCGCGCCGCGGCGGAGTGGGGCGCCTCGTTCATCATGGTGCCATGGCAGCAGTATCTTTTCACCGGCGACGACAGCCTTTTGCGCGAGCATTATGCCGCGATGAAGCGCTACTTCAGCTACCTTGAGGGTAGGGCGGCCGGCGGCTTGCTGACGGAAGGACTCGGCGACTGGTACGACCAGGTGCTGGGCAATCCCGGGCGGGCCAACCTGACGCCCCCGGCCATCACGGCCACGGCGCATTATTATCAGGATGCCATCGTGCTGGCGAAGGTCGCCGCACTGCTCGGGCATCCTGAGGAGGCGCAGCAATTCACGGCCAAGGCAGAGGGCATTCGCACCGTCTATAATCGCGAGCTCTTCAAGCCAGGTACGCCGGAGGTCTATGGAACGGGCTCGCAGACCTCGCTGCTATTGCCCCTCGCCATGGACCTCGTCGAACCCGCGCAGCGTGCGACCGTGCTGGCGGCCTTGTTGAAAGATATCGCTGCGCGCGGCCACAGCAGCGCCGGGGCGATCGGCACGCGGTATATGTTTCGGGCGCTGACCGATGCCGGTCAGGCAGATCTGCTGTACAAGCTGGTCACCAATCCCGACATGCCGGGCTATGCCTACCAATTGAAACAGGGTAATACCTCGCTGGCCGAGTCGTGGACTGCGCAGCTCGGGGCGTCCCAGAATCACTTTTTCCTGGGGCAGGTGGTGGAATGGTTCTATCACGACCTGGCCGGCATTCAGCAAGACGAGGCGAAACCGGGCTTCAAGCACATCATCATCCGTCCGCATCCGGTCACTGCGCTGACGTGGGTGGAGGCAAGCTACCAGTCCGTGCACGGCCCGGTCGCTGTGCGGTGGGATCGGGTCGACGGAAAATTGCGGCTGAAGGTCACGATTCCCGCGAATACGACAGCGACGGTTTATCTGCCGAAACGCGGAGGGGCTTCCGAAGCGCACGACATTCCGTCCGGCACCGCCGAATTTGAAACGGAGTGGTAATCATGAAAGCCCGACCAGTGATCTTCATGGCGCGGTCCGTAGCAGCGCTCTTGCTCATAGGAGGGGCAGGACTTGCCGCTGAGGAGCTGAGTGCCGCAACGGAGGCAGTAAGCCGAGAAACGGGTCCCCGGTCCTTGGCGTGGTTGCCGGCGGATCTGCCCGCTCTGCCTCAGCAGGGTCCGGCACTGTGTCCGCGGGAATACCTGACGCCCGTGCAAGGGGCGGCGCTACTCGCCGCGGCCAGCGCAGCATTCAAGGATCAGGCCGCGTGGAACGACTATGCCGCGGTGTTGCGGCGGAAGATTCAGGAAGGGGCCGGCCTCCAGCCCTGGCCCGTGCGCACCCCGCTGAATGCTGTCGTGACGAACCGCCGTGCGTTTGAGGGGTACAGTGTCGAGAACGTGCGGTTGGAAACGGTGCCTGGGGTGTATGCCTGCGGGAATCTTTACCGGCCGCTGCACCCGACCGGCCCGATGCCGGCCGTGCTCACGACGCATGGCCATACCGTGGCGATCAAGGAACCGGCGGATTGGGCACGGCATGGTCGGTTCAACGAGGGCGTGCAGCGGCGGGCCGCGATCCTCGCGCGCATGGGTGCCGTCGTGCTGACGCTGGATGCTTTTGGCAATGGGGATTCTCTGATCCAATTCGGCCCCGAGGCCCATCGCCATCCCGAGACCATGACCATGCAGTTGTGGAACAACCTAAGGGCGCTCGACTTTCTGAGCGGTTTAGACGGCGTCAACCCGAAGCGGCTGGCGGTCACCGGGGAATCCGGCGGCGCCACGCAGGCCCTGCTACTGACCGCGCTCGATGAGCGGGTGGCGGTCAGCGTGCCGGTTGTGATGGTTTCGAGCTATTTCTTCGGTGGTTGTCCGTGCGAGAGCGGCCTGCCCGTGCACCGCAGTGCAGAGCACTTTGCCAACAACGCAATCATCGCCGCCCTGGCGGCGCCGCGGCCGATGCTGGTGGTATCCGACGGCAAGGATTGGACGAAGTACACGCCGGATGTCGAGTTCCCGTACCTGCAGAGCGTGTATGGGCTGTTCGGAGCAAAAGGAAAGGTGGCGAACGTGCATCTGCCGATGGAAGGACACGACTACGGTCCGTCCAAGCGCAGCGCGATGTATCAATTCATGGCGTCCCACCTCGGTCTGGCGGGCGACCCGGCCCTGCGGGACGAAACCAAGGTGACCATCGAGACACCGCAGACACTGCGGTGCTTTGCCGATGAATCGTCGTTGCCGGTCGGAGCGAAGCGAGACGCCGCAGAGGCGTTTGCGGGGCTGCAGTGGTTGCAACACTGAGCGCCGCGAAGGTCGGTCGTCGGCAAGGACCGGCTTTTTGAGCCGACCTTAGAAAACCGTAGATTATGTTTTCAGAACAGGATGATTGGCTGTGCAGACTGCGATATAGTGAGGGCGTGACATCGTACCGCGATGCCGCAGCCGACTGAACTCCGAGTTCAGCGGACTTTCTTCCACCCCATCCCCAATCCCATGACCCTACCTGGCTTCGGCCGGTCCAGTTGGACCGTACGCTCCTTCGTGCCCTCGGCACTGTTTGTTGCTGTTGTTCTCTTGTCGGCTATGCCCTCGATTGCTTTGGCTCAATCCACGGGCACTGGTTCTGTCAGCGGCTCGGTCAGCAATGCCGCGACGCAAAAGGTTCTCGAACGCGCCGTCGTCTCGGTTGCCGGAACCAATCTGTCCACGGTCACCTATCCCGATGGACGGTTCCGCCTGGTCGGGGTGCCGGCCGGTGAGCAGAGACTGGTGGTGAGCTATACGGGGCTGGAGGACTCCACCCAGACCGTCAGCGTCAAGGCCGGGGAGACGGTCAACGCCGATATTGCGCTCAAATCCCAGAGCGAGGTGATCAAACTGGACACGATCACGGTATCAGCCGAGCCCGAGGGCAACGCGTATGCGATCCAGCAGCAGAAGATGGCGGAATCGCAGCGGAATGTCGTTTCCGCTGATGCTTTCGGCGTCATCTCCGACGCCAATCCTGGTGAGTTCCTGAAGATGATGCCCGGTATCCAGATGGATTACACCGGCATCGAGCCGCGCGGCCTGATGGTGCGCGGCATGGCGCCCAATGACAATCTGGTGATGATCAACGGCAATCAGGCGGCCAGTGCTTCCAGCTCGTCGACGAACCGCCAGTTCGAATTCGACCAGATCACCATCGACAACATCGAGAGCATTGAGGTTTACAAAGCCGCCATTCCCTCGATGCCGGCCAACTCCATCGGCGGCACGGTCAACATGATCACGCGGAGTGCGTTCCTGCAAAAAGGTCGCCGCCTCAACGCGACGCTCAACCTCACCGCCAACGGGGACAATCTCTCGACCGCCAAGACGTCCGGCCCCAACGATGTGCCGACCCGCAAGATGCATCCGGGTGGTTCCTTGACCTATTCGAATTCATTCATGGACGGCCGGCTCGGCGTCGTCGTGAGCGTGAGTCAGGTCAACGTGAACGGATTCGGTGGCACGGCCTATAACACGTATACGTCCAATGCCAGTGGGACCTACGTTTCCAGCTATCAGCGGGAAGACCACCAGAACTACACCGAGCGCAGCGGGGCGTCGGTCAATCTCGACTACAAGGTCAGCGATGCCACGACCGTTTTCCTGCGGACGACCTTCACCGACCACTATTACGAATTCCGCAACCGTTTCCTCCGGATCAACACCGGTACGATCGTGGGCACGGCCACTCCGTCGAGGGTGGAGACAACCGGAGGCAACTCGGATCAAAACATGTCCTTCGGCAACAAGCATAACGACTCCCAGACGATCAACCTCGGCGCCAAGCATCGCTTCGACAACTGGACGATTGAATACGACGCCGCCAGTTCGGTCGCCAACAACAAATACACTTATTTGCCCTGGATGTTCGGCGGGGTGACGGCGACCAACTCCGGCATCAGCTATGTGCTGGAGAAAGACCCCAGCCGGGCCTACGCGACCAAGTTCACCCAGACGGGTGGTGGCGACGTCTACAATCTGGGCAATGGCAACCACCGCATCGCCGCCAACGGCATTTCGGCGAGCTTCCGCGACTCCAAGGACGATATCACATCGCTGAAGGGGAAGGTCCGCCGGGATTTTGCCGCGAAGTTTCCGTTCTACGTTGAAGGCGGCGTGTCGTTCCAAAAGCAGGAACGCAATCGTCAGAATCCCAGCAAGCGTTGGAACTATGTGGGACCGGACGGCATCGCGGGCACCGCCGATGACACCACCGGGGCCAATCTGCAGCAATTTGCCGAACAGGAGTACACACCGAATCTGTGGTTCGGGGAACGCGCGCCCAATGCTTGGATCAGCCCGTTCCAGCTCGCCAAGCTCTTCACCCAGGCCCCGGGAGCTTTCGTCGAGGACGTGGGCAACACCTACGATCAGGCGTTCCGCAGCAAGCAGTCATTTGCCGAGACGATCAAGGCCGCCTACCTCATGGCCAATGTCAAATTTGACAAACTGACGGTGCTTTTCGGCACCCGCATTGAAGACACGAGTGTCAGTGGTTCCGGCGCCAAGCAGAACAATGCCTTGGCCGCCGGCCTGCCGGTCGGTTCGCTGGCCTATCACATTGCCCGCTTGTCGCGCACGACGGTCAGCACGGGCTACACCTCGAGTCCTTTCAAGTATCTGCACCTGACCTACGAGTTCGACAAAAAGCTCCAGGCCCGCGCGAGCTACTCCGAGGCGATTTCGCGGCCGAACCTGTCGGACATTCTCCCCGGCATCTCGGTTGGCACCACGTCTGTCTCGGTCGCCAACACGGCGCTGAAGCCGGAGCGCGCCCAAAACATGGACCTGAGCCTCGAATGGTACCCGGGTAAGACGAGCGTGTTCAGCGCCGCTTGGTTCAGCAAGGATCGCAAGGACTATGTGATCAACGATTCCTTCCTGATTCCGAACGGGGGCATTCCTTCGCTGGACATCGGGCCGGAACTCGCCGGCCTGACCGCCACCACGAAGCGCAATGGCGGTGATGTCATGATCAAGGGGTATGAACTCAACGGCCGTTACCAACTGACGTTCCTGCCCACCTGGCTCAAGCGCCTGGAGGTTTTCGGCAACTATACGAAACTGTACAGCACGACCGGCACACCCACGGTGAACGGACGGCTGACCACGCTTGCGCCTGAGGTTTGGAACGCGGGCTTCAATTACACCACACCTGACGGCAAGTTCTTCTTCAAGCTGCTGGCGAACTTCGTGGATGATTCGCTGATCAACACCGCCACGGGCGAACTCAAGGATGCCCGGACCGTTTTGGATGCGGAGATTCGCTACAACATGACCTCGCGCTACACGCTGTCGCTGGCGGGTCGCAACGTGAGTTCCGCCCTCGAAGGTCAGCACCTGCCCGATGGCCGCGCTACCCGCACCGGCACTGGCGGCGGCACGGCGCTTACCCTGACCCTCAGCGGTCGCTTCTGATCGAGGGTACGGCTGCACCCAATCCCATCAGGCCGCACCTGCGTGCTTTTCGCAGGTGCGGCTTTTTTGTGTCCGGAAACGGCCGGGGTGGCGGCCGCTGACCTGCCCCGGGGAGGACAATTACTTGCCGCGCTTGGCGAAGGCTTGGTGAAGCTTGGCCCACTCGAGGGTGCCGACGTAGGCCTCCACCTTGACCTTGTGACGCTTGTAGATGGCCACGATTTCCTTGTCGGCGTCGGTGAGCATGGCGTCCTCCCGGGCAATGAGCATGCGGTCGTGGATCGCCTTCTTTTGCTCCTCGGTGAGATCTGGCACGATTTCGAGATAGGCGTTGTAGGTGCGCGTCATGCCCGGACTGCGGCTCCAGGTTTCCTTGAGCGCGTCGACCTGCGCAGGGGTGAGCTCGGTGGACAGTTTCTCCACCATGGCGCGGTAGGCGGGCCGCAGGGAGGCGTAAACATCGTCAATCTTGTGGGCGATGACCTCGGCGGGGAATTCGTCCTTCGGCACGACGGCACGGGCCTGGTTCCATTGCGTCCACAGCTCCTTGAGCTGCGGATCGTTTTGCTGATGCCAGCTCCACATGGTGACGAGCCAGTCGCCAAGGATGCCTTTGACCCGGTCGGCCTTGGCGGTGTCCTCGAGCTTGAGGGCGCCGAGGAGACGGCCGGTCTTCGCATCGATGCGCTTTTGCGTGGCGGCGTCGGCCACGTCGGCACGAACGAGCGTGCTGCCGCCGAAGGAAAGGGCGATCAGGAGGGTGAGCAGAGCGGAGCGGAATAGTGGGCGCATGGGGGGAGGAGGGAGCAGGGAGAGAGGAGCGAAGAGCGAGGAGCCAGCGAAGAGCGGGTTTGGTGGGAGGCGATTGGTTTGATGGATTCTTAGCGGAGGTTCAGGATGACGAACAGGATTAGAGGAAGCTTGTATGCTCGATCCGGGGTATCGCGAGACGATCCCTACACACCCCGCCCTGGCGGGCACCCCTCTTCATCCGGACTCATGCAGCTGAGCTGTCCTTTGGCTCTCATTCTCGCTCCACCAATTGGTGTGTGTAGGGGCGTCGCTTGACGACGCCCGCAAGGTCGCCGGCGATCAACCAATTCCCGGGCGCCGTCAAGCAGCGCCCCTACGGTTGACTGCATGAGTCCGGCTTCATAGAGGGAAATTCGCGTGGCGTGGGTTTGTTTTTCCCCTCTATCAAGAGGGGTGGCGCGGAGCGACGGGGTGTGTGACGTTGCCATCGATGGGCCTGAGGTCTCGGCGCTACTCCCGCTGCAGGTGAGCGTCGAAGGTGGCGGATTGGCCGGCGGGGAGTTGCAGATTGATCAGCTGACCTGCGTAGCGCACTTGTGCCGGACGGCCGAGGGTGGAATGGATCGTGACGCGGGTGAGGGCGCCTTCGCTCCAATGGAGATCCACCTCAAAACCGTCGCGGGCGCAAAGGCCGGTGACCGAGCCGGTCGGCCAGGCCTTCGGCAACGCAGGGAGCAGGTCGATCACGACCATCGGGTCTGGGGTCTGGGATTTGGGGTCCAGGGTCTGGGATCCGGGATCTGGGGTTTGGGATTTGGCGTCTGAGGTTTGAGATTTGGTCATTTGCTCCGCAGGCGCCCGTTGGTGACTTTGGAGCAGCATCTCGACGACGCCGGCGGTGAAGCCGAAGTTGCCGTCGATCTGGAAGGGACCGCAGAGGTCGAAGAGGTTGGGCAGGGTACGCTTGGTGAGCAGGTGCGAGAGTTGGCGGTAGGCCATGTCACCGTCACCGACGCGGGCCCAGAGCGGAGCGCGCCACGCGTAGCTCCAGCCGGTGGAGCCGTCGCCTCGCCATTTCAGGAGGAGCTTGGCGGCGTCGTAAATCGTGGGATCGGCGGGCGTGATGTCGGCGCCGGGGTAGAGCGCCCAGAGCGGGGACATGTGCCGGTGGTTGTTGTTGGGCACATCCACGTCGGCGATCCATTCCTGCAGCTGACCGTGCCGGCCGACCTGGTTGGGCGGGAGCTTGGGCAATCGTTGTTCCAGATCGGCGACGAGTTCGGCATCGGTGCCGAGTTCGCGGGCGGCCTCGATGGTGGCGGTCCAGAGGAAGCGGATGAGCTGGTTGTCCATGGTCGGACCGGGGACGGTACCGCCCTGCTCGGGGGAATGCGACGGGCTGGTGATGAGCCAGCCGGTCTGGGGGTCGGTCACGAGGAAATCGACGAAGAAGAGCGAGGCTTCCTTCATGGCCGGGTAGGCGCGGTCGGCCAAAAAGGTGCGGTCGCGCGTGAAGAGCCAGTGCTCCCAGAGGTGATGGCAGAGCCAGGCCCCGCCGGTGGGCCAGAGGCCGTCGATGTTGTTGATCGGGGCGGTGCCGCGCCAGAGATCGAAATTGTGGTGCAGGACCCAGCCGCGGCTGCGGTAGAGTTGCGAGGCGGTGCGCGCGCCGCTGACCCGGAGGTCGTCAACGGCGGCGAAGAAGGGTTCGTGGCACTCGCCGAGGCCGGTGAGTTCGGCGAGCCAGTAGTTCATCTCAAAGTTGATGTTCGTCGTGTATTTGCTCTCCCAGGGCGGATTGGTCAGTTCATTCCACACGCCCTGGAGGTTGGCGGGCTGCGTGCCGGGGCGGCTGCTGGCGATCAGGAGGTAGCGCCCGTAGTTGAATTCCAGGGCGGCCAGGGCGGGATCGCCGTCGATGTTGCCGGCCTTGCTGGCGCGGGTGAGGCGTTCATTGGTGGGGAGGTCGGCCGCTGGCGTCGAACCAAGGTCGACGCTGACGCGCCGGTAGAGGCGCTGGTGGTCGGCGGTGTGGGTGGCCAGAATCGACGCATAGTCGCGCCCGCTGAGCTTCGTGAGGGTGGCGGCGCAACGCGCGCCCGGGTCGGCGGAGATGTCTTCCCAAGAGTTGAAGCTGGTGGCGGCGACGAGCAGCAAGGTGGCGGAGTTGGCACCGGATATCACGAGGGTGTTGCCGTCGGCGCGCACGGAGCCGCCGGTGGCGGTGGCGCGCACGCGGGATTCGAAGCGCAGGCCGTCGGCTTGGACGCGGCCGGTGAGCGCAAGTGAGGCTTCGTCGGTCGAGGTCGTCCCGTTTTCAAGGACGGACGTGGTCGCGGTCTTGTGCGGGGAATCCATCCGCACAGTGAAGGTGAGGGCCCCGGGACGGCTCGCGGTGACGCGGACGGCGATGACGTTGTCGGGGTAACTGGCGATGACTTCCCGGGTGAAAGTCACGTCACCGACCGTGTAACGGGTGCGGGCGACGGCGGTATCGAGGTCCAGTTCGCGGCGATAATCAGCCGCGGCAGCGTGTCCGGGAAAGGAAAGCCGCAGGTCGCCGAACGGCTGGTAAGGCAACTGGCGGACGGGATCGCTGAGCATCTTGGCGCGGGCAAGGTCCTGGGCGGCGATGACTTTTCCCTCGGCGAGCAATTGCTGGACCTGCGGCACGATGTCCGCCGAGCCGGCGCGCACGTAGTTGTGGGGCTTGCCGAGCCAGAGGGTGTCTTCGTTGAACTGGATGCGCTCCTCGGCCGTGCCGCCAAAGACCATGGCGCCCAACCGGCCGCTGCCCACGGGGAGGGCTTCTTCCCATTTGGCGGCAGGGTGGGTGTACCAGAGTTGCTGGGTGGGAACGGCGGCGAGGGCGGTGGCGGCCGCTAGGATGAAAAGAATAGGACCTATAGGACGCATGGGACGTATGGAAAACAGGAGGGGCCGCCTCACTGGGCGTCGCGGTGGTCCACGTTGTTTTTCAGGTTGGTCCAGTCGGTCTTGGGGGCGCGGGGGTCGAGGCCGTTGATGAAATCCTCGATGTTGGTGTAGCCATCGCCGTTGAGGTCCTGGGTGGCGTCGGAGGCATCCTTCGGGTTGAGGCCGTGGGCGATTTCCCAGGCGTCGGGGAGGCCGTCGTTGTCGGCATCGGCGTAGGGCTGGCCCTCGTATTTCGGATAACCGCCGACCTGGTCGGGATTGGTGATGATACCCTTGGTGATCAGTTCGATCTGCTCGTCGATGTTCTTCTCGGTGTAGGGCGCCTGGATCAATTGCGTGCGCGTCTGGGCGGTGGGCTGGGCGACAGGCTTGCCGGAACGTACGCCGGCGATGATGCGGGTATCCACCGGGTCGCGGCGGGGCAGCGTGGCACCGGCATGCGCGAGCACGAATTCGTAGGCGGCGGACGCCTCCTGGATCGGCAGCCGGGCGTGGGGCAGCGGGATGTCGGTCTTGATGCGGCCGAGGGCCACGGCGAAATTCTCGCCGCGCACATCGGGTTGCACGCCGCCGTCCCAGTTGTCGGCGGTGACCTTGGCGTTGCCCTCGACGATGTTGCCGTGGACGTAGGCCTTGCCGAAGTTGTCGATGACGGTCTTGGAGCGTTCGGACTCGGGCTTGAGCAGGCGCCAGGCGATGGGACGGTCGGCCGGCGTGGCGGGGCCGGGCTTGAAGGTGTTGTTGAAGATGTTGTAGAGGCTGCGGTGGTCGCCGCCGTCGACCGTGCGGTGGACCCAGTTGAAGAGCACGTTGTTCACGAAGGTGAAGTCACCATACATGCCGATGCTGGGGTTGCGGCCGGCGTTGTCGGCCCAGAGATTGTGGTGGAACGTGGAGTTGAGTCCGCCGATGGTGGAACCGAAGGAATGGTGGAAGGTGTTGAGGCATTCCGAGAAAATGGAGTTCTGGATGGTGATGTTGACGGTGGGGAGCTTCAGCTCCTTGCCGCCCCCGGGGGGCCGGTACATGTGGCGGTACATCGACATGTTCTCGTCGAGACCCCAGGAGGCCGAGACGTGGTCGATCATGATGTTGCCCGTAGGGTTGCCGCCGATGGAGTCGTTGCGGTCGGTCACATCGGTCTGGCCGCGACGGAAGCGCATGTGGCGGATGATCACGTCGTGGGTGTCCAGTTCGACGGTGTCGCCCGCGATGCAGACGCCGTCGCCGGGCGCGGTGTTGCCCGCGATGGTGAGGTAGGGGGCGCGGACGTTGATCTTGGTCTTGAGGGTGATGATGCCCGCGACGTTGAAAACCACGATGCGCGGACCGGCCGCTTCGCAGGCCTCGCGGAAGGAACCGGGACCACTGTCCGCTAGCGTGGTGACCACCATCACCTTGCCGCCGCGGCCGCCGAAGGAGTACATGCCGCCGCCCCACGCGCCGGGGAAGGCGGGGATGGAGGCCTGGGGTAGGTCGTGAGGGAGAGCGGCGCCGGGCAGGTAGGGTTTGCCCTTGGCCGCCCAGGCGGCGAGTTCGGCTGCGTGACTGGCAAAGATTTCATCGGAGCGACGGTCGGCGGCGGCCTTGCGCTCGTCGGTGACGCGTTGGAGGTCGGGGTTTATGCGCGGGTAGCCTTGGGCGAGGGCCGAGCGGGGAGCGAGGAGCAGGGAGCTGAGGGCCAGCAGGGCGAGTTGCGAGCTGAGAGCGAGGAGCGGGGAGCGGGGAGCCAGAGGGGTGGGAGCGACTGCCGAGCGGGGAGCAGGGAGATGGGAGCGGGGAGCCAGAGGGCAGGGCGTGGTGGGTTTCATGAGGTATGCGGTTAAATGGCTGGGAGTGGCTGGCGGCGAGTTCGTGAGCGAAAGGAGTCGGATGATGGTTCAGGGGGTGGCGGACTTTTTCCGTTCCATCATGTCTTTCTCGGCCTGTTTCATGTCGATGCCGGCTTTCGAAAGGTAATTGTTGATGCGGCCCTTGTATTTGCCGAACCAGGCGTGTTTCTCATCGGAGGTGCTGCCGTCCATGGCGTGCTCGCGGGCTTCGGTGAGCCAGGCGAGGATCTGGGCCTTTTGTGCGGCGGTCATTTGGGGAAGCATTTCCTGGTAGACACGGAAAGTGAGTGGGAGGACGCCATACGTGAGGCCGTCCTTCACCTGATCAATCTGGGCGGGAGTAAGCTCGGTGGCGAGACGGGAGAGGAAGTCGGCATGCAGGGCGGCGATTTTGGGTTCCGCGGCGGCTTTGGCTTCGGCGATCGCAGCGTTGGCGGCGGTCTTGTCCGGGTTCGCCTTGGCGACCCTGATGGCGGCGTCGCGGGGATCGTGGATCGCGGCGAGATCGGCGTATTGGCGGGCGATCAGGTCGCGGACGCGCGCCGCCTGGGCGGTGTCCGACAGGGCCAGGGCGGCGACGATCTTGTCGGCGCGCTGGAGCTGGACGGCAGTCGGTTGATCAGCGGCTGGGGAGAGCCCGGCGACGAGGCCCAAGGCGAGGGCCAGCAGGGTACGGAGTGAACTGGATTTGCGCATGAGTTAATTGATCAGATTGACGAGTGGGTGCAGACAAATGTTTCACTCGGGTTAGGATGCGGGAGATATTGGGTAAAAGAAGCCCGATCCATCGCTGGATCGGGCTTGTTCGAAGCGGCGGGCGCGGTTCCGGCTTAGAATGTGCCCTTGATGCCGCAGGTGAACTGGACGCCGGTTTGACGGTAGTCGTCCCAGCGGGCGTAGGCCGGATAAAGGCCGAGGGCATCGTAGCGCTGCTTGTCGTTGCCAGCTTCCAGAATATTGCGCGCGCTGACGTAGAGGTTGGTGCGTTTGGTCAGCTGGTAGTTGGCGATCACATCGACCTTCAGGGCTGACGGGACGAACTCGCCGATGCTGACCTTGGTGCCGTCGGTCAGGGTGAACGAGGCCTTGTCGCCGTTGAAGACGTAGTCGCGCCACGCCCCGCGGACATTCAGGCTGAAACGCCTGGTGCTGAAGGAAACGCCACCGGTGGCGAGGTTGGAGGCGGAGGGACGGGAGGAAATGCGGTCCGTGTTGGTCTCCTCGCGCTTCGAGTGCGAGTAGGTGGCAAAGAACTGGATGCGGCGTCCGAAAGCACCCAGGAAACGCAGGTCCTGGGTGGCCTGCAACTCGAGGCCGCTCACTTTGCCGATGCCGACCCCGTTCACCGAGGTGCGGAGCTCCCAGTCCTCATAGTCGGCCGGATCGAAGCCGCCCGCAATGAGAGTCGCGTCAAACTCGGGGTCGCCGCTGAAGGAAACGACGTTCTCGGTGAAGTTCTTGATGCGTTTGATGTAGTAGCTGCCGCTGAACTTGCCGCCGGCGTCGGTGTAGTACGACAGTTCGAAGTCCCAGTTCTCCGAGCCTTCCGGGAGCAGATTGGGGTTGGCCACGGAGATGACGCCCCGCGGGATCGCGAAGGGATCCTCGCTCTGGGTGACGCGGAAATCGTTCTGGTTGCCCGAGAGCAGGCCCCGCGTGGCGTCCTCGATCTTGATACGGCCCGAGGTGATGGAATAGGCCACCTTGGCCACGAGCTTCTTGGTGACGTCGTAGGACATGTTGAGGCTGTAGTTGGGGTCGCCCGAGGACTTGCCATGAATGGGGGCGGTGAACCGTTCCAGCTTCGCGCGGGCAAGGGTGTTCGCGCCGATGGCGGCGGTCGGGTAGCTGATGCCCTTGGCGTCCAAGTCGGCCCGGAGCGCGGTGCCGATGGAATCGGTGGCGAAGAGCTTGGAATTCGTCTGATCGATGCGGACGGACCCCGTGGTGGTGCCGAGCAGGGCGGGGTTGTTGTAGAGCGAGCCGTCGGTGTTCTTGAGGTAGTTCCACCGGCCGTCACCGCGCGGGCCGTAGCCGTCGCGCGTGGAGGTCTCGTCGCGCAGGCCGGCGACGAAGCGGAGGCGATCATTGAGCGCGCGACCCTCGAACTGGGCATACCAGGCCTGGTTCTTTTCGAGGAGGGCCTTGGTCTGCCCGATCGTGCTCCAATAGTTCTCCTTCTCGTCATTCTCGGTCGGGGCGAACTTTGACGGATCGGCCAGGTACACATCATAGAGCTTGTAGCTGCTGGCGAATTGCTGCGGCGCAAAGCCCCAGCCCGGGGAGGTCCCGTCATAAGCGTCATCGAGCAACTCGGCCGCGGTCAGCGACGGGCCGTTGTAGGTCTCGCGGTAGCCGGTGCCGAGTCCCCACTTCTTCTTGTTGGTTTCCTCGTGACGGAAGCCCGCCTTGAAGGCGAGTTGGACGGAGCGCCAGGGGAGGAAGTCGAGTTCGCGCCGCAGGTCGAACTGGTAAAGCGTGTTCTCGTCCACCGACTCGGCGTTGCCGCGCTTGCCCTGGATGCCGGGGTTGTTCCAGTTGGCCAGCCGGGTGTAGTCAAACTCCTGCAACTCAAGGCCGGTGCGGTCGTAGGCGGTGATGCGGCCCGGGACGCCGTCGACGATGTCGTCAAACTTCAGCGTGCCGATGTTGGCGCTGACATCCAGGCCGGAGAAGTGGCCGTTCTCAAAGTCGAGGAAGGTCGCACGGGAGCGCGAATGGTTGGCCAGGGCGGTGACGTCCCACGGACCCTTGCGGTACGTGGCGCGGAGGTAGCCGCTGTGGGTCGTGCCGGATTTGTCCCGCGACGTGATCGACATGTTGACGGAGTTGCTCGGGTTGTAGGAGTTCCCGGTGGCAGACTGGGCCGACGTCATGTACGGCTGCGAGTGGGTGTAGGTGGCGCCCCAGTCGATGGGCCGCTGGATGCGGTACTGCATGCGGCGATCCGTGTCGGAGGAGTCATATTCCGAATACTGGTAATTTGCGGCGATGGCCAGTCCGGGGAAGGGCTTCCAGTCGAGCTTCATCGAGGCGGAGCTGCTGGTCGAGGTGCGGGGCGAGTCGGTCAGCGAGACGCGGGTGAGGAAGGGATTCTCGGCGCTGACCCGGCCGACGCTGTTGGTGGCCGCGGTGCCATTGGCCCCGCCGAGGGGCCGCAGGTCGAGATTCACGTTGGAGATGCCGTATTCCGGGCGCAGGCGGCGGTTGGCGCTGTACTGGCTGTAGCGGGAGGCGGACAGGGAGAAACCGAAGCGCTCGTTGACCGGCTTGATGTAGCTCAGGTCAAACCCGGGCTGGCCGGCGTACACCTTCTTGTTCGTGGCACCGACGACCTTGGCGAAGGGATTCAGGTGCTCCGAATTCAGAACCACGTAGGCATTGTAGGTAAAGGATGGCCGGGCGTACTCGAAGGCCGACTTCGAGATGAGGTTGATCTGGCCGCCGACGGACTTCATGGGCATGTCGGGGGTGGCGACCTTGATCAGCTCGACGCGCGAGGCGTTGTTGATGGAGAGCATGTCGAGGCCGACCTGGTTGGTGAGGCTGGCCTGGGAGGCGCTGGTGACGGGCACGCCGTCGATCATGATGTTGGTGTCCTCCGCGCCAAAACCGCGGACCGAGACGCCGAAGGCGTCGGTGGGTGCGATGTAGGTGCCGCCGTACTCGAGTTCCACGCCGGGGAGATACTTGATGAATTCACCCACGTTGCCGCCCGGGATCTCGCCGAAGGTGTCGGTGGAGATGACGTTCTTGATGTTCACGGAGTAGCGCTCCTCGGCGATGGCGATCGCGGCGGCGTTCTGGTAGCGCTCGGCGTTGACGACAAAGGGGTCGAGTTCGACCACCCCTTCCTTGCTGAGCTTCGTCACGGCGGACTGGCGCAGCAGGATGTTCCGGGTGACAGCCTGGCCGGCGGGAACGTTGACGCTCAGGCGCAGATCGGGCTCGCCGACGTAGGTGGCCTGCAGCGTCTGTTCACCGGCCGGGACATTGGTCAGCACAAAGCTGCCGGATTCGTCGGTGACCGCGGACAGGCTGGTCCCGGCGACGGAGATCTTCACATTCTTCATGTAGGCACCGCTGGTGGCGTTCTGGGCCTTGCCGTGGATGGTGCCGGTACCGCCGGCCGCCTGGGCGAGGATCGAGGCCGGGGCCAGTACGGCCAGGGCCAGGGCGGTGGCGAGGCACCGGAAAAGATGATTCAGGGAAGGCAGGGGGCATGCCTGCGGTGGAGGTGTGCGCATATCAGTTAGGATGTTTGGGGTTTTGACCGTGACGGGGTATCACGATCGCAGCCTGAATCGAGGGATCGGCCTTCTTCCGTTGGGGTGGATGAAAACGATCAAAGACTGCACTTCGCTTATAACAGGTGCGGAGCAGTCACTCTTCCGGATTTGCTCGGCCGACTGCCCGTATCGTAACCATTCTTGCCCGGACGAAATCCGAGTCGGCGATCGGTCGGGCCGTGATGCTGACCGCCGAACGCGTCGGCTTCAGCCGACAAGCCGCGGAATCCGCGTGCGAAAAGCACCCGGCGGGCGCGGAGTGAGAGAGGGAGAAACCTCGATTTCTCCTCTGAAAAAGGAGTTTTCCGGCGCCATTCATGCGGGCCGCCTGCGTCGCGGCCAGGGTCGTGAGGAAAGCGCCGAGGCGCGGCGCTGCTTCGCGAAAGGCGACAAAACCAGTCCCGGAATACCCGATCCGCGATCGGAATTTATCCCGTCAAATGTCCACCTGACATTTAGGTCAGAATGGCGCCGGCGACAAAAAAAGGCCCGGTCTGAAAAGACCGGGCCCGGGAATGCTGAGGAGTCAGCGAACGTGACGACTTACCACTTGCCGTTCACGCCGAAGGTCCAGACGACGCCGAACTCGCGGCGGTCAAAGTACTGGGCGTAGGCGGGGAGAATACCGAGGTCGTCCTTGTTGATCTGTGCGCGATAACCCTTGAAGATATCGCGACCGCTGAGGAACAGGCTGTAGTTTTTCGACAGCGTGTAGTTGGCGGTCAGGTCGACGTTGACCTGGGATGGCTCGAAGCGGCGGAGATAGTTCTTGGCGCCGTTGACATCAGGCAGGTTGGAGCGGGCGATTTCGTTCTGATTGCGGTAGGTGCCGCGCAGCTGGATGGAGAGTCTCCGATCCGAGTATTGCAGACCGGCGCCCGCAAAGCGGTTGGCGGACATCTTGATGGTGGAGACCGCCGGCACGACCGTGACGATGCTGCCCGACGGCGTGGTGATTTCGACGGGGTTGGGGGCGCTGGGCTCGGGCAGGCTCTTGAGCGTCAGGCTCGCGAAAGCGCTGAAGCGTTTGCCGATGCTGCCGAGGAAGCCGAAGTCCTGGCTGCCCGAGAACTCCCAGCCGCTGGTGTGCTGCTTGGTGGAGCTGTTGCTCGAGGTCCGGAGGATCCAGTCGTCGTAGGCCACCGGATCCAGGCCGAGAGCCGACAGGACCTGATTGAAACCAGCGGTGCCCGAGTAGGTGCTGTAGGTTTCGATCTGGTCCGTGACGTCCTTCATGTAGTAGGAGACCGAGAGCTTGCCGCCGGAGTTGGTGTAGTAGGAGACTTCACCGTCCCAATTGTTGGACGTCTGGGGCTTCAGGTTGGGATTGGCGACGGTGATCGTGCCCTTGGTACCGTCGGCCGGGATCGTGGTGTTCTCGTTGATCTGAAACTGACCGCTGCTGGACACGAGACCGGAGGTACCGTCCTGCAGGGCGGGGAGACCGAAGGAGCGCGACCAAGCCAGCTTGAGATCGATCTTGGGCGTGAGCTTGTAGACCGTGCTCATGCTGTAGGAAGGCTTGCCGGTTTGCTTGGCATCGACGGGAACGTTCGGGATGTTGAAGAGCATGGCGGATTCGATATCCGTGCCAGTCGGTCCGAGAACGTGGTCAGGATAGGTGATGCCGGCAGCGGTCAGGGTCGACCGGAGGGCGGCACCGGCCGTTGTGAAGAGCGGGCTGGTGGCCTGGTCGATGCGGACGCCGGCCGGATTGGCCGAGTCACGATAGAGCGTGCCGTCCTTGTTCTTCACGTAGTTCCACTTGGGATCGCGGTACGGGCCGCGGCCCTTGCGGGAGACCGACTCCTGGCGGAGGCCGCCGACGAAGTACAGGCGATCCTTGAACATCTTGCCGCTCATCTGGGCATAGAAGGCGTCGCGGGTCTCGGTGAGATCAATCTGCTGACCGACGTAGCTGTTGTAGTTGTTGACGGCCTGGGAACCGGTGGTGGGCGCGTAGAAGATGTCCCGGGCCTCGTTAATCTCGAACAGCTTGTAGGTGGAGCCCCATTCCTGGGCGGGCAGACCGTAGCCGGGGCTGACGCCGACGTAGGTGTCGTCATAGACGTCGTTGATCGGGAAGGTCTCGCCGGCCTTCAGCTCCTGGTTGTAGTTGGCGCCGACGCCGAACTTCTCCGACTTTTCCTGATCGCGCCGGACACCGGTCTTGAAGGTGAGGGAGTTGATGCCGAGGAAGTTGATGCCGCCGAGATCGCGCTGCACATCGAGCTTGTACAGGCCGTTCTTCCTGCGGGAGGAGGATTCGCCGGACTTGGCCACCACGGCGTCGGGCGTGTAGTTGGAGAACTTGGTGTAGTCCAGGGGAGCGCCGCCGTTGGACGGGCGGGCGAAGGTCTCGATCTTGCCGGGGATACCGCCCTGGATGTTGAGCATGTTGACGCGGCCGGGGTTCAGCTTGAAGGACACTTCGGAGAAGTGGCCGTTCTTCCGATCCTCGAAGGTCGTGAGGGCATTCGAGTAGCTGCCGCTGGCGGTGATGTTCCAGCCAGCCTTGATGAAAGAGTAGGAGAGCTGGGCGCTCTTCGTGCTGCCTTCGACGTCACGCGTGGTGACCGTCATGTCCAAGGTGCTGTTGGCGATGCTGCCGGTGGTGGCAGTAGGGTTCCAATCCAGTCCTGCCGCGGTCGAGAAAGTCGGGCGGACATCGAGGCGGCGCTGACCCTCCGCGCTTGAGTACTGGGAATACTGCACGTTGGCCTTGACGATCTGATTGGGCGTCGGCTTCCAGTCGAGACGGAGGTTGCTGGAACGCTTTTCGTTCATGCGGGCGATATCCGTGACCCGGAAGCGGGTGAAGGCAGGATTGTCGACGGTCTGGGCGTTGCCGGCCAGGTTCTTGATCGAGGCGGAGCCGGAGGTGGTGTAGGTCGACTCGGCGCGATGGCTGGAGTTGAACTCGTTGGCGCCGCTGCCGGTGAAGGAAATGCCGAGATTGGAACGCAGCGGAACCGAGATACTGAACTCAAGGCCGGGGGTGGTTTTGTAGGTGTGCTTGTTGACCGGGCCCGGGGTCTTGCTGAGCTTCGGGGGCTGCTGGTCATTGAAATTGAAGTACACGCGGGCGGTGTAGGTGGCTTTCGGCAGTTCGAAGGCGCTCTTGGAAATCAGGTTGATCTGACCGCCGATGGAGTTGTTGGGCATGTCGGGAGTGGCGACCTTGATGAGCTCGACGCGCGAGGCGTTGTTGATGGAAAGCTGGTCGAGACCGACCTGACGGGTGAGACCGCCGGGGGCCGCGTTGGCGACCGGCATGCCGTCGATGAGGATGGCGGTGTCTTCGGCACCGAAACCACGGATCGAGACGCCGGAAGCGTCGGAGTCGGAATAGCCCTGGTTGTTGCCGTTGTAGGCACCGTAGGAGATCTGCACGCCCGGGAGGAACTTCACGAGTTCACCGACGTTGTTGCTCGGGATGTCGCCGAACTGGTCAATGGAGACGACGTTCTTGATGTTGATGGAATTGCGCTCCTCGGCGATGGCGATGGCGCGGGCGTTCTGGTAGCGCTCGGCGTTGACGACAAAGGGGTCGAGCTGCACGACGCCATCCTTCTCCTTCATGGCGGTGGCGGATTTGCGGAAGGTGAAGTCCTGCGAGACGGCCTTGCCGGACTCAACCGCGACCGTGGCGGTCTGATCGGTCTCGCCCACGTAGGAAGCCTTGAGGATCTGTTCGCCGGCCGGCACGTTGGTGAGCACGAAATTGCCGAATTCATCGGTGAGCGTCTCCTGGGTGGTCCCGGCGACCGAGATCTTCACATTCTTCAGGAAGGCGCCGTTGCTGGCGTTTTCGACCTTACCACGAACGATGCCGGTGCCCGCTTCGTTTTGCGCCAAAGCGGTCGTGAGGGTCAGGGTGGTCAGGGTCAATGCGGTGGCGAGGCACCGGAAGAATTGACGCACAGGGGCAGAAAGATCAGCCCGATGGTAGGGTGAGGACATAGTTCTCAGGGGTTGGTGTTGGAATCGTGGAGCATGGCGCCACGAAGGCTTAGGGTGGGGGTGACGGGGGCCTGTTTGCCACGCCGGGGCGTGACCGAACAATGAGACAACAGGTGAATAGGTTTATAGCAGGTTTGGGTGGGACCCTCTTCCTGAAATGGGGGCAAATATTCCGGTATTCTAACCCGTTTTTTCATGGGCGATTGACCCTCGATTCCGCCTCTAGGTGGGAGGGGGTCCCGACGATTGGGATGCGGATCGGAAATAAACCGCTGAAACGGACTATTATCCGGGCAAACGCGCCGATGCGCGGCGGGCCGCCAGCTCGGCATGAATCTGCGGTTCGAGGCGCTCGTATTTGCCGTAGAAGAGCACGGGCAGCAGCGCGCCGGCAAAGGCGAGTGCGGGGAGCCAGACGACGCTGAACTCGATGGCGCGCAGGGTGGCGGGATTTTGGGCCACCTTGGGCACGTAGCCCGACGCATCGATCAGCCACATCGGCAGCGCGCCGCCCAGGCCCGCGCCGGCCTTGAGACAAAAGGCGGCCCCGACGGCGGTGAGCAACCCGGCGGCGCGGATGCCGGTTTTCCATTCGCCGAAATCCACGCTGTCGGAGAGGACCGAGAACGGCATCGCCATGGCGGCACCGCTGGCGACGAAGGTGACGGTCCAGCCCGTGAGAATGAGTGCGACCGAGTGGTCGAGGCGGAGTCCGGCGTAGACGATGAGCTGGCCGGCGATCATGCCGGCGAGACCCAGGGCCCAGACGACCGTCTTGGAGGCGCGGCGGCAGAACCAGGGCAGCAGCAGCGCGGTGGCGAGAGAGGCGAAGTCGAGGCCGTTGGCCAGTTTAAGGAGATCCGGCCGCTGCAGCACGTACTCGAGGAAGTGCGGGGCGACCGTCACGCGCGCGATGAAGCCGATCCAGAACAGGAAGCTGCTGGCAAAGATGATAAACCAAGGCCAGTTCCCGCGCAGGGCGCCGAAGGTGCCGCGCAGGGGCAGGGGCTTGGACTCGACGGGGACGGTTTCCTTCAGGTTGCGAAACGCCAGCATGAACAGTCCGAACGACAGCGCGGCAAAGAGGGGCACGGCCAGCATGAAGCCGCGCCGGTCGTCGCCGCGACCGAGCAGGTGCACCAGTTCCAGACCGGTGAGATTGACGATGAGCACGCCCACCTTGGAGCCGAGCATGCGAAAGGTCGTGAGGGTGACGCGCTCGTGCGGATCCGCGGTGAGGGCGGAAAGGATGGAGGTGACCGGCGTATTGATGCCGGTGTAGAGGATGTTGCAGGCGATGTAGGTGACCGCCGCATAGGCGACCTTGGCGCCGTGGCTGAGGTCCGGCGTGAGAAACGTGAGCACGCCAAAGATGGTGAATGGACCGGCGAGCCAGAGAAACCACGGCCGGCTTTTGCCCCAGCGGCTGCGGGTGTGGTCAAAGACCAGACCCCACAGCGGAGCGTCGACCGCGTCGACCCAGCGGGCGATCAGCAAGATCGTGCCGACGGTGGCCGGGGCGAGACCGTAGGTGTCGGTGTAGAAGTAAGGCAGGTACCACATGATCCAGCAGAACATGAGCTGCCCGGCGACATCGCTGGCAGCGTAGCTGAAGCGGGTGGTGAGAGTGGTCTGCGAAGACATTTAGCGGGGCGGGAGGATTTTTAGATTCGGAATCGTGAAATCGGGCAACCGAGAATCGGGAATCTTGAAATTGGGGAGAGCCGAAGGGGTATGAGATTTTAGATTTCAGCTGCCCGATTTTCAGCTTTCAAGATGAGGATGCGAGAGACGGGCAAGCGTGCTCCTGGAGTTTATCTTCGGTTGCAGTCGAACCGACACACCCCGGCGCTGCGCGCCACCCCTCTTGATCCGGACTCATGCAGCTGAGCTGTCCTTTGGCTCTCATTATCGCTCCACCAATTTGTGTGTGTAGGGGCGTCGCTTGACGACGCCCGCAAGGTCGCCGGCGATCAACCAATTCCCGGGCGCCGTCAAGCAGCGCCCCTACGGTTGACTGCATTAGTCCGGCTTGATAGAGGGGATTAAGAACCTGCCGAGTATGAGTCCCCTCTATCAAGAGGGGTGCCCGCCAGGGCGGGGTGTGTTGGCACGGAATCAAGGTGGTAGTCACGGCTGGCGCAGGTCCTTCGACGTCGCCAGCGCGATCACGCGGCCTTGGTCGCCGACGGCGCAGTAGAAGTGATAGACGATGCCGTCGTGTTTCAGCACCCAGGGCTTGTGGGCGAACTGCTTGTCGTAGGGTTCGCTCGGGGCGATGAGGTGCGGGCCGTCCCACTTGGTCCAGTGCACGAGGTCATACGAGCAGGCAAAGGTGTCGAAGGCGTTGGGTTTCCAGAACGCGCCGAAATAGAACATGACCCAGACATCGCCGATCTTCGCCAGCTGCGGATCACCGCTGATGGCCCAGGGGGCGGCGCCGACGTTGCTGACCACGGGCCCGTGACCGAAGCGACGCCAGGACAGGAGATCTTCACTGACGGCGATCCCGATGCTTTCCTGACCGTAGGGCGGGGACTTGCCGTTGTAGAACATGACGAAGGGCGCGCCGAGGGTGCGGGCGTCGTCGCGGATAATGGCGCTCTTGTAGAGAGTGGTGTGCTCGAAATCGCGGGTGTCGGCCTGGTCGGGGGCGAGCACGGGGTTGCCGGCGTGGCGGGACCACTCGCGCACGGCGGAAGGGTCATCGGTGGAAGCGACGCCGATGGCAAGCGGGTCGGGCTCGTAGCCCTGCTTGGCGCCGCCGATGTAGGACAACCAGTAGCGACCGTCGTACGTGCCGAGCTCGTGGGTGGCGTCATCCCAGCGCGTGTCGTAGAGCGCGAGTCCGCCGTCAACCTGCCACGCGTCCCAGCCTTGCTTGGGAAAGGAGAGGATCTTGCCGAGCCGCTCCCAGTGCAGCAGGTCGTCGCTGACCGCGAGATGGGTTTCGTAGCCGACCCGGTCCTGGTTGACGACGAACATCATGTACCAGCGGCCGTGGTGGCGAAACACATTGGGGCAGTCGATCAGTTCGCCCGGCGCGGCGGGGATGACGACGCCGTATTTGTGCGGAGTCTGCACCTCCGAGTGGATGCGCTGCATCGTCTCGGCCGAGACGAGACGCGGCTTGCCGGTAGGGAAAGGGGTGACGGCGGGGCGGGTGGCAGCGGGCGCGGCGGCCGTCAGGGTGGCGACGGCTAGGAAAGACAAGGCGGCAATCTTTAGGGGAGGAATCTTGAAATCAGGCATCGGGAATCGGGAATCTTGAAATGGAAGAGCTCGGCCGGTGGGAAATGTCAGATCTGCGATGACCGATTTTCAGTTTTCACGATGAACCTTCGGCCAGAGCTTCCAGCCCGTAGCGCGCGAGGACGGCACGTACTTTCACCGGGGCGCCGGTCTTGGCTGATTCCTCCATGGCCTGCATGAGGGCGACGGTCACGATGCCCTCGGCGGCGTCGGGTTTGGGGCTGACGTTTTCGGTGAGACAGCGGGCGAAGTACTCGATGTAATTCTGGTACTCGCCGGCGTGGTGCGAGTGGCCGCCGAAGCGGAAGAAATGGGCGTCCTGATCCTCGAAAGTCTCGACGACGGACTGGGTGTCGGTCTTCCACGCATACCGCAGGTCGTAGTAGTCGGCTTGGCTGGCGCCGAGCGCGCCGCGCAAGATGCAGCTCATGTTGCTGTCGCGGGAGGTGGGGGTCACCGGCGCGGAATACGTGCCGCTGACCCGCGCGATGCGGCCGTCCTTCGCCTTGTAGATGAAATGGAACGTGTCGTCGTGCGCGAGGCCGCCGGCGCGGCCGTTTTCGCTGAGCCGCGCGTAGCCCATGACCTCGTCGATGGCGGGCAGGTACCAGCGGATGAAATCAACCGGATGGCTGAGCCCGCCGTAGAGCCATTTGAAGGCGTCGGTCTGGGCCCAGCCCTTGGCGAGAAACCAGCGGTGGTCGGCGTTGTAGTAGGCCTCGACGGTGTTGAGTTCGCCGAGCACGCCGGTGGCGTGGTGCGCGCGCTGCCGGGCGAAGGGGGCGAAGAAGCGGGAGCTTTGTCCGACCATCACGCGTCGGCCGGACTGTTGCGCCACCTCCAGCACCTCGCGGGCGCGGCTGAGGTCGTGGAGGAAGGGCTTGGTGCAGATGACGTGCTTGCCGGCCCGGAGACAGCGGAGGATGTGCTCGGCGTGCAGGTGGTCGGGGGTGTAGATGCCGACGACATCCACCGCGGGATTGGCGAGGAGCAGATCGAGGGACGCGGTGAAGATACCCGGAGGCAGGTTGAACTCCGCGCAACGTTCCCGGCCGAGCTCTTTGTTGAGATCGCACAGGGCGACGACATCCCACAGGGGGCTGTGGATGCCGGCGGAGATGATGCTGCGGCCTTCGCCGAGACCGAGGACACCGAGACCGAGTTTTTTCATGGGAGGGGTTACTTGATGATCTGCAGCTCCGGCAGGCGCACGTTGAAGTCGTAGATGTTCACGTTCAGGAATTCCTCGATGTGGTCAAACACCTCGGCGCGGGCGGCGGGCAGGCCCTGCATGTAATCGGTGGGCAGGTCGGCAAAGGTCACGGCGGTGCCCTGGCGTTTTACCCGGCCGGCCAGGGTGCTGGCGGTGAGGTAGGCACGGCTGCGGGGTTCGCCGTCGAGCCCGGGATAATTGAGCATCAGGATCGGCTTGGTGATGCGCTCGGGATGACTGACCAGGGGAGCGGCCTTGAGGCGGGCGGCGTCGCCCAGCCAGTTGCGGGTCAGGTAGGGTTGGATATCGTCATTGCTCCACCGCTGCGTTTCCAGCCAGTCCTTCAGGTCGACGGGGGCCTCGATCGCGATGGCGCAGCGGAACCGGTCCGGGTGTTCCTGCAAGGCGCGCAGGGCGATGAAGCCGCCATGGCCGCGGCCCATGAGGGCGACGCGACGGGCGTTCACCTTGAAGAGCTTCGCGATGCCGTCGAGGGTGGTCACGATGTCGTCGACCTGCACGAGATCGTAGCCGGTGGTGAGGGACAGGCGTTGCTTGAGTCCGAGGCCCCAGGCGCCGCGGCCGTTGAGCTGCACGACGACGAAGCCCATGTCAGCCAGGGCCTGGACATCGGCCTGGAAAGAGGAACTCACCCGCAGCCACGGTTGGTCCGGGCAGAGCACGACGACGGGAATGGGCGTGATGCGCGGCTGGCGCGGCGCCGTGACCAGGCCGGAGATGCGCGCACCGTCCTTGGTCGCATAGGAGAAGGGCAGCGTGAGGTGGGTTTGCTGCTGGTCGATCCACGGGGCCCGGCGGACAAACTCCATGAGCCGGCTGGTGCCGGCATCGAACACCAAAAACGAGCCGGGATCGGCCGGACCCTCGGTCGCGACCAGGAGCCGCTTTTTTTCGCGGTCCCAGCCGGTGATGGTGACGCTGCGGCCGGGATACATTTTCTCAAACTCCGCCTGGTAGGCCCGCAGATCCGCATCGATCCAGGCGGTGGTGCGCAGCGCGTTGTCGTAGCGGATGCCGGCCAGTTGTTGGGAATGGCGGTCGAAGACCAGGGGACTTGGCTCGGGGAATCCGGCGGTGGGTGGTCCGATGAGATCGAAGACGGGATTCTCCATGGCGAGTTTCCCGCGCTGGCCGGTGGTGAGATCCACGTTGTAGATGCCGTAGGTGTCCCGGGTCAGGTTGGAGGCGTAATAAAACAGGTTGGGGTTCTCATCAAAGCCCAGGGGAATGGCGCGGGCGCCGAAGTAGTTGTCCGGGGAGACCGTGAATCCATCGATCCCCGTGATCTCGCTGAGCGGGCGGGGGCGGTTCAGCCCCTTGGGTCCGAGGTAGTCATAGCGGAGAGGGAAGCTGGAGAGCAGCGTGCTCGGGATGGTGAGCCGGATCCGGCCCTGCCGGTCCAGGAGCCCGGAGCGCGTGTTCAGCAGCGTGTCGTAGGTCAGGCTGGTGAACTTGCCGGTCTGGGCATCCAGACTGAAGAACTCTATCGAGTGGTTGCCGCTGGGGCGGGGTGAACCGGTGACCACGAGGGTGATCGCACCCGGACGCGCCGGGTCGAAATCGAAGACGCGCATGGTGCGCGGCTCACTCGTGCCGGCGTTGGTCATGGAAGAATCGGCGGACGGATCTGTTATTGACACATCCAGTGTGTCGGGTGTTTCCACCAGGCCGGCCTGACCGGGTACGGGCATGGGCCTGTCGGGCGTAGCCACTCGCGAGTTGAATCCGCTGCTGTTTCCTCGAGTTATCGAGAAAAGGCTATCTCGCGAGCCGTCGTAGAAGAATTCTGGCACGTCGCTTGGACTGGCGATGCGCTTGGCGTTGCTGCCGTTGGCATCAAAGGCTTCTATTGCTCCGCGCCAGTTGTTCCAAGTAGAATTGGGACCATCGTTGCGGGGAAATACCTGGTTGGTCTCAACAGCGATCCGCGTCGGGGACACCCAGCCGAGCCAATTGATGCGGCCCGGCGTCTTTTCCCGCTGGTTGATGGCGAGCATCGGGGTGGCTGCTTCGTCGTTGATCACCTGTACCCGGGAGAGCACCTTATCCGGGTGGTCGATCTCGATCACGATGACGGAGACCGCATCGTTCTCCCGGACCGAATACGCGAGGTAGCGGCCGTCCGGAGAAAGCGCGGCGGAGTCCGTGCGAAAAGGCTGGAAGAGGGACTTGAAGCGTCCGGGTTCAGGTGGGCGCAGGACTTCCTCGCGCTGGATGGCGCTTTCGGTTACGGGCGCCGTTGCCTTGGGCTCGGCGGGATTCGGGGCTTGGGCCGTGGCAAGCAACGGGACGAGCAAAATCGAGAGCAGGGAGGGTTTCATGGGCGGGCGGGGTGGATGGTCTCGAGGTGGTCCGTCGCGTGCAGCTGGCCCTGCAGGTAACGGTGAAGCGGCACGAGCACGGCGGGATCCAAGGGCATCCGGTGGCCGCGCGGCTCCAACTCGGGTTGACATTCAAAGGGGCTGGAAAGTTCCTGCAGCCGACGCTTGAGGACATCCATCTGGTGCAGGGCGTCCGGTGACTCGGTGACGTTGATGGTGAGGAAGAGCGGAACGGTGGGGTGCGTGAGGTAGTCGAGCGCGCCGTGGGCGCGCCAGATGTCCCTATGGTCCGAGCGCGTGCCCCAGGCCTTTTCGTAGCGCGGGATCATTTTGTCATCGGGCCGGAGGTCGAGGTAGGTGAAGCGTCCGGACATCACGACGGCGCCCTGGACCCGGCTGTCGATGCCGGGATGTTCGCCGAAACCGTCGAACTCCGGGTGGTCCAGCGTGGTCGCCAGCAGGAGGGCCATGCCGCTGCCGCGGGAAAAGCCGGCCGGAACAATGCGCCCGTTGAGGCCGAGAGCGGAGCCCACGGCACGGAGCGTGCGGACGGCGGCCTTGGCTTTGCGGGCGCTGTCCGGCATCGGATCGAGGCCTTGGTAGGGCGCGGCAACCGGGTGGTCAGCCATGGCGACGGCCAACCCCTCGCTGGCGGCGATGGGGAGCAGCGTGTCGGTGCAGAAATCCAGGGAGAAGTTGCCCATGCGATTGGCGTTGTCGCAGGAGAACTCCAGCACCGCGCCGACGGGTCGGGCGGGGTGGCTGGGGTAAATGAGGTCCAGGGCGAGGGTGCGGGCGTCGTCACGGTAGGAGACGACATCGCGCAAAAGCCGGTGACCGGACGGCACGATGAAGAGGTGAGCCGGATCGATGGGCTGGCCGGCGAGCAGGCTCTTTTGCTGCAGCTGCCGGCGCAGAGCCACCAGATCCTGTTCGAGGGTGGGTGTGCGGGCCCGCGAATGATGGGCGTAGTCGAGAACGACCACGAGGTGACCGGCGGCGCGCAGGTCACGGATGATGGCCTCGTCGGAGTCGGTGCCGACCCGGGGGGCCGCGAGGTTTTCGAGGTAGAAGACGACCGGGAGCAAGGCCCCGGGCGATGCCGGCGACGTCGGCGCCAGTATGGTCAAGGGCAGCGATAGTCCGGTGGCGGGGCTGGTCCACGTGGCGTCGCTGGCCGCCAGCGCAAGGCTGGTCAGGGTCAACACGAGGAACTGGCGCCACCCACGCATGCTCAGGATTTGTTGGGTGCCGGATCCACCGGACGTTTTGCCCAGAAGTTGGCCAGGATGGAGCCGGAGACGTTCATCCAGGAACCGAAGACGGCGGCCCCGAGACCGACCGTGGCAAGCTTGCCCATCGCGCCGGCGAGACCGGAGGCCATGCCGCCGTTCTGCAGGCCGACCTCGATCGCGACCGTGCGGCAGGAGGCCTTGTCGAGGCCGCCGGCCCGGGCGCCCCAGTAACCGAGGAAGTAGCCGAGGGCATTGTGCAGGACCGCGACGACGAAGAGTGTGCCGCCGACTTTCAGCAAATTGTCGCGGCCGGCGGCGGTGGTGATGGTGGTGAAATACATGATGCCGAGCATGGAGAGCCGCGGCATGAGCGAATCGATCTTCGGCCAGAGCCGGGTGAGCTGGTGGTAGATGACACCGGCGGTGCTGGCACCCATGACAAAGGCGGACAGTTCAAGCGCGGTGCGACCGTCCGCGGAGAGTCCGGCGCCAAGCCAGGCAAAACCACCGAGAATCAGAAACCCCGCCCAGGCGGCGCCGAGGCCGGCCAGACTATGGACGATCAACCGACCGCGGGGTGAGGCGCTCTTCAGGTAATCGTGCAACATGGTGGCACCGATCGGCACGAGCACGATCTTCACGATGTCGACCATCATGCCGAAGAAGCGGACGTCCACCAAGGTGCCCGCGAGAAGCTTCATCCACATCGGGGTCATGAACGGCGCGAGCATGGTGGTGATCGACGTTGCCGTAATGGAGAGCGCGAGATTGGCCTTGGCGACGTAGCACATGACGTTTGAGGCGAGACCACTTGAGCAGCAGCCGACCAGAATCACGCCGGCGGCGATTTCATCCGGCAGATGGAACACGCGGGTGAGAGTCCAGCCGACGATCGGCATGATGGTGAACTGGCCGAGCACGGCGACGACCACGCCCCAGGGCATCTTCATCACGCCGAGAAAATCCTTCAGACTCATCTGCGTGCCCATGCCAAACATGACGGTCTGCACGGCGATGAGGATGAGCCATTTGTTGCGCAGGTCGAAGTCGCCCCAGTGCAGGACCCGGTCGGGATAAGTCAGCCCGACGGTCACCGTGGCGATGATCCAGAGGGTGAATTGGTAGACCTTGAAGGACGGGACCGCGCCAATGCCGATGGCCAGGCCGACCGCCAAAACCACGGCGGAGGGTTGCCACAGGGCGAGCGAGTCGGTGAAGAGACCGACGAGAAGACCGAGCAGGCCGAAGCCGGCAAGGACAAGGCAGAGTTGGCGGAAGCGTAGCATGGTGGGGTAAAATGGGAGGGGTGTCAGCGGGAAATGCCCTGCGCGCGGAGGCCGCGGAGCCAGTCGCCTTTCAGGTCGGCGTAGGCTTCGAGCCCCCGGGCGCCGCCCAGGGCGGTGGTAAGTCTGGCTTCGGTCTCGGTGGCGAGGGCGTTGATCCGGCCGACCTTTTCCGCGGCGGGAATCTGCGCGTCGCCGCGAATCGCCATGAGGCGTTGGGCCGTTTCGTTGCGAATCGTTTCGAGCTGACCGGCGGTGGCCAGCGGCAGGCCGAGACGGGCCATCAGGCGGGTGACCTTGTCGTTGCCCGATTGCATGAGCTGCTGGTAGTCGGCGTAGCGATCGGGCCCGAGAGCGGCCTGGATCTGCGGCTGGAGGTTCTTGATGGCCGTGGCATAGGCCTGACGGGCGGTGTCATCGGGAGAACCAAACCGCATGGAATATTTTTCATCGACGGACGACTGCAGGGCGAAGAGGGCCTTGTATTCAGCTTCGGTTGGCTTCAGCAGGCCAAGCTGGGACCGGAGGCGCTGGGCGGTCGGACTCGAGCGCAGCTGGTATTCGTAGTATTCCTCCGGGGTGAGGGCTTGCTGGAAGTCGCGCTGGAGCTCGTCCTGCAGCAGGCTCAGTTTCTTCCGCTCGTCAGCGGTGAATCCTCCGGGGCCGCGCTTTTGCATCTCCGCAAAAATTTCCTGCTGGAGTTCATCGTAGTCGCGCTGAATGACGGAAAGCTGCTGCAGCTTTGCGACGGGCAGTTCGCCAAACCGATTGCGGGCTTGGTCCGCCAGTTCCGGATCGCTGGCGATGGCGTCCGGTCCGGCGAAGTACTTACCATAAAATGCGCTTTGCTGTTTCATCAGCTCGGCCTCTTTGACCCGTTGCTCGGGATTCAGGGTGGAGACAAAGGGATTTTTCCAGTACGGCAGATCTTCCCGCGATCCACGGATGGCGGCGCGAGCAGCCGCGAACCGGGATTCGAGAATACTGAACATGACGCTGCGAATCTCCTGAAACGTGAAGCCGGCCGCTTTCAGCCGGGCAATCATTTCGTCCGGGTCCTCGGCGTAAAGGCGGGACCAAAGATATGGAGTCCGGGTGGTCGACGGCAAGGTGAATCCGCCCGGCGCGAAGCCGGTCTGGCTGGCGCGGGTGGAGTCCGTTGTCAGCGGATCGGCGGAGTCGGCGGCAGCGGTGACGGGAGTCGCTTCCGGTGTGCGCACGGCGGGGCGACGGAGCGAATAGAGCAGCACCCCGTTTGCGAGGGCCGAGAGGATCAGGAGAAGGGGAAGCGCTTTCATGGACGCATTGCTCACGGTTTGGTGACCGGGGACGACTCCTGGATCAGTCGGTTGAGCCAATCCCCGGCGCTGTAGCGCTTGTATTTCACGAGATTGTCCGCGCTGCCGAGGAGTGGGGTAACGCTGGCGGTGCCTTCGCTGGCCAGAGCGGCCAGCTGCCCCGAGCGCTGGGCGGTCGTAAGCGACGGATCGGCGCGAATGCTCTCGGCCCGGCGGTTGATGCTGCGTTGGACGCGGACAATCTCGTCGGCCGTAGCTTCGGGCAGACCGATTTCAGGCATCAGACTGCGGGTCGCGAAGTAATTACCGTCGGTCTGGATGTCGTAGATTGCGAAGCGCTCTGCGCCGAGGGCGGTGGCGATTTGTTGGGCGAGCTCGGGCAAGGCGGCTTTCCGTTGATCGGCCTGGACGCCGGAGAGATTGTCGCGACCGTAGCGGGCATCGAAGTCACGCTGCGCCTGGTAGAGAGCGATGAACTCGGCCTCGGTCGCCTCAAAGTAGCGGAGTTTGTTGCGGATTTCCGCCGCCGCCGGGCTGTTGCGCCGGTCGTATTCGTCTAGTTCGGCAGGAGTCAGCAGTCGCACGAGGTCGGCGCGCTTTTCCGTTTCGAGCAGGCGGAGTTTCTCGCGATCCTCGGCGAGAATGACTCCCTGAGTGCCCTCCCGGACCATCGCACTGATTTCATTATAGTCCCGGTTGATGGCCTCGATCTCGGCAATCTTGTCGGCAGGCAGATTGCCATAGCTGCGCGCGCGGCGTTCGCGCTCGTAGGCAGGCAGGCCCTGAGGATCGTCGCCGAGCAAGGCCTTCACATTGTCGGCAATTTCCCGGTAGATGGCCCGTTGCTCAGCGCGACTGGAGCGGTCGAGGTCGGCGTTATACCAGCTCGGTGTCTGCCAGTAGGGAACCTTGGGGCTTCTGGCCTTCAGGGCCTGCAGGCGCGGGGTGAATCGCGCCGCAATTCGGGCGTGGACGAGGGCTCGCAGAATCGGCGGAGGGAACCCGGCTGCCCGAAGCTGGGCCACGTAGGCGGAGTCATCGTTGAGGCGGTTGATCGCTTGCAGGAGCTGGGCGTCCGACTGGGGTTCAGACGAAGCCGGACCAGGGGACTGACGCGATGCGGTTTCGGCGGAGATGACGATGGCAGGTGTGGCTTGGCGACGTTGATAAAGCACAAGACCGCCGACCACATTGGCGGCGAACGAGGCGAGCAGAATCAGGAGCCAGATTCGGGACATGGGGTCAAATGCCAGCGGCTTCGATCGAGGGGTGGGAGTCGACCGAAAGCATCATACGAAGATCAAAGCTGCTTGGCGACATAGTCGATGGCGAGGGCCGGGCTGGAGAGAATCAGGGCTTTGCGCTCGGATGGGGCGAGCGTTTCGACCACGCGGGCCATTGACGCCTGGGCCAGCAAGATGACGTCGACCTGGGCGGAGAGTTCCCGCAGAGCCGCGCTGACGATGGCATCGTGCTTGTCGGCATCGCCGGCCATCAGCGCCTCGAAGGCACCCGCACACAGGCGCGAGGTCACTTCGATTTCCTTGCCTGCGAGAGCGGCGCGGCGGCGCACCAACTCGATGGTGGGATTGAGCGTGGTGGGCAGCGTGGCAATCACTCCGATGCGGCGGCCGGACCTGACGGCTTCGTCCGCCATGGGCTGGTCGACGCGGAGCACCGGCACCTTCACGCCCGCGGCGGCGGCATCGACGGCCGGGCCGATCGAGGAGCAGGTCACCAAAATATAATCGGCTTCGCCGGATTCGGCCGACGCCAGATAGGCCGCCACGCGCGCCGCAATATCCGGAGTGATGCCGCCTTTGAGCCCGATCGCCCGCACAAGGCTGTCATCGACAATATTGAAGGTGTCGACCCCGGGGAGTTTGGCGGCACAGAGCTGGCCAAAGACGGGCACGAGCGTTGCGGAGGTGTGGATGAGAGCGAGGGTCTTCTTCATTAAAATGGGATGTGGGATTGGAAAAAAGGGAGGGAAGCGGGAAACGTCAGGATCCGGCGGCCGTGGCGAAGTAGCTCTCGGCGCCGACCTGACCGCCCTTGAAGTTGACGGGAAGCTGGTCGACCGCCGCGCCGGGAGCCTGTGCCCGGCACCAAGGCGCGCCGGGGGCGAGCGGGGCGAGGATTTCCAGCGAAGTGATGCCGAGCGCGCGGGCGACATAGCTGGAGGTGTCGCCGCCGGCGATGACGAGCCCCTGCACCTTGGCCTCGGCGAGGATGTGCCGGGTCAGCGCGCCGAGCTGGGTTCCCAGTGTCTCTGCGGTCACCACGCTGTCGGCCTGACCACGGCTGGTGTAGATCACCACGTGTCTGCCGGACCGGAGGGCATTGACGGCGGTTTGCAGGATGGCGGGCTGGTCCGGCGACTGCGGATCAAACCGGATGCCGGTGAATCCGTGGGCCAGCGCCCAGTCGATCTGGCCGGCGGTCACGGTGGAGCAGCTGCCGGACACGACGAGCAAGGGCGCGGTGCGCGGCGGCAGCTTGGGCGCGCGCGACTCCTCGCGCGGACTCGCCTCGTTGGCCCAATGCGCCGTGAGGGCAGACTCAATGCCGGAGGAGCCGACGGAGAGGAGCGGGCCATCGTTCGCGAGACTGTCGATGAGGGCCCCGGCGCGGAGGAGATGGTCGTCGTTGAGACCGTCGATGAGGACGATCTGCGCGCCAGTTGCTAGCTGGGCTTGGAAGGCGGCGGTGGTGGCGGCCGGGGCGGCGTCCAGCGCGGTCACGTCGAGGAGTCCGATGCGTTGGTTGGTTTGCTTGCCCAGGTGCACGCGCAGATCGGCCTCGTTCATGGGGGTGACGGGATGGCGGCTGATGGCCGGATGGCGGTCCAGGCGGTAGATGGCGCCGGCACTGCCGATGCCGAACCGGGCGTAAAGGTGGCCGAAGGCACAGTACCGACCCAGCGCGGGGGCGGCCACGAGCACGGGAACGGGGCGTCCACCAAAGACGGCCGCACCGACCTCGATGGCGCGGCCGATGCTGCCGACGGTCGGGGAGGAATCGAAGGTGGAACAGACCTTGTAGTGAACGTGGCGGGGACCGAGGTCGCGCAAGGCCGTCAACGCGGGCCGCAGCACGGCTTCCATTGCGTCGGGCGCAAGAGAGCGCGTGAGACCGGCGACGCCGATGGCGTCGAGTCCGCGGCATTGCTCCGGGGTCGGCGGCTCGAGGAAGAGTCGGACCTTCAGGCCCGCGCGCGCCAGCGATTCGAGAACATCGGTGGCCCCGGTGAAATCGTCGGCGAAGTAGGCGAGTTGGAGATGAGAATGGGACATACAGGACAGATAGGACCTATGAAGAGGCGCCGAACTTCGCGGCGGACTTGGCGAGGGCGGGGTAGCGGGCGATGGCGCCGGTGTAGTCGAGACCCTCGGTGGCGGCCTGCCACCAGAGGCGGAGTGACTCCACGCCTGCGGCCGGGCCGTCGGGATGCGCCTGGATGCCGCCGCCGGCCATGTAGAGCAGATCGACCGTCTGGGTGCGGCGCCAGGTCTCGGGGGCCTGGCCGCCCCATTGGCCGGAGGAGACGACGGGGAGCACCGGTTTGCCGAGCGGTGCGGGTGCGAGACAGGAAGTGATGGAGCGGACGACGGAGTCGTCGGGTTCCCAGAACTTGTTGCCGATGCCGTTCACGTGCAGCTGATCGACGCCGGCGAGGCGCCAGAGTTTCTGGTAGGCGGGAAACTCCATGCCGAGCAAGGGGTGGCGGTTGAGCATGCCCCAGCCGTTGCGGTGGCCGTGGATGGCGAGTTGGCCGCGATCGCAGATTTTCTTGGCCGCGCTGAGGCCGACGCTGTTGAGGCTCATCATTGCGCAGGTGCCGCCGGCGGCGACGACCTTGTCGTAATGCCGGTGCATGGCGTCGTGTTCGTCGCTGAGGTTAAAGGCGTAGAGCGGCTTGCGGCCGGTGCGGTCCGTGTGGGCATTGATGACCCGCATGATCGCATCGACCCGTTCGTCGAACGGCGAGTGCGGCGGGTTGGCCATCAGTTCGTCGTCCTTGAGGAAATCGATCCCGGCCTCGACCAGTTCCTTCACCATGGCGGCGGTCTGCGCCGGGGTCAGGCCGATGCTGGGCTTGATGATGGTGCCGATGAACGGTCGGTTCTGGACTCCCGCGAGACGCCGGCAACCAGGGATGCCGAAGGCCGGACCGCGGAAGGCGGCGGCGAAATCGTCGGGTACGTCGAAGTCCAGGAGCTTGAGTCCGGAAAACTGGGCGAGCTCGTAGAGGTTGCCCTGCAGGGTGGAAACCAGCGTCGGAAGGTTGGTGCCGAAGTTCTCGACCGACCAGGACACGACGATCTCGGCCCGACGGTAGCTGGCGGCCGGTGGTCGGCCCGTGGGCAGCGTGGGCGTGCTGACGGATTCAAGCTCGGTGATCTTCTCCACGCGGGCGGCGAAGCGTTCCTTCAACTCGGCGGTCTCGCCGGGCACGGCGACGAAGGTGCCGGAGGATTGCTCACCCGCAAGCGTGGCGGCGGCTTGGGGGATCGGGAGAGCGGTCTCGATCAGGTAGGTGGCGGTGACGCGATTCATCAGAGACGGTAGAGGCGTTCGGCGTTGCGGTGGAAAAGTCTGGCCTGCTCGTCGGGCGGGAGGCCGGCGGTCAGCTGGCGCGTGGCCTCGACCCAACGGGACAGAGGGGCCCCGAGCGTGCAGACAGGCCAGTCGCCGCCCCAGACCACGCGATCCGGACCGAAGCTGGCGAGGACGTGAGCGACCCAGGGCTGGAGGTCCACCATCGTCCAGCTGGCATCGGCATAGGCGACCAAGCCGCTGAGTTTGCACGACACATTGGGCAGGTCGGCGAGGGCGCGGATGTGTTCGCGCCAGGGATCGAGATTTCCGCTCTTCACGTCGGGCACGCCGCAGTGATCGAGGATGAAAGTCACCTGCGGGCAGGCCTGCACGAGAGCGATCGCGACGGGCAATTGGCGGGCCAGCACACAGAGATCGAAGCTGAACCCGAAGTCGGGCAATCGCCGGATATCGTCGATGAACCGGGAGGATTGGGAGAGTTCGTCCGGCTGGGTGTGCAGCACGCGGCGCACGCCCCGCACCTTGGGCAGGAGGGCGAGCTGCTGCAGGTGCCCGACGAAACCATCTTGGCCAGGGCGAACGCCAGCCACGATGCCGGCGATGAGCGGCCACGTCTCGGCCAGTTGTTGGACGTGGCGTGCCTCGGCGAGCAGGTGTGGTTCGTCGACATCACATTCCACGAACACGGCCTTCGTGATACCGGTCCCGGCGGCGGCGGCCCGGTAGTCATCGGGCAGGAAACTGCGGTTCAACGCAGGAATGCCGGCACACCACGAGTACGGGAACTGCTGGAGGTCCCAAAGGTGTTGGTGAGTGTCGACGAGGGGCATGGCTGGTTTTTCGCTTTCGTTTAATCTATTTCGTTTTCTTGGCTTCGAGGTGGGTTGGGAGAGAGAGGGAGAACGAGAAAGATTAGGAGAAGGAGAAGTATGGAGGGGATCAGTGAGAGGCGGTGACGGCGGTCGCGAGGGTGTTGCCGTAGCTGATCAGGCCGACGGCCCCGAGGAGGAGCGTGATCGACGCGTAGACGAGGGTGCGGGTGATCCGGCGGGCGGACTTCCACTCGCCGATGGCGATGCCGAAACCGCAGCTGAGGAGGATGAGGATGATCATGTGGATCGCCCAGCTGGAGAATTCGAAACGGCCCATGCGCACGTGGCCGAGTCCGTAGAAGAAAAACTGCAGGTACCAAAGCAACCCCGTGAGACCGGAGAGCAGGTAGTTTCGGCCGAGGCCGGTGCCGTCGGGCGTGCGGAAAAACTCACCCCAGGTACCGGCGCGCGTCGCGAGGAAGCCCGCGTAGATCAACGTAGTCGTGAAAGCACCGGTGTTGGAGAAGAGGTAAATGACGTTGCCCTGGAAGTGGCCGGCGCCGTATTTCGCCGCGACGTCGGCGACGGGTTGTCCGGCGGCGAGGGAAAAGCTGAACACCGCAGACAGCACCCCGGCCAGAACGACGATGGGCAGACCGAGGCGGGCGTTGAAGGGAGAGCGGTTCGCGTCACCGACGGACTCGACCTCCCGACGGAAGCCAGCGTAGCCGGTGACGATCATGGCCGCGCCGCCGAGCAGAACGCCGCCGATGACGAGCAGACCGGCCGAGGAGGAAAGCGTTGTGCCCAAAGTGCCGGCGAGAAACGGCGGCAGGAGCGTGCCCAGCACGCAGGAGATACTGATGGCGAGCGCGTAGGTGAGCGAGTAGCCGATGTAGCGGATGGCCACCCCGAAGGCGATGCCGCCGACCCCGTAGAGCGCGCCGAGCAGATAGGATTTGAGCATGGCGGCGCCTGGCGCCTCGTGCAGCACCGTGGCGAGCTGGGGAATCGTGAACCAGGCGAAGATCCACGGCAGCACGAGCCAGCACGCCGAGGCCTGCACCAGCCAATAGGTCTGCCAGCTCCACTTGTGCAGGTACCGCTGCGGGGCGTAACAGAGCGCCGCGCTGCCGGCGCCGACGGAATGGAAGGCGGTGCCGAGGAGTGGATTGGGGTCGGGAAGCATTTGTGGGGGAAGGGAGAGATCTTGAAATTGGGAATCTTGAAATCGGTAATCTTAAATCGAAGAGCGTGCTTTGGGATTTTAGATTACAGATGTCCGATTTTCAGTTTTCACGATTTAGGAAAGTAGGCTCAGAGAGAGAATTCGGTCTGGATGGCGGCCGTGTGCTGGCCGACGCGCGGGGCGCCGCGGGGGGATTTGAAATGTTCGCCGTCGATCGTGATCGGGCAACGGGTGGTGCGCAGGGTCGGACCGCCGTCGCGGGTGACTGCTTGTTCAAAGTCGAGGGCTTTGAAGGCGTCGGTTTGCCAGAGCTTCGGCCAGGAGAGCACCTCGGCGCACCAGTAGTCGGCCGGTTCCAGCCGGTCGAGCCAGTGGCGGGTGGTTTGGGTCTGCAGATGATCGGCGAGCAGGCGTTTGATCTCGTCGCGTTGCGTGAACCACGTCTGCGGGTCGCTGAACGCGGCGAGTGCGGGCAGGGCGAGCAGTTCGCCGAGCTTGAGGATGGAGCCCATCGCGAGGGCGAGAAAACCGTCGGCTGTGGCGTAGATGCCGTAGGGAGCGCCCAGGTAGGCGTGGCCGTTGTTGACGGCGCTGCGCCGGGGCTCGCGGCCGCCGTCGTTGAGGAAGGTGGTGGTGACCTCGAACTGCAGGTCGAGGACGGACTCGAGCAGGCTGACCTCGACGAGACCGCCCCGGCCGGTGACGCCCCGGCGGACGAGAGCGGCCAGCACGCCTTGCACGAGGTGGGCGCTCGCCGTGAGATCGGCCACGGCCAGGCCGAACGGCTGCGGCGGATCGCCCGCGTTGCCGTTGAGGTGGACGAGTCCGGACAGGGATTGCGCGAGCAGATCCTGGCCCGGCTTCTCAACCCAGGGACCCTTGTCACCATAGCCGGTGACGATGCCGTACACGAGGCGGGGATTGAGGGCCGCACAGTGCGCGGGACCCAGGCCGATGCGCTCCATCACCCCGGGACGAAAGTTTTGAATCAGCACGTCGGCGCGGGCAATGAGCTGCTTCACCCGGGCGAGGTCGGCCGGATTTTTCAGATCGGCGGCGTAGCTTTGCTTGTTCCGGTTGATGGAGTGGAAGAGCGTGCTGTCGCCGTCGAGCGAGAGATTGGAGATGTAGAGTTGCCGGCAGATGTCCCCGGAGCCGGGGCGCTCGATCTTGATCACGCGCGCACCGAGATCGGCCAGACGCGTGGCGGCCCAGGGTCCGGCGAGGAACTGGGCGAAATCGAGCACGAGGAGACCTTCGAGTGGCTTCATGCGAAAGAGGGAATCTTGAAAGCGGGCATCGGGAATCGGGTAGCTTGAAGAATGAGGTGGCGGGTAAATCGTCGGTTGGAAAATTTCAGATTACAGGTGCCCGATGATCCGATTTCACGATTGGGTTCTGGCTGTGCGAGAGCGACTGGCGGTACAGCGCATCCAACTGTACGAGGGCCTCGGCGTCGGGGAGAGTGCCGCGCAGGGCCGCGTGCACCACCGGACCGGCGGCAGACTGGAACTCCATGTAGCCGAGGTGGCGGGGACGGAGAAAGGCGCGGTCGAGCACGGGCAGCGTGCGGGTGAAATAGTCGCCGCTCATTTGGTTGTTCGCCGCATCGGTCCAGGCGGAGCGGTGTCCGGGCTGGCCGCCGGCGGCGGTGTAGACGGTGCGCTGGATTTCTGCGGAAGCGGCGAAGCGGGCATAGGCCAGAGCGGTCTCGCGGTGGGGACGCAGGGCGGAGAGCGCGAGACCGGTGCCGCCGAGCGTGGTGCGGAGAGGAGCGTCCCGATGAAGCGGCGGTTCGCCAAAAGTGAGCCGGTGGGCGGCGTAGCCGTCGCGGGCATGGTTCGAGTAACCGTAGGCCAGCGGGCAGTAGGCGAGCTGGGCGTTGCCGGCCGAGGCCACGAGATCGTGGGAGGCGATGGGGTTGCGGGACCAGCAGTGCGGGTCGCAGAGGGAGAGCAGGGCGCGCAGGTCGGCCAGGGCGGCGCGACCGGTGTCGGGTGACGCGACCCGATCAGGACTCAGGAAAGGCGTCTCCCCAGCCGCGATGCAAAATGAATAGAAATTCATCAGGCAGTTGATGGGTGCGGCCGGAATCTCCACATGCCCGGCCCGGGCGAGGGTCAGCAGGTCATCCCAGGTTTGGGGTACCGTGAGGCCGTGCCGGGCGAGCAGATCCTCCCGCCAGAAAGCAACCGGGGTGGCCGCATCGATGGCCAGGGCCCAGTGGTGGCCGCCGAAGGTGTAGCTCGCATGCGAGGCGCCGACGCTATTCGCGGACTGGTCGGCGAGAAATGCGGCGGGCAGATGCGCGTCGAGCGGCAGCAACGGGCCATGGGCCGCGGCGTAGCCGACGAAGGGATGATCGAGGACGATGAGATCGTATTCGGCGGCGAGCTGCTCGACCGGGAATTCCTCGAAGGCTTTCAGCGAACGGCGCTCCCAGGCGATCTCGATGCCGGGATTGAGCTCCATGAAGCGCTGGGCGGTGGCGACCATCGGCAGGTAACCACGGGTGTGGTTCCAGGTCATGCCGCGCAAGGTGATCGGGTGGGCGCTCATGGCTGGGGAATGAGGGTCGCGCCCCGGGCACTGGATTCGTAGGCGGCCTCGACCACGGCCATCGTCCGGCAGGCGTCCGCCACGCGGGTCGGGAGGTCGGGGCTTTCGCCGTTGGCGAAGCGCATGAGGGCGGCCATCGGGCCGATGAAGGCGTGCGGGTACCAGTTGCCGTTGAGCGCAACCGATTGCCAGGAACCGGGTCGGCCCTGATTGTCGAGCTGGCATAGATCGAGGGTGTCGGGCTCGCCATGGGGGTAGTCGAGCAGGAGACCGAGTCGGGCCTTCAAGGCGCCGCGCGTGCCCTCCCACTTGACGTAGCTTTCCTGATTTTCGCGGCCGAAAACGTGGCCGTGGTTGGTGGTGATGGTGGCGCGGATGGCGTCGCCGTAGTCGAGCGCCATAGTGGTGCGCGTGCCGGCAAGCTTGGGGGCGAGCGGATGCCGGACCGTCTTGGCGTAGACGCCGGTGGGTTCGCCGAGGAAGCTGCGGATCAGGTCCACGTAGTGGATGCTGTGGTAGAGAATTTCCACCCGCGGGATGCCTTCGAGAAAGGTCCAGAGCTGCCAGGGCATGAACACGGTGACGCGGATCTCGACATCGTGAAGCTCGCCAATCGCCCCGGTGGCGATCAACCGGCGGGCGGCGGCCATGGCCGGGGCGGTGCGCAGTTGAAAGTTCACCGCCGCCTGCAATCGCTTTTGCTCGCAGAGAGCCAGGAGGCTGCGGGCTGCGGTGAGATTCTCGCCAAAGGGCTTTTGGATCAGGACGGCAGCGCCATCCGGGAGGGAGGGCAGGACCTCCGGCAGCGTGTTGGCCGGCACCGCGACGTCGAACACGGCATCGGCTGGGGCGCTCTGTACGGCCTCGGCCAGCGAGGCGAACACCTTGGGTATGCCAAACTCGGCGGCGAGTTTTCGAGCCTTGGCCTGATCGCGGTCGTACAGACCCGCCACCGGGAAACCAGCCAGACGGTAGGCCGGCAGGTGCGCATCGTGCACAATGCCGCCGGTGCCGATGCTGATGATCGGCCGGGGTGTCTGCGGAAGCGGGACGTCGGGGGCAGACATAATCACCTCGCGGGATTGCCCTCCGGCGGTTCGGCGCCCAAGGTCGTCGCTACCCTCCCATCATGAAATCCCAATTTTTTGAAGACTACGTCATCGGCCACTCGCGCACCTCGACCGGCCGGAC